>Ga0116162_10001427_pt1 | contig 15665 bp, 7 predicted proteins | sample AD_UKC105_MetaG_FD_89875 | JGI IMG/M metagenome (GOLD analysis project Ga0116162, IMG submission 89875) | Active sludge microbial communities of municipal wastewater-treating anaerobic digesters from Hong Kong - AD_UKC105_MetaG | ecosystem: Engineered > Bioreactor > Anaerobic > Digestate... | reverse complement strand
GATTCTCAAAAATAAACTTGAATACATGCACAAAGGAAATAGCTTTGTGCATGGCACACTATCTTTGTATTTGTGATTTCTGATCGAGTTGTGAATCTGTTTTTATTATGAGAATTACTATAAGTGGTTTGATAATGAAGATATTGTGGATCGCTGCATGATGAAAAGGCAATAACGAAAAAAGCCCCGCAAATCGCGGGGCTTTTGATGTTTGATATCGAAAGATTATCTGAAGAAAATGAAAGTGGTAATAATGAATATCGGGACAAGTATCGCGATTGACCAGCCCATGTAACCGATGAATGAAGGCATGGGGACATCGTTTTCTTCGCAGATGGATTTGACCATAAAATTGGGCGCGTTTCCGATGTAGGTGTTTGCGCCCATGAAGACTGCGCCCATCGAAATCCCGAGAAGAACTTTAAGAGGAACGCAGCCGCCGAGGACTTGAATTCCCTGAGATAACATACCGCTCGCTGCAAGCTGGCAGCTGCCATCGGCTGCAATCGGTATCATGGTTTTACCGAGTGAAAGGAAAGTCAGGTAAGTCGGAGCGTTATCAAGGAAACTGGAAAGTGAACCGGTCATCCAGAAGAATTGCCATGGCTGGTTGACTGCGAGTTTACCCGTTGAACCCATGAATTCGAGAATGTTCAGAGCGGGTATCATACATGCGAAAATGCCGGCGAAGAGAATCGCAACCTCTTTAACCGGGAACCATGTGAAGCCATTGTCTTCCCTCAGCTTTTTTGGGGTAACGATAAGCGAAAGGCAGGCCATCAGCGCCATGCTTAAAACCTGGAAAGCATCTCTTCCGACTCCCCATGATACGGGCAAAACACTTCCATAGATAATAACAGTGGCAAGCACGCCGGCAAGGAAGAGGAAATTCACGCCGCCAAGAATTGCGAATTTCTCTGTTTTATCGGTTTCTTCAACACCACCGTCTTTCTTGAGCATGATAGTGTCGATAACAAAGAAGAGCGCCAGCAAAATGGCTATAGCGAAAGCCCATCCCGGCAACATGTGGATGAGCGTCCATGTGAAGGGCACGCCCTGAAGGAAGCCGAGGAAAAGAGGAGGATCGCCGAGAGGTGTCAACGCTCCGCCTATATTACTGACCATAAAGATGAAGAATATGAAGATATGAAGTTTTGTTTTCCTTTTGGCATTTATTCGTAGCATGGGCCGTATAAGCACCATTGATGCACCTGCTGTTCCGATGAAGCTGGCGATTAAAGAACCTATTGCGAGAAAAATGCAGTTTGTAACAGGCGAGCTTTTGAATGAGCCTTTGACCATTATTCCGCCTGATATTACAAACAGCGAACCCACAAGCGCTATGAATGAGGCATATTCAATAAAAGTATGGATAGTTTTTGTTTGCAGTATTAAAAACATGGCAATCGCCATCGGCAGCCCGAAAAAAAGACTTACCCATGGAAAATTGTGATGCCACCAGGTTCCATTGATTAACGGAATAACTGCAATGCTGATAAGGATTCCGGCGAAAGGAATGATCCACCAGAGCGGCAGGTCGATCGGCCCGTGTCCGCCGTGTGTTTCTCCATGTTCCTCTTCATGAGCGACATCATGCGCTTGCGCGGCTTCATGAACTTCGCCGCCGGATGTTTCGGCATGTGAATCAGAAGCAATGGTTGATGTTTCCGCTGCTATTGCAGTCGCAGGGCTTATTGATTTAACTATCGGATTCCCGGATGGTGAAACGAAGAAGAGAGAAATAATAAGAAGAGCCGGGATAATTATTGCGGATCGAATTATTGTTTTGATATTCATGTCTGCATCTCCTGAGTGGTATCTTTATGTTCAGGCCTTTTTCTGGCCTTTTGTTACGATGACCGGGCACTGAGCGCTTCTGACGATTCTATCGGTTGTGCTTCCTACTAAAAACCGCTGAAAACCGCTCCACCCGTTACTGGCAATAACAACAAGATCAGGTTTGTGTTTTTCGATAGCTTCAAAAATGCCGTCATGAGCCAGTTTGCCGGATTCCGCAATAATCTGATACTTGATTTTGTTTTTGAATTTCTTTGGAACCAGTGCTTCGAGGTCTTTTCTCGCCTGAAGCTTGATCTTTTTGAGATTCTTCTCACTTGCGAGAGGTGTGTAATCAATGAAGTAATGGGATTCGTGTTGCTCCCTTTCGATAATTGTACATAGCTGAACTTTCGCGCCCACTTTTGCTGCAAGGTCGAAAGCATAATCAACTGCCGAATTACCGATTTCGCTGAAATCGGTTGTTACCATGATTTTTGTTGGCATACTATTCCCTCCGCTAATATTATCACGTATCGGTACTAATGTTATATCATCTTACAAAGCCATTGAGCATTATAGTAAATAAGGCCGTTTATGGTCAATTAATTAAATTTATCAGTATGAAAACATCGACTTGTGGTTTTTGATCGGATTTGTATTAAATACTCGGTGAAATTTGTAGGGCCTGAATTGTGAAAATGTTCTCAATGCCGATTTGATAGATAATCCGGACTGAGCAAAGAGAGTTTATGAAATCATGCGAAAGTAAAAATTGGAAATGTTTGTTTGGCTTCAAAGTAATGATTAGAGGATAATTGCCTGGCCATGAAGTTACATAAATAATATTTCAATTTTGTTGCGTATAAACCATATTTATTTCCATCTAACCGAAAAATTGAACGTAATAATTATTTATTCTCAATTTTGATATATTATATAAATATTTACTGGAAACTCAGTAAGGGGGTTTGCTATGAAATTCAGGCACCTTTTGACGGCATTTTTATTAATCATAACATTTTCATCAGCGGCGGGAGCAAATGACAGCGCGGATTATGTCGTTTACTATGACAGCGATTACCCGGTGAAATGGATGTCTAAAGCAGCCGCTTCTGAGGTAAAGGAGTTTTTAGCAACCCTTGGTTTTGAAGAAATGACCGCCGATGCACTGGAATCCTGGATGGATACATCCATAGAGTCGAAGGCGTCGGGCAGTATTCTTGTAATGGCGCAGGATGTGATTCCGGAAACGGTGGTTGGAGCGGCTCCGGGGCCTGATGCTCTCGTGAGGAAATATCTGGATTCAGGTGGAACGTTGATTTGGATGGGGGATGTTCCTTTTTATTTTGTAGGAAGGAGCGGGAAGAAAGTAGAGAAGTGGGATTATGTCGGCGGGAGAGCGGTACTGGGTTTTGATACCGTGGGCAACTGGCAGGCGAATTCCGAATCAATTATAGCCGGCAAGGGAAAAGAGTGGGGATTGAGCAGGACAGGGTTAAGTATTCGACCGGTAAAGGAAGCTGATATCACAAATAAACTGGCGGTTGATGCAAACGGAGATGTTTCCGCGTGGACAAAACAGTATGCGGAGGGAAGCGCCGGTTTCATAAGGCTCTGGGATGGGAAAATAAATGATTTTACGGATGAGATGGGCGAAGACCTGTATCGAGTGATCTCGAATATATCGGAATCTTTCGACCGGGATAGAAAGTTCGGAAGCATATATCTTTTCAAGCCGAGCGATTACTGGCCGCTGATTCACATGAAAAAAGATGGAGTTGTCCGTGAGGTACAGGTATCCGTATTCGATAATACACCGGGAGACAAAGCTTACTGGTTGCAGATAACAAAAGAAGGTGTTCCGTTACATTCAGAAAAGCTTTTTGATGATGCCAGGTCGTTTTTTAAGAAAAATTTCGAGATACCTCTTTTGTACAGGGATCAAAAGCTTTCGCTGATAATGAAGATGGGAGACAGGAAAGAAATAATTGATGAAGTTGATCTCGATGAACAGAAGTATCAATTTGATCTGGAATGGAGTGCATATCCGGAGATAAATCCAGTCGATATAGGCACATTTCTTGTTCCGGGCGACAGGCTCCTGCTTGGCGACGGGCAGAGTCTTAACGTGGAAGTTAAAGGGATCATACTGGGTGATGGTGCGGGAAGACCGATAGAGCTTTCTCTCAGGATTGTAGACAAGAATGACAATGTTTTTTCGAGCGTTGACCAGTTCGAGGAATTTGAGCCCGGGAGCATTTATAACATAGAAATGCAGACGGCGGCAGGGAAGCTTTTGCCGGGAAAATACAGAGCTGAGTTCAGGGCGTTCGATAAAGGTGAGCTTGTATGTGAAGAATATAAATGGGTCGTGATAAAAGACATAAAGGCGGCGGACAGGGGATTCGGCGCATACGAAGCTGATTTGAAATACGAAGGGCCGGTGCTTGTATATGACCGGGAAAAAGAGGAGTGGGCGAAAAAGAAATGGGATGACCTGTGGCTGAAGGGGCCGCACAGCGATATAGTTGTGTCATTCCCCAACGGAAACAGGTTTGTTTTCTGGCGTGGTTCGAGCAATGTTCCTTTCTGGGCTTCAAAGTCAAATGTGGGAATGACGTATGAATGGCTGGAAGCATCATGGGGAAGGGGTGGTCTTGTTGACTGCATCGAGCCGCTTCAGGATAAAAAATGCAGGTATTCCAGGCCGTTCATAGTCGAGAGCAATTCCGCGAGGGTTGTCATAAGGTGGAGATATGCGCTTATAGACCTTGAATATACTATGGCCGATGAAGAGTGGGCGGAAGAAACTTATACTTTTTATCCTGATGGCTTCGGGGTAAGGAAGTTGACCGGACACATGCTGCCGATGACATGGCATGAAGCAAACGAGTTTATTGTATTTACACCTGCAGCGGTCAATCCGTTTGATATATTGCCTTCGGATGCGGTCGAGATATTGTCGCCGGACGGCAAAAAGAAGGAAACGATATCATATCCGCAACCTGATGGCAAGTGGTATAAGGGTGAACCCGCAGTGTTCAGGGTGCATTACAGCAGGGATGATGAGAACACCCCGATCATGGCGGTAAGACAGTTTGACCACTTTATTGTTCAATATGACGGCTGGAAGGAAGACGGCAGATATATCAGTCCATCATACTGGGGCGTTCACTATCCGGTTACGAGAAATTATCCGACAACGACAACGGTTCCTCCAATGTGGAAGGAAAGCCCGGCGCATGCATCGCTTACCGCTGTCGAGTCGGCACCGTTAAAAAAGAAGTATGTCAACAAACAGCATGAAATGGTTACATGGACATGGATGATTGGGAACACCGATATGTCCGACGAAGAACTGGTGATGAGAACGAGAAACTGGATCGATCCGGTCAAAGCAAATGTTTTATCGGGCGGCTCCGGCGGGGAATATGATTCCGCGGAAATGGCTTATGTTGTTAATTATGAAGCGGGAGCTTTTCTGACGATACAATTTGATGGAGCTTCGCATGACATGATAGCGAATCCCGCATTTATTTTGAATGATTACAGTAATCCGGAACCTCAGATTTGGCTGAACGGCAGGAAATTGAAAGGGCCGGGGTATAAAATGTCGATAGAGAAAGACTGGCATGGAGACAGGGGCGTTTTCTGGTTTGATATGAGCATTCCGGCAAACTCCAAAATTGAAATCAGATAACAGGTGTTTTCTATAGATGTTCAGCATTAAGAAAAGGCTAACTATTATATACCTGATAATGTTTTTTGTGCTTTCAATTTCAGGTGAGAATTCAACTGAATCTTCCGGGTTGTGCGGGAAAAATATGGTGTATATCGAAACAACCAGATTTTTCACCGGAATATCTGATAGTGAGTCAAAATACCTGAACCTTTTATGCAATAAAACAGCCGGTGGGTGTTATGAAAAATGGTTTGAAAGGGAAGTGCCGGGCCAGGTTGTTGATGTAAGTAGTTTCTGCATTGATAAGTACGAATATCCAAACAGGAGAAACGCAAAGCCGGTAACAGATGTTTCGTGGGAAAGAGCAGCGGCAATATGCCATGAAGAGGGCAAAAGACTGTGTACTGAATATGAATGGGAGAGAGCATGCACTGGAGCTGTCGGGTATATATGGTCTTACGGATACAAGTACGACAGCGATGTGTGTAACATACATGCGTTAAAAATCGAGAACAGTGGCACGTATCCGGGTTGCAGGACCATAGAAGGTGTTTTTGATATGAATGGAAATGTGTCCGAATGGGTAATGGGAAGTGTTAAGGATAAATCAGCCGGATATTTGCCGGAGAAGACCAGGCTTCTCAAAGGCGGAAGTTTTAAAGACTGGCATGTTTTTACCAGGTGTGGCTTCAGGGATTTCAGGGCGGAAAAATATAGCGGTGAGATTTCAGGATTCAGATGTTGCAGTAATATTTATTAAAAAAATCTGAAAAACGGGTTTTTATAGTGGCCAATAAAGCGTTTTTTTATGCAGTAGATGAAAACAATTCACGCGGCAGGATATATCCTGAACCTGAGCATTCATACAGAGACCCGTTCCAGAGGGACCGCGACAGGATAATACACTCTTCCGCTTTCCGAAGGCTGGAGAAAAAGACACAGGTTTTTGTTGTTTTTGAAGGCGATTACTATAGGACAAGGCTGACTCACACACTGGAAGTTGCGCAGATATCAAGAACAATTGCGCGAGAGCTTAAACTCAACGAGGAGCTTGCTGAAGCGATAGCGCTTGCCCATGACCTTGGTCATTCTCCTTTCGGGCACACGGGAGAGCGAGTGTTGCATGAGTTGATGGAAGGGCATGGGGGGTTCGAACACAACAGGCAGGGCCTGAGAGTTGTCGATCTGCTGGAAAGCCGGTATCCCGATTTTCCGGGGCTGAATCTTGTGTTCGAAGTCAGGGAAGGAATAATCAAGCATGAGACTGATTACGATACACCGGACAGCGTGGATTGGGAAGGGCCGGCGGGCATGCCGACTCTGGAAGCGCAGATAGTTACGAATGCGGATCAGATCACTTTTGCATGTCATGATATCGACGATGGTTTGAAATCAGGAGTACTGACTGAGAAGATGCTTTATGACGTTGATATCTGCAAAAGCGCAATTGACGGCATGACACACGGCAGATTGCTCGACAGCGAAAAGATGCGTCGCTACCAGTTGATAAGAAGGCTCATCGACACACAGGTTACCGACTTGATCAATGTTTCGTTGGAGAAGATAAGAACTTCCGGGATAGAGACGGCGGAGGATGTGAGAAAGCAGAATGAATACCTCGTTTCACTTGGGGAAGAAATGAAACGTGCCACATCACAACTCAAGAAATTTCTTATGGAGAATTTTTATCGTGATCACCACGTGGCGCGTATGTCGCACAGGGCAAGGATGATGCTGAGAAAGCTTTTCGATGCCTACCTGAACGATCTGGATCTTCTGCCGTCAGATACGAGAACAAGACTCGGTGAAGATACGGAGTGGAGAGTCGTGTGCGATTACGTGGCGGGAATGACCGACAGTTACGCATATAATGAATACAAAAGGCTTTTCGGCGTAGCCGGGTAGGATAATCGCTGACCGTATGGGACTCTATCTTAACCACAATGACATAAGATCTTTATTTCCAATAATAACTATAATTGCATTTTATCTTTTGATTTTGCTGTCTATTTATATCTTCAGGAAACAGGGTTCAAGCGACGAATATTATATTTCGATACTCGGCGGGATACTATGTCTTTTCTTCTCGGTCAGCTTGTGGGACACGTTCAGTTCAGCTTTAGGAGGACTTATAATAAATGATAACTACTCTCTAATATTCTATGTGCTGATCCTAATCGGATTTGTTTTCTCAATAAACCTTTCTGCGGTGGAAAGGCAGGATAAGAACTACTATTTATATGCAGCATTGTTATTGATCGGTGTAATGATCGTGTCTTCCGCAGGCAGCCTTGTGACGGTTTTTGCCGGATGTGAGCTCGTGTGTTTCTCATCCTTTCTACTTATTGACAATAGGGAAAAACGAAGATGGGCATTTGTTTTATCATATTTTCTGGTTTCAATGACAGGACTGTGCGCGGTATTTCTGGTTTATTCAGTCGCCGGGACCGCGGATATATATGGATTAAAAGAGTATATTATCCTAAATGGCGTTCAAAGCAAAAAAATGCTGGGAGGCTTCATTCTACTGTCAATATTTTTTGTGTTCAAAATGTCTCCGCTTCTTATATCGTTAGTTTTCAACCTTGGACTGAATAAAATAAACCACACAAAAATGTTATTGTTTAACACGTCTGTGAAGGCGGCCGGGCTTGCAGCACTGTTCAGGTTCGTATTTATAGTCATGCCATGGGAAGAGCAAGTGTGGCAGACACCGATATTGATTTCAGGTCTTGTTGCCATGGCATATGGATGTGCATTGTCGTTGATGGCAGGCAAAATCAGGATTTCAGTGTCCTGTATCGGGGCAGTCCACACAGGAACAGTAATGGTGGCAATAGCAAATGGATACGAAGAAGCTAATTCTTTAATGCTGTATTATATTTCTGCTTACATATTTTTTAATACCGGGATGTTAACAACGCTTTCGCAGATAGACAATACGAAAGGGTTGGACGGCACTTGCAAAGGCATATATTCAAATGCTGTATATGCATTATTTTGTTTTTTCATGATATGCCTTGCAGGGGTTGGTTTCTGTATCCCGGTGTTTAATTCATTGGATGGAATAATCCTGATGTTAGAAGGATGGAAAAAGATAATATTCATAGTGTTAATATTCGTTGGAGCGGTATCATATGCAAGAATTTGCGCAAAGGTTTTTAAAAGGAAGAAGGAGAAAATTGATAAGACAATGTCGGGAGGAATAATACAGATACCATATGTTACAGGATATATATGTTTGATAATTATCATTTTATCCGTGGCAATATTCCCATCATTAAAGGAATATTTGCTTGAATCGTTATTATATATATACTGATTTTTTATGAATAAAAAAAATTTAGAAAATATTCTTTACATAGTAGCAAATGGTTCCTATAATGTTTGAGTTCATAGAACGAGCAGGGATTTTGAAAAACGTATTGACAGATTAAGAGTAAAACCAGTATAATGATTATCTGGTTGGAAAAATTTGACAAAACGGATTTGAATTGATAGATAAGAGGAAAAGACCTTTAACAATTTTTTATCTGAAGTGAATCCGGGTGTGCATGTAAGTGACAAGCCCCGGAATAACCGGGGCTTTTTTTATTGACCAAGATGCGGGCAGGGCCGCTGAGGTTGTCGGACTTTGAAAAGTGTATAGTGTGTCATAGGTATTGATAATTTATGCTGAAAAATTTTTGGTCAAGCAATTAAGAGCATACGGTGGATGCCTTGGCACCGGGAGTCGAAGAAGGACGTGGCAGGCTGCGATAAGCGCCGGGTAGGAGCGAGCATCCTTAGATCCGGCGATTTCCGAATGGGGAAACCCGGCCAGGGTAATGCCTGGTCATCCCGGGGTGAATACATAGCCCCGAGGAGGAGAAGTGAGGGAACTGAAACATCTTAGTACCTCGAACAACAGAAATCAAAAGAGATTCCCAAAGTAGCGGCGAGCGAAATGGGAACAGCCTAAACCGTGGAGATGTCAAGTTTGCAGGCGTTGTCTCTGCGGGGTTGTAGGGTCATACATGGTTCAACTGCAATTGGACCCAGGAGTTACAAACCATCATTCTAGTGTAAGCTGACTGGGAAGCAGCGTCATAGAGGGTGAAAGCCCCGTGCGCGAAAGGGTGATGGCTTCGGCGTATGATTCCTGAGTACCACGGGACACGTGAAATCCCGTGGGAATCTGGGAGGACCACCTTCCAAGGCTAAATACTACCCGGTGACCGATAGTGAACCAGTACCGTGAGGGAAAGGTGAAAAGTACCCCTGTTAGGGGAGTGAAATAGTACCTGAAGCCGTATGCTTACAAATAGTTGGAGGGCTATGCCATATCTTCGGGTATGGAATGCCTGACAGCGTGCTTTTTGTAGAACGAACCGGCGAGTTACGGTATGCAGCAAGGTTAAGGGGTTTAAGCCCGGAGCCGGAGCGAAAGCGAGTCTTAATAGGGCGTTGAGTTGTATGCCGTAGACCCGAAATCAGGTGATCTATCCATGGCCAGGGTGAAGGATGGGTAAGACCATTTGAAGGCCCGAACCAATATTCGTTGAAATGGATTTGGATGAGCTGTGGATAGCGGTGAAAAGCCAATCGAACCTGGCGATAGCTGGTTCTCCCCGAAATGGCTCTAAGGCCAGCCTTATGTAATAGTTTGCGGAGGTAGAGCACTGAATGGACTAGGGGCCCCACAAGGTTACCAAACCCAATCAAACTCCGAATGCCGCAAACCGTATCATGGGAGTTAGACTGTGGGGGATAAGCCCCATGGTCGAGAGGGAAATAGCCCAGACCGCCGGCTAAGGTCCCTAATACAGACTAAGTGGTAAAGGATGTGGAGTTGCTCAAACAACCAGTATGTTGGCTTAGAAGCAGCCACCATTTAAAGAGTGCGTAATAGCTCACTGGTCAAGTGGTTCTGCGCCGAAAATGTAACGGGGCTAAGTCTGTAACCGAAGCCGCGGACCGTGTTGATCTGAGGATTGATGCGATGGTAGGGGAGCGTTCCATTGTAGGTTGAAGCAAGACCGTAAGGACTTGTGGACGAAATGGAAGTGAGAATGCCGGTATGAGTAGCGAGAGAAGAGTGAGAATCTCTTCCGCTGAAAGTCTAAGGTTTCCTGGGGAAGGCTCGTCCTCCCAGGGTTAGTCGGTCCTAAGCCGAGGCCGAAAGGCGTAGGCGATGGCCAGCAGGTCAATATTCCTGCACCACCAGTATTTCGTTATTACCGATGGGATGACGCAGAAGGGTAGGCCATCACGCGGATGGAAGTGCGTGTTTAAGCTCGTAGGAGTGGGGCGTGTCAAATGCATTCCCCTTTAACTCTGAAAAGTTATGAGGACTCTTTTCTTCGGAAAAGAGGAACTGGTTGATCCCATGCTGCCAAGAAAAACCTCTAGGGAGAAATACAGGTGACCGTACCGCAAACCGACACAGGTAGACGAGGAGAGAATCCTAAGGCGAGCGAGATAACCCATGCTAAGGAACTAGGCAAATTGACCCCGTAACTTCGGGAGAAGGGGTGCCACGGTAGGGTAGTCGGAAGGGTCAAACCTTCCAGATAGCCCGAGGTGGCCGCAGAGAAATGGCCCAAGCGACTGTTTATCAAAAACACAGGTCTCTGCAAAAGCGAAAGCTCAGGTATAGAGACTGACGCCTGCCCGGTGCTGGAAGGTTAAGGAAGGGGGTTAGCCCTTGTGGCGAAGCTCTCGACCGAAGCCCCAGTGAACGGCGGCCGTAACTATAACGGTCCTAAGGTAGCGAAATTCCTTGTCGGGTAAGTTCCGACCTGCACGAATGGCGTAACGATTTGGGCGCTGTCTCAGCATGGGACTCGGCGAAATTACAATACCCGTGAAGATGCGGGTTACCCGCAGAAGGACGGAAAGACCCCGTGGAGCTTTACTGTAGCTTGGCACTGAGTTTTGGTATAGTATGTACAGGATAGGTGGGAGGCTTTGATAGGAGATCGTCAGGTTTCCTGGAGCCAACCTTGGGATACCACCCTTGCTATGTTGGAATTCTAACTCCGACCCGTTATCCGGGCGGCGGACAATGTCAGGTGGGCAGTTTGACTGGGGCGGTCGCCTCCTAAAATGTAACGGAGGCGCTCAAAGGTACCCTCAGCACGGTCGGAAATCGTGCGCCGAGTGTAAGGGCATAAGGGTGCTTGACTGTGAGACAGACATGTCGAGCAGAGACGAAAGTCGGACCTAGTGATCCGGCGGTCCCGTGTGGAAGGGCCGTCGCTCATCGGATAAAAGTTACCCCGGGGATAACAGGCTTATCTCCCCCAAGAGTTCACATCGACGGGGAGGTTTGGCACCTCGATGTCGGCTCGTCACATCCTGGGGCTGAATAAGGTCCCAAGGGTTGGGCTGTTCGCCCATTAAAGTGGTACGCGAGCTGGGTTCAGAACGTCGTGAGACAGTTCGGACCCTATCCTCTGTGGGCGTTGGAGATTTGAGAGGATCTGTCCCTAGTACGAGAGGACCGGGATGGACGAACCAATGGTGCACCTGTTGTCGCGCCAGCGGCATAGCAGGGTAGCTATGTTCGGAAGGGATAAGCGCTGAAAGCATCTAAGCACGAAACCCACCTTAAGAATAGATCTCCATGTGCTTCGGCACGAGAGGTCCCTGGTAGACTACCAGGTTGATAGGCCGGGAGTGTAAGGGTTGAGAGGCCTTTAGCTGACCGGTACTAATCGACCGATAGCTTGACCATTTTGCAATCATCCAAGTACTAAGGTACAATTTTGTTTTCAATATCGACATGCTATACACTTTTCAGAGCCCGGCAGGGATTGTGAAACTTTACAAATTAGATTTTTTATCCCGGTGGCAATGGCGGAGAGGCCACACCCGTTCCCATCCCGAACACGGAAGTTAAGCTCTCCAGCGCCTATGGTACTGCAGGGGCGACCCTGTGGGAGAGTTGGACGCTGCCGGGATTTTTTATTTTAAATATTATTTTTCAAAATATAAAACAGAATTTATTTTTATAACCTAAAGACCTTTTTATTTTATGTTGTTTGAATGCATCTTATGCCTATTGTGTTAGACCCCGGGCAACAATATCAAATATTGTTGAAAATGGTATACCTTTTTATTTAAATAAAAAGGTTAAGTTAATACCATCGTCACTGGGGAGGAAACGATTGGTGAATAATTATTCATGTAATATTTTTAATGATGTCGAAAAGTGTGTCGATGAAGCAATATCTGAGGTCGGAAAGAATATCGTTATTTTTGTACCTATTGCTGTTGGAAGATCTACTATAGTTGTTAATGAATTTTACAGAAGGGCAAAGAATGACAAAAGTATAAATCTTGTTTTATACAGTGGATTGCCTTTACATACCCCGTCAGGTAAAAATGAATTAGAGAAAAGAATAATAGCACCAATAGTTGAAAGAATATATGGCAATTATCCGAATCAGGAGTATTTCAGGGATGGGCAGATGGGATGCCTGCCGGATAATGTGGAAATGAGGGAAATGTATTTTCCTGCCGGCGCTTGCATAGGGAAGCCTGATTTCCAGAAGACTTATGTTTCGAGCAATTATACGCATGTTGCAAGGGATGTAATGGCTTGTGGATGCAATGTTGCTGTTCCTATGCTGGCTAAAAGACTAATTGATGGAGTGGCGAAGTATAGTCTTGGAAGTAGTGCAGATGCTACTGTTATTGCAATAAAGGAATTGAATAAAAAGAGGATGAATGGTCAAAAAGTTGCAATCATCGGCCATGTGAATAATGAAATGCCATTCATGTTCGGAGATGGCGAGATTGATGAAGATAGTTTTACAGGAATAGTTGATGATAAAAAGTATTTTCACAAAATGTTCTCTTCGACAAGGGAAACTTTAGGAACAACTGAATATGCAATTGGATTGAATGCGTCTACTCTTGTAAAGGATGGCGGTACATTTCAGGTTGGTTTTGGTTCGCTTGCAGAATCTATAATCTACTCATTGCAGCTAAGGCAGGAAAGGAATAGGGAATACAGAGAAATAATCGATAAAATGGATGTTGTTGAAAAGAACGAGAGTTTGATTGAGGAATATGGTGGGCTCGATAAATTCGATGAAGGTTTATACGGATGTTCGGAGTTCATTTATGACGGTTTTTTTGATCTTGTGGATTCGGGAATTATTAAAAGGAATGTATATGACAGTGTTCAGCTTCAAAAGCTTCTGAGCGAGAGAAGAATAACCGAGGATGTGAACAGGGAACTTCTGGATACTTTAATAGATGAAGGAATAGTATCGGAACGGTTCAGCAAAAAGGATTTTGAGTTTCTTAAGGAATATGGAATATTCAAAGAATCGGTCAATTACGAAAATGGAAAGCTCTCCTTTGATAAGATGGAAGGAATACCGTCTGGTTTGATGGAAGAAGAATACTGGAACTGGATTGTTTCTCATTGTCTGGGAGACAGGCTGAAAAAGGGGACGATGATTCATGCTGGATTTTTTATCGGAACTTCGAAGCTATACGAGCGACTTCTGGATATGGATGACAGCGTAAAAAGAAGAACCATTAAGATGAGAGATATAGAATTTGTGAATTCGGTATACAAACAGTATGAACTTAAATGCTATCAGAGACGAGATGCAAGGTTCTTCAATAGCGGGATGATAGTAACGCTTCTTGGAGCTGCGGCATCGGATACGCTTGAAAATGGACAGGTTGTAAGCGGAGTCGGGGGACAGTATGAATTCGTGTCCATGGGGCATGCGGTGCCGGACGCAAGATCCATCATGCTTATAAAGAGCACTCGAAACAAAGGTGATAATGTAGTTTCAAATATTCTCTGGAACTATGGAAACGTAACAATTCCAAGACATTTGAGGGATATGGTTGTTACGGAATACGGAATTGCTGATTTGAGAAGCAGGTCTGATAGAGAATGTATTATTGAAATGATAAAAATTGCCGATTCCAGATTCCAGAATGAGTTGATTAAAATTGCGATCAGGAATGGCAAGCTTGAAAAAGAATTTTGCCTGTCTCCGGAATACAGGCATAATTATCCTGAAGTGATAAATGAGAAATTAAAACAGTACAGGGAAAATGGTTTTTTCGAAGCATATCCTTATGGGACAGATTTGACTGAGACAGAGCTTATTATATATAAAGCTCTGCGCATTGCCGGAAAAGCTATGGCAGCCGGGAAAGTTATTACTGAACCTGTGGAAAATGACTATTCCGCGGAAAAGGCTGAAGAGTATCTTGAAAGAATGAAACTCCAGAATCCGGTAAATCCGGAAGAACAGCAGATGAAGAAGGTGTTGATTTATGGGCTGGCTTCAATTGGTGCGATTTAGATTGCCGACACATAGAGGGAAAGAATAATAATATTCAATTATTAGTTTGGCAGGGTATTAATAGTTCGGCTCGGATGTTGATGGTTCCATCAAGCCGGGTTTTCCATGAAGTAGTAATTTCTCGATCGGTATGATATTGGGAGTGTCGGTTGCTTCAGCTTGCGGAGTTCCTTTTTGAATAAAATTCATTCCGCCTTTTCTGAATCCCATAGAGTCTTCGATCGGGCCGGAGTATTTCTTCCATTCCGGCTGAAGTTTTTCCTGTCTTTGTAATGCCTCTTTTGTTTTTATCCCCACAAAAACGCTTTCCGGATAGTTTTTAGAAAGAAAATCTATGTACAATTTCTGTTTTTCCGGTTCATTCAAATAACCGTAAGCCCTTATTATTTGAAAGAGAACCTTATCATTATCGTCTGATTTAGGTTGTTCGTCGATCGATCTCTGATTCCACTGGATTGAATGTTTATACCATCCCTTTTTGAAATAAGCATCTGCGAGTCTGAGCATCGCCATGCGGTCATGGGGTTTTTCGCTCAGTATGGCTTTCTGATTATTTATAATCTGATCATAATTTGTAGCACTTGCCTGCTGATTTACCCATTTATGTTTGATGATATCAGGTGGTGTCTGGAATCCTGCAGTTACATTGATTTCTGTAGATGCGGCATCGAGAAGTTGATAAGCGACATTGTCGCCAACCATTACGTCCATACCCGGTTGAATTTTGATGATCATTGCGACTGAATCCGCAGGATTGACCTGATCTACGTGGGCCAGTCCAACCTTGATTCCCTGCCTCTGGACAACAAGAATATCACCGATCTCAAAGCCGGCGTTAAAGCCGGCGCTTATGGTCACGGCACCGTCGTTATTGATTGATG
>Ga0116162_10001425_pt1 | contig 15671 bp, 11 predicted proteins | sample AD_UKC105_MetaG_FD_89875 | JGI IMG/M metagenome (GOLD analysis project Ga0116162, IMG submission 89875) | Active sludge microbial communities of municipal wastewater-treating anaerobic digesters from Hong Kong - AD_UKC105_MetaG | ecosystem: Engineered > Bioreactor > Anaerobic > Digestate... | reverse complement strand
GGAAGTAAGACATCTGAATCAAGAATGATTAGATAGTCACCAGTGGCATGTGCAGCACCGTAGTTGCGTGCAGCTCCAGGACCGCCATTGGATTTTGTATAATAGACTATGGGCAAGTGGGAAGCGTAATGCTTCACCACTTGCTCACAGCTTATCTCTGAACCGTCTTCAACAATGACAATTTCGTAAGGTATCATTGTCTGCTCCTGTATACTTTGGAGAAGTTCATCTACTTCGTTAGGACGATTGTAGACTGGGACGATCAAAGAACAGGTAAGCATTTCTATTAGATCTGCTTATTTTTTGATACGGCCTTGGTAAGAACCATCGCGTGTATCGATTTCGATAATTTCACCTTCTTCGATGAATAGTGGAACACGTACTTCAGCACCTGTCTCTAAAGTTGCTGGTTTCAAAGTATTTGTTGCTGTATCACCTTTCAATCCAGGTTCTGTATAAGTTACTAGTAATTGTACTTTTGTAGGGAGTTCTCCGTAAAGAATTACGTCTTCGTTTGCATCGCGTACTACGTCAATAATTCCACCTTCTTTCAAGAACTCAACGCCTTTTACCATTTCTTTTGGAATAGGAGCTTGTTCGTAATCTTCTTGGTTCATGAAGATGTAATCCTCGCCATCTACATATAAGAATTGGTAAGGACGACGTTCTACACGTACATCTTCAAGTTTAAAACCAATTTGGAATGTACGTTCTAGTACACGACCATCAACAACGTCCTTTAATTTTGAACGTACGAAAGTATTCCCTTTACCTGGTTTTACATGTAGGAATTCTACCACGAAGTAAAGACGACCATCTAGCTTTACGCACGTGCCGTTCTTGATGTCTTCTGCTTTGATCATAAATCTGCTATTTTAATTGATATTTTGAATCTGCTATTCAAGCATAATTATAAGGAAAGTTCTAAAAGAACCCCTATGCGAGCACAAAAATAGGTCAAATCAATAAAAAACGCAAAGGAAAAGACGAAAAAAAGGCTTAATCGTTGGTAAATTAGAAAGAAACCCCTACTTTTGCACACCGATTGTGTAGAATAGTAACAATAAAAATAATATAACGATGAAGAGAACTTTTCAACCTTCGAACAGAAAGAGAAAAAACAAACACGGTTTCCGTGAGAGAATGGCTACTGCAAACGGACGTCGAGTATTAGCAGCTCGTCGTGCTAAAGGTCGCAAGAAACTTTCAGTTTCAGACGAATACAACGGCCGCAAGTAAATCTGATTATTCGATGTAATCAGCACCCCTTGCACTAGCCTTTTTAGCGCAAGATAAAAGAAAAGAAGTAGAGTTTCTTCGGAAACTACTGCTTCTTTTCTTTTTTATGACTATCTTTGAAGCGAATTTAGAATTTATATATGATGCCTGATAAAAAAACATCCAATAAGCCCACAGGATCAAAAGGGTGGCGTCACGCACTAACTGTGTGGGGGCTAAACATTTTGGCAGCATGTGTTGTGTTTGTGTTGGCTTTGTATTTGACTTTTGGTTTTTTAGCTAGATATACTCGCCATGGCGAGTACATTACTGTACCTGATATTAGCCAAATGCCTATTCTAGATGCACAACGAACTTTACAGGATAATCAGTTGAAAGCAGCTGTTATTGACTCTGTATATTCACCTGATAGCCAGCCTGGAGTTGTGATGGATTACAGTCCAGCAGCAGGGCACAAAGTAAAACAGGGACGTACGGTATATATAACTATAAACAACATGAGTGTACCAGATGTTACTGTGCCTGATGTAGCCAATAATAGTTCAGTGCGTCAAGCTGTTGCCACATTGCGTGCTAGTGGATTTAAACTAACACCTCATGATAGTATACCCGGTCAGCGTGATTGGGTCTTTGCTGTGAAGTTGGGGGATTCAATATTAGTGCAAAAAGCACGTGTGCCAGAAGGAGCGACTTTAACCCTAGTGATAGGTAATGGAGAGGATGAAGTAACGGCTCAAGAAGATTCTATTGCCAAGAAAGTCAAAGTGGATGCAGAGGCTGAAGACAATAGTTGGTTCTAATAAAAATTTTATGGAGAAAGGAAACATAGAGGATGATTTTATTGAATCAACAGTATGTTCTGTAGATTCTGAAGAGGATTTTGATGATATTGATGAACTGGAATCTTTTGATGAGATTGTGCCAGAATTGACCTCCGAGAGTAATGGCCAGTTATATGAACACTTTCGTGTTATTGTTGATAAGGGACAAGAGTCTACTCGTGTCGATAAGTATCTAGCTGATCGCATTGTGAATTCTTCTCGTAATCGTATACAAAAGGCTGCTGATTCAGGTATGGTTATGGCCAATGGTAACCCTGTAAAATGCAATTATAAGGTGAAACCATCTGATGTGATCACCTTAATGATGAATCGCCCTCGGTATGAAAATGAGATTATTCCTGAAGATATACCTCTAAATATTGTGTATGAAGACGACCAACTTATTGTGGTTAATAAACCAGCAGGAATGGTCGTACATCCTGGTCACGGTAATTACACAGGCACTCTTGTGAATGCTATTGCTTGGCATCTTAAGGATGATCCTAATTATGATGCTAATGACCCGAATGTGGGATTGGTTCATCGTATTGATAAAGATACATCTGGTTTGTTGCTTATAGCTAAGACAGCGGATGCAAAGACTCATTTGGGATTGCAGTTTTTCAATAAAACTACGAAACGTCGTTACCAGGCACTTGTGTGGGGAAATGTGCAAGAAGATACTGGACGTATTGAAGGTAATATCGGTAGAAATCCGCGTGATCGTATGCAAATGGCTGTCCTTGAGGAAGATCAAGGAAAACATGCTGTAACTCACTATAAAGTACTAGAACGAATTGGGTATGTTTCACTTGTGGAGTGTCGTCTTGAAACAGGACGTACCCATCAGATTAGAGTGCATATGAAGCATATTGGGCATGTCTTGTTTAATGATGCCCGATATGGTGGAGATGAAATATTAAAGGGTACGCGTTTTGCAAAATACAAGCAATTTGTTCAAAATTGTTTTGCTATATGCCCTCGTCAAGCATTGCACGCGATGACATTGGGTTTTGTTCATCCTAAAACGGGAGAGGAGATGCATTTCTTTGCCCCACTTCCAGAAGATATGACCCAACTTATTGAGAAATGGCATACCTATATAAGTAATAGAGAGCTTGAATAAAGACTTTTAGTCATGAAAAAAAGAAATATTGCGATCGTTGCAGGAGGTGATTCCTCTGAGTGTGAAGTGTCGTTACGTAGTGCAGCTGGCATTCAAAGTTTTTTGGATGCAGCATATTATGAAAGCTATATTGTTGAGATACGTGGTCGTATTTGGCAACTAGTGTCTTCTGAGGGAAAACGTTATGATATAGACAAGAATGACTTTTCTGTATTGCTACCTGAAGGACGCCTCCAATTTGATTATGCTTATATCACTATCCATGGTACGCCAGGTGAAAATGGTTTATTACAGGGATATTTTGAAATGCTTGGAATCCCTTACAGCTGTTGTGGAGTGTTGGCTGCAGCACTTACTTTTCATAAATTTGCCTGCAATCAATATTTGCGTGGTTTAGGTATGCGTGTGGCCGAATCTATCAATTTACGAACTGGACAAAAGATCACTTCAGAGGAAGTTGCTGAAAAGATTGGTTTGCCATGCTTTATTAAACCAAGTGTCGGTGGTAGTAGCTTTGGTGTTACTAAGGTAAAGACTTTATCTGATGTACAACCAGCAATAGAGTTGGCTTTTTCAGAAGGGAATGAGGTCTTGATTGAAGCCTTGATGGAAGGGACTGAAGTCACTTGTGGTTGTTATAAAACAAAAGACAATGCGTGTGTGTTTCCTGTAACTGAGGTTGTGACACAAAATGAGTTTTTTGACTACGACGCAAAATATAATGGGCAAGTAGATGAGATTACCCCTGCCCGCCTATCTGATACATTGACTACACGTGTTCAGAATTTGACTAGCGTTATTTATGATATTGTGGGTGCAAAAGGCATTATACGCATTGACTATATTATTGAGGAGGGAGAACGAATAAGTCTCCTTGAGGTCAATACAACGCCTGGCATGACACCAACTAGTTTTATACCTCAGCAAGTGGCCGCTGCTGGTCTAACGATGACTGAGGTTCTAAGAAATATTATTGAAGATAGCTTTAGTTGAGCGATCAATAATAGCAACCTATAACCCCTATTAAACCTTAAGTAATATGGAGTATGATGTTCAAGAGTTCGATCCGATTCGTCCTTACCATGACGAAGAATTGCCAGCAGTCTTTGAAGAGCTGTTAGCTAACGAACAATTTCGCGCAGTGATGCGTTACATCTTGCCACACATGAGCGATGAGCAAGTAGCTAGTGCTATGCGTGCTTGTAAGACCAAATTGGACTTTCAGAAAACATTTTGTCTGCCTTTCCTTCAGAGTCTTGTTCAGAAGACAGCTAATGGTTTGACACTGGATCATAGTGCTTTGAAAAAAGAAGATGCACATGAATACACGTATTTGTCTAATCATCGTGACATCGTTTTAGATTCAGCACTTTTGTCTGCCCTGTTGGTCGAATATGGAAAAGATACCGTGGAAATAGCCATTGGTGACAATCTTTTAATTTACCCTTGGATTAAGCAAATTGTACGTATTAACAAATCATTTGCTGTCGAGCGTGGTTTAACCATGCGACAAATTCTTCAATCGTCCATGCGTATGAGTCGTTATATGCATTACGTGATTAATGAGAAGAAAGAGTCTATTTGGATGGCACAGCGTGAAGGACGTAGCAAAGATTCTAGTGATCATACTGCTGATAGCATTATTAAAATGCTTGTTATGGGTGGTGAAGGCTCCATTATAGACCGTTTGGTTGACATGCATATTGTACCGTTGGCCATATCTTTTGAATACGATCCTTGTGATTATCTCAAAGCTCTTGAGTTTCAACTTAAACGCGACAACCCCGATTATAAAAAATCTCCAGAAGATGACTTGTTGGCCATGCAGACTGGTGTGTTGGGGCAGAAAGGGCACATACATTATCAGTTTGCTCCTTGCATAGATGATGAGCTACATGCTTTGCCCGAGGGTATGCCTAAGAGCGAATTGTTTTCTACTGTGGCTCAAATGATAGATAAAGGTATTCATGCCAATTATCGTTTGTATCCAGGCAATTATGTCGCTTATGATTTGTTAGAGCAAACCACACACATGGAGGGACAATATTCTGCTAAGGATAAAGCTGTTTTTGTGGAGTATCTTGACTCTCGTTTAGCAAAGATTGATATACCTAATAAGGACGAGAGTTTCCTTCGTGAGAAGTTGTTGACTATGTATGCCAATCCTGTCAGAAACTATTTAAAGGCAATAGAAAATGTGTAGACAAGACGATTGTGCGACTATAAAATGGAGCAGTGCCAAAGGTTTAAGAATCTTTGGGCACTGCTTTATTGTTTGTATAGGATGGTGTTTATGTACTTTGTTCGTATCTTGTAGTAGCTCCTCTGATAGTGAATTCCCATCAGTAAAGTTGGATTTTGCTACAGCATTTAGTAACGATCTAGGCGAGATTGATCAAATGCGTTTAGATGATGGTCGTTTATTGTCTCTTGATAAGCCTGTATTGGCTTCCGGCATGTCGGCAGGTGATTCTGTGCGTGTCGTTTCTTATTATGAGGTGAATGCTCAAAATCAATTGGAAATATTCTCGATGCGATTAGCTGAAACAGTGGTTCCAGTTTTAGAAACAATTGATTCTCAAAATGTACCTATAGAATTTTTTAGTGCTTCACAAGGTTTGTATCATTTGAATATTGTTCTAGGTGTACAACACACGGATGAAAATAAACAATTTCGTGTTCAAGCCGTATTTCATGCAGCCACCCCTCAAGAGCGAGCTATGCTTCATTTGTATTTGTACTATGATGTTGATGCTTATTGTACCACGTATACTGAACGAGCGTACATCTCTGTGCCTATGAGAGATTATTTAGAAGTTGCTAACCCTAATTTTGTGGTGGCTCTACATTGGATGGATATTAAAACAAATACTGTCCAAACATTTAGTCTTAACTGGCGATGAGTCTTGTATCTGTCTATATTTCTTATTAATTTACAGGTCTAATTTTAATATTTTCTATTCTTTTTTTGTCAATAGTATGTTATACTGCAATATTTTTGTAGTATTATCTTCATGTTTTTTTAAAATCCATTAGTTGTATATATTATTCATTTGTTGCAATTTTGTATCGGTTATCTTGATTTGTGTGCATGTAAAGGCTTTGAATATCCATAAATGTACTGTTTGAAGCCTGATATTCCTAATCAATTATAGCTTACTAACTAAAAAGGTAATTAAGTAAAACTGATGATTTTGTTATGAAAAAGAATTATGAGGCTCCTCAGATGTTAACTCTTGAGGTAGCTGTTGAGGGAGAAGTGTTTGCAGGTTCAGTGGGTATGAATTCTTTTGGTACTCCTACTAGTGTAGATACGAGTAATTTGGGTACGGGCTCTAGCTCGGCAAGTAGCTCTTTCTCTTTGCGTGATCGTGTCACACCAACTACGCAAACAGAAAGTAACGAACTATATGATGATTTGTTTAAGTAATCATTGAGTGAAACTTTTTAATCAAAGGACAAGATGAAATTATTCAAATTATTCTCTTTGCTAGGATTGTTTTCTCTAGCAGTGTTGGCTACTGGATGTAGCAATGATGATTTCCAACAGAAGGGGGAAACATCATCTGATATAATAACGATTACTGCTTCTACTCCATCGGAAGGGAATGAAAGTACTCGTGTGGCTTTTGACAAAGGAAACTTCTCCCTTTCTTGGAAAGTTGGGGATGAATTTCAGGTGTATGGTGCTGAATCTGCAGGTGAAAAATTTACTTGTAGTTCTATAGCTGGTGGCAAAGGGGCTTTCAATGGTACTAAACCCACCTTTACAGGTGTCAAGCATGCTTATTACCCTGCAAGTAAGACGAATAATAGCAGTGATGGTGAGGGATATGATGTGGCTTCATTTGATTATTCAGGGCAAATTCAAATCGGAAATGACAATATAGACGAACTCACAAACTATATGTATATGACAGGTACTGTTGCTGCTGATAATACGGTAAGTGATTTTGTACTTCAACCTGTTGTATTGAAATTAACGATCCAAATGCCTAGTGGTTTTACGGGAAGTGTTAGCCAAGTGGATGTGCAGTTTGGAGCCACTCAAATGAAGTCTAAACATTATCAAAATGTTGATTGGCAAGATTTAGATGGTACTTCTACGGTACAGTCTATTTTGCTTGATGGTGTAAACCTTGCAGCTGATGAAAATTTGGTAGTCTATATGGCTATGTCTCCTATAAGTGTTACTAATGACACCTTTACAATAACAGTAACCGATGGAGCAAATAATAAGTATGTTAGAACGCTCGAGAATTTTTCATACAATTTTGAAGCAGGCAAGGTTGTACCTGGATTATTTAGCGTAGAGCAATCAATAGACAATTTGGTTACTATTGCTCAAGCACGTCAATATTATGCAGATCAAAGTACGACTGATTTAGTGACGTATCCCAAGAGTGTAATTGGTGTTGTTACAGCTAGCCTAAGTGGAAAGGCATTTATAAGTGACGGTGTAAGTGGACTATATGTAGAAAAAAGTTTGCCAAACGATATTCATGAAGGAGACAATGTCATTGTATCTTTAACTGGTCTTGATGTGACTGGTGGACGTTTGGAAGCTTATGCCGATTCTTATGCAGCTTATGCATCTGGTAGCCTTACACTTAGCGATGTGTTAGTAGAACGAACTATCCCTGAAATTAGTGCATCTGCGTCTTCTAATGAAGATCCAAATGTTCCAGTTTATACAGTGATTCGCGGAGCGACTTTGACATCTTTAGATAAGGGAAGTCTTATTTCTCAAAATGGTCATGATATTAAGATTTACGCATCTAGTTTTACGGGAGATATTCCTACAGGTACATGTGATGTGTATGGCGTTAATTATAGCAATGGATATGAACAGCAATTCGTTGTGACCAATGTTGTTGGTGGTGAAGCTATTCCATATATGTCATTTACAGTTGATCCAACTGAAAATATTTCGGCTGATGGTCAAGATGTAACTGTGTCGGTGAAATCTAATATTGCATGGAAAGTTGTATTGAAACAAGGTGATACAGAAATTTCTTCACAAGAAGGTGTTAATTCACAAGATGTAACTGTGGCTATTCCAGTCAATGAATCTATTACAGAATCAGTTTCTTATAGTGTGGAATTGATTTGCCTTGATGCGGAGGCTGCATTGACAGCAGGACCAGTAGGTTTAACACAACTAAAAGCTGGTGAAAAACCAATCTCAGAAGAAATCACTCTTCTTCAATTCCATAATATTATAGCTGGTTGGACATTGCCTAATTCCAGTATCTCAGATATTATAGTTCGTGGATTCGTTGTATATCAAGAAGCCAATAAGGTCTATGTGACAGATGGAACAGCAGGATTCTGTTGTTATAAATATGATACGTTTAGCGATTTTTCTATTGGGGATATCTGTGTTGTGACTCCATCCGAGGTGAAGGATTATCACGGTCTTGTTGAAGCAACACAAGGTACTTTTGAAAAAGTTATAGATAATAGTCAAGATGAGACTGCTGTATTGGTTGATGCAACGATTTCAGAAATTAAGAATGCGACTGACACGCACTATCAAGGTATGTATGTTCGATTGAAAGGAGTTTCTGCAAGTGCTACTAATTGGGCTAACGGGACAACTCTTTCTAAGGATGGAGTCTCTATCGCTACATACAACAATGCTTCTTTGGCTGAGCTAAATACAGTAAATTGTACATTTGATGCATTGTGTGTTGTTGACTATTATGATGGGTATCGTTTGATTGTTATGTCGGTTGATCATATAACTGAGCCAGCTTATATTAACTTGTCTGCCGATATTTCCTCTGCCATTGCCATTGATGGTTCTGTAGATCCTGTTATTACAGTATCTTCAAATGTAGCTTGGACAGCTCAAGTAACTGGTGGAGCAGATTTGCTTTCTGATGTGTCTTCTGGAGAAATATTGGTAGATATACCAGCCAATACTACTGGAAGTGATATGACTTATGTTGTAACTGTGACTTCTACAGAGGACCCAATGTTGTTTAAAACAATTGAACTTGTTCAGAGTGGCCCATATATTAAGGAACTTTCTGCAGATCATACTAGTAATATAGCAGCTGATGGTAGCGTGAAACCAATTGTTACAGTTGATGCTAACGTCAATTGGAGTGCTGAGGTGACAGGTGGAGCTACATTGAATACCAATGCAGAAGCTGGAACTATTGAGGTGACTTTGCCCGTAAATGAATCTGAGCAAGAAGTGACCTATACTGTAACAGTGACTTCAGAAGGTGGTGCTATTGTTGAGACTATTGATTTGATTCAAAGTGCAGCAGGAGATTCTAGCGTATCTGTTGTGTTCCCCGTGTCTTTTGATTACACATCAGACAAGATTCAGGATGGTACTACTTGTTACGCTGAAGGGCTTAATAATATAGCAACTGTTAAAACATATGGTGCAAAAGCAACGCTTAGTCATTCAACATCAGATGGTGGTGCTATATACTCCACTGGATTTACACAAGTAGGAGAATCTGGCTGGGAATTTACTTTACCTGTGAAGAATTTGCCCCCTGGTGCTATTATAACTTATTCAGGTAAGTTTAGACGTTCAAAATCTGGGCCTTCACAATTTGAACTCCAATATAGTATTGATGGTGGAGCAACTTTTATATCAAGTGGTTCAATAATTGATGTTCCAACAAGTGCTGGCAATGTAACTGGAGATGTTACTGTCACAAAGGGTCTGACTTCTGGAATTTTTATTCTTCGTTTGGCAGTGAATAAGGTGGCAACTAGTAGTACTGGAACCCACCGTTTAGTTCAATCTTCAGTAATTTCAATAAAGTAATTATGATAGTTATTGTGTTTCAGAGCTAGCATAATAAATTTCAAAACATATTATAAGAGGCAGATTTATATTAATCTGCCTCTTTTTTTAAACTATGTACTAGGCGAAAGAAACTTGACAATTGACATCGCAAATAAAAAGAGCTAAACACTCAGTAATGTAACAAGAATGTAATGTTTTATTTCTTTATACTATTTGCTTAGAAAAGTTAAATAACAGTTTGTAGTGGCGATCTCAAAGATTTATTGCGTGTTTATGTGTCAATTGTAAACTAAAATCTTTATTTTATTGATATAGTGAAATTGGTGGGTGGTTTTGTTCTTAATGTACAAATATTTCCTGCAAAATAACATCTAAAAAAGTTTTTTTGTCTAGTGATTCTTTTGTTTCTTTGTGTACTTTGACTTCATAGCCCGTAGTGGTTGACCGTATTGTGCTTATACTCACTTTGTTTTTAGCTTTATTCGTGAGCAAAAGTATGGTACATTTTTAGGTCTAACTGTATGTATTGAGCGAAGATTAATCAAAATAAATAACTGAATGAGAAGATTGACTAATCACATCCTTTGGGGGTGGTTGATGGCTCCACTATTTGTGTTGAGCCTTATGTCCTGCGTTGATGAAGAGAACCGAGATGGTCTCCCTCAATTGAAAGTAGAAGAAGCTGGGACATCTATTGTGTTTGAAAGTGGTATGTCGGTAAAACAATCCATCCATGTAACTTCCAATCGTGCATGGACCGTACAGCTAAGTCCAGCTGATGCCGCAGACTGGGTCGTGATTTCTGATATGGAAGGCGAAGGTGATAAGACCATTAGCTATTCTGTTGTAGCAAATACAGGCGAACCTCGTCAAGCCATGATTACTGTGTATCTTAACAATCTAAACGAGCGCAAGGGTACTATTGCTTTAACACAAAAAGATGCTGATGGCCGTTTGTACGATTATGGTAATGGCATTCAATCTCTTAAGAGCCTATATACAGGTTCAGATATCACTATTACTGACGATGTGTATGTAACAGGTACCATTATCAATGATTTCGACGGTGGAAACAATAGTTCGTTGAAGAACGTCTATATTTCAGACGAGGAAGCAGGGGTTATGTTGCGTTTGGCATACAATCCAGAATTCAAGAAAGGTGATAAAATTCGTGTTCATGCCAAGGGCTTTACATTGACAAGCTATCGTGGCATGCTTCAATTGGGTGAAGTGACATCCGATGCGATAGAAGTTATTGCTAATCAAGAAATGCCTGCAACAGAAATTACTTCAGAACAATTGTTGACTGGTGACTATCAATCTATGTATGTTGCAGTTTCTGGTGTACAAGCCACAGACCTATCTAAGGGTACTGTCTATTCTGATGGTACAAATAGCTACAATATTAATATGGAAACTCCAGAAGGTGATAAATTTATTGCTCGTTTCAATAAATACACGACTTTCGGACAAGGAGAAACCTTCCCAGAAGGTAGTGGCGTTATAAAAGGTATTGCTGGTGCATATGATACAGATATACAATTATTCCCACAACAAGCTGGCGATCTTGCTGGATTGACTGGGGATCGCTTTGTAGCCGCAGGCAATGAAATGCCTACTTCTTATGTGTCACTAGCTGACCTACGTGCGCTACACACTGGTACAACTGTGACTCTCGATGCATCTTATGATGAAAAAGGTGTACAAGGCGTTGTTTTGAATAACATCTACGGTACAAAATATACAACAAGTAAGGCATTCTATGTGACTGACGGTACAGCTGGAATCCAATTGTATCTATCAGATTATGCAGATTACGCGATTGGTGATAGTCTAGTTGTTTCTCTTAAGGGGGCATCTATTGAAGATTACAGTGGAATGTTGGAGTTGAAAGTTGCTCCAGAAGCTTTGCACAAGGTGACTACAGTATCAGTTGAGCCTAAAGTCATCACTGTTGATGAACTATTGACTGGTAATTACCAATCTCAATACGTGCAGGTGAACGATGTGCAAGTGGCTAGTGATGATTTGTCTGAAAATTGGACGTACACTAATTCAAGCAATCAATTAAGTCAATCATCAATTGATATGGTGACTGCTGATAGTAAGACTTTTGTAGCACGCCTATTGAAATGGGATGCCCCATTCGCTGGCAATCAAGTGCCACAACTTAGTGGTAGTATCAAAGGTATTGCTACACAATATAATACAACTATTCAGCTTGCCCCTCAGACAGAGGATGATTTGGCAGGAATGAATCAAGCGCGATTCTAATAACTCAAACGAATTATCTAAAACAATACATAGATGAAAAAGATTATAGCATTGTTGACGCTTATTTGTCTTCCCGTCATGTTGATGGCTGCCAAGATTGGTGGAATCACAGGTGTGGTTGTTGAGCGTCAAAGTCAAGAACCTATAGCAGGTGTACAAATCACATTATTATCTACTCCGCAGCAAGAAGCAACTACTGATAATGAAGGACGTTTCGTTTTTGAATCAGTGCCTTATGGTTTTTATCAGTTGCGTGTATCCCATGCAGATTATCAAGTGGTTATGATCGGTGTGAAAGTACAAGAACCAATGCATGATATGGAGAAGCTTTCTCTTGTAGCTAAGAATACAGGCAATCGTGACATTGATGAATTAAATTTTGCATCTAATGCAGGTCTTGATGAAGGAGAAGGAGCAACAGGAACTGTCGCTTTAACTGCAACACAAGATGTGTATGATAACATAGCTAGTTACGATTTCAGTGCTATGCGTTTCCGTAGCCGTGGTCTAGATGGCGGTACACAAGATGTATTTGTGAATGGTATACGCATGAATGATGCGATGACTGGATATGGCCCTTGGAGCTTGTATGGTGGTTTGAATGAAGCTGCTCGTAGCAAGGAAGGTGTCAGCCGTTTGCATACTTCAGAATATGGCGTATCTGGTGTCAATGGAGCAACCAATATCAATATGCGTGCTTCTATGATACGTAAAGGATGGCGTTTCTCAGCTGTCAATGGTAATGGCTCTTACGCAGCTCGTTTGATGGCAACATATGGCTCTGGTAACCTAGATAATGGTTGGAGTTATGCGATGAGTGTATCTACACGTCAAGGAGGTAACGCTTATGTGAATGAAACAGATTATAATGCCTATTCTTATTTCTTGTCAGTAGAGAAACAATTGGATGATAAACATGCCCTTGGATTTTCTTTCTGGGCAGCACCATATGAACGTGGCGCACAAATGGCGACTACTCAAGAAGTGTATGATTTGGTAGGCGACAATTATTACAATAGCAACTGGGGATATCAAGATGGTGAAAAACGTAATGCACGTGTTAAGAGAAGCCATCAACCGATTGCTACATTAAACTACTATTTCACCCCAGATGAAAACACGACTTTCACTGCAGCGATGAGTTATCGTTTTGGTTGGTCTGCTTCTTCTGCTTTGGATTGGTATGATGCGCAGGATCCACGTCCTGATTATTACAAAAACCTTCCATCTTATCTCAACTTTCGTGGTGAAACGACTAAGGCGGCCACTTTGACAGAAGCATGGAAAGATGGTAACTCAGGTATCCAACATTTGAATTGGGACCGCATGTATCAAGTGAACCGTGAGAGCGATCAAGACTGGGGTAACTACAATGGTGTAGATATGGGACCTGGCCGTTCAAAATATATTGTGTCTGACCGTCATACTGATCAACGTGATTTCAATCTAAATTTAGCATTGGCGCACGTCGTTGATGATCATTTCGAGGTAAATGCTGGTCTATCTACTCGTTATAATCGCACTGAATACTATAACGAAGTAAAAGATCTACTTGGTGGTAAGTACTGGGTGAATATTGATAATTTCGCAGAACGCGATTTTTCAAATGCTGATTTTGAAACTTTGATGAACGATGCAGGTAATCTAAACAACCTTGTCGTACATGAAGGAGATAAGTATGGCTATGATTATTATGGCAATGACTTGAGCTCTAAACTTTGGGTTGACCTTAAATATAATGTTGGTCCATGGAATACTTTCCTTGCTGGAGAAGCGGGATATAGTTCTATCTGGCGTGATGGACAGTATTGTAAGGGACTTTTCCAAGACAATTCAGTGGGTAACTCGACTAAGAAACGTTTTTATACTTATCGTGTGAAAGCGGGTGCAAAGTACCAGTTGGGCTTGAATCAAAGTCTTGAAGCTACAGTTGCTTATTTGAACGATGCTCCATTGTTTAAGAATGCAATGATCTCTCCACGTACACGTAATGAGTATGTACCTCATTTGACTACCGAAAAAACATTTAGTGCAGATTTGACATATACAGCGAAATATCCATGGATAGATCTTCGTGTGTCAGCTTATTATATGTTGATGAAGGACAAGAGTCGTCTGATATCTTTCTACGATGATTTGCAAAATTCCTTTACAAATTTTGCTATGAGCGGTATTGATCAACAACACATGGGTGTTGAACTAGGTGTCGAAGTACCTATTGTACACGGACTTTCTGTTTCTGGAGCCATGAGTTTAGGGGATTATGTGTATACATCAACTCCATCATTTACACAAACTCGTGATAACACAGCTTCAGTAATCCAAAAGGACGAAAAGGTCTATTGGAAAGGATTTAAAGTAGAAAACACTCCACAGTTGGCTACAAGTCTTGGCCTGAACTACCATACAGACAGTTATTGGTTCTTCGGACTTGATGCAGGTTATTATGGCAATTCTTATCTAAGTATGAACCCATTACTACGTACAGACTTTGCCATTGCTGGTTTGACAGATGAGCAAGCACTTAATATGCGTAGTCAAGAAAAACTAGGTTCAGCATTTTTATTGAATGCCGATCTTGGTAAGAGTTGGTATATTGACAGAAAATATAATATTGGTTTCAGTCTTCAAGTGAAAAACTTATTAAATCGTCAGAATATTAAGACTGGTGGTTATGAACAAATGCGTCTCAGTGATGTAGATGATGCTGATGGCAATTTCCAACATTATGCACCGTTTGATTCTAAGTATTATTATCTATATGGTACTACTTACTATTTCAACCTTTATTTCCGATTCTAAATTGACAAAGAAAATCATCTATTGATATGAATAAATTATATACTAAAATGTTGTTAGTAGTCATGGTCCTTACTGCAGGACTACTAACAAGCTGTAACGATGTGGATGACCCAAAAGTAGAAGTTCTTCCAACGTCTGCATCCGAGATTACTGCATTAGAAGGATACACAGCTATTACTATTAAAGACTTAAAGAGTCGATTGGCTCCTGGAAACGACAATGTAGCTTTAAACATCGAAGATAAGGTGTACATCGAAGCGCGTGTAAACACAACCGATCGTTATGGTAATTTCTACCGCTCATTTTATTGTCAAGATGCAACAAGTGGGATCGAGATTAAAATCGGTAAGACACAGTTGTATAATATTTACCATTTTGGTCAAACCATTTATGTACGTCTAGATGGTTTATGTCTAGCACGTTACAATGGTGGTGTATCTATTGGGCTCCCTACTGAAGAGGGAAGTACGTATCCAAGTACATGGATTGATCAACAACAGATACTTGATTCTCATATTTTCCGTGGAAGCTTGAATACAGATAATCCTTTGCAGCCGATTAAAATCACTTCTACCGACCAGTTGTCTTCTGACAACTACGGTATGTTGGTAGATATGCACGGGATTACATT
>Ga0116162_10001422_pt1 | contig 15698 bp, 17 predicted proteins | sample AD_UKC105_MetaG_FD_89875 | JGI IMG/M metagenome (GOLD analysis project Ga0116162, IMG submission 89875) | Active sludge microbial communities of municipal wastewater-treating anaerobic digesters from Hong Kong - AD_UKC105_MetaG | ecosystem: Engineered > Bioreactor > Anaerobic > Digestate... | reverse complement strand
GATTTAAATTTTTATGTAAATATCCAATCCTCTTAATAATTGCCTGATTCTATAAAGGAAAGAATAAATTAAGAAAAAAATATCATAATTATTGCATTATACTATCTGTTATTAATTAAGAATTAAGCTATCCTTGAGATCATGCAGGGTCGGTATCAGCCGATTTATGTAGAAATAGGCAATTATAAAAAGAATCAGGTATTTACTTTCATAAACATTTCCCAGTATATTCATTACAGATAAATGAAAATGATTATTATAACAGTAATAATTCTTAAATATATATTTTAGTGTAAAAAAGTAAAAATTATTACCCCCGCCGCCGAAGGCGGCGGGGGTAATAGAGCATTTTTTTATCTGAAATAAGTTAGGGAATAAATACTATTATTATAAACAATCACTGATATGATTTAAGAGGATGAATTTAATTATGAAAATTATGAATGAAGAAGAATTTAACAGACAGAATGTTTTCGGGAAAGGACAGGATAATGTTAATTTTGCCAGGTATTTTATCGGAAATTCTTTTTTAAATTTTTTAACAGATCCGGGTGAGTATCCGATGCTGCTGGCAAATGTTACATTTGAACCGGGATGCCGCAATAACTGGCATATTCACAAAGCTGCAGAGGGCGGGGGACAGATCCTGCTCTGTACTGCAGGGAGCGGATGGTACCAGGAGGAGGGTAAAGCACCGGTCAGCCTTGAGCCGGGGACTGTTGTAAAAATCCCTGTGGGAGTGAAACACTGGCATGGCGCTAAAGCTGACAGCTGGTTCAGCCATATTGCCGTTGAGGTACCTGGAGAAGAGTGCAGTAATGAGTGGTGTGAGCCTGTAACAGATGAAGAATACAGCCAGCTGAAATAACAAAGGCAAACTTAAGGATGGAATTCATGAGTCATGAATACAATAAACTGTTTATAACTGATCCTGAATTTATGGAACGCTATGAAGCATTTGCCTTAAATGAAGTGGTTAATGAGCCTGGGCAGGAACTTGATGATGAGACAAGATTTATGGCAATCCTGGCAACCCTTATCGGCTGCCAGGGGGTAGATCAATATAAAGTTGTTCTTTCCCGTGCCCTGGATGATGCTCTGACCCCTGTAATGGCGAAAGAGATAGTCTACCAGGCAGTTGATTATCTTGGAATGGGGAGAGTCTATCCGTTCTTCATCGCCACCAATGAAGTCATGAAAGAAAAGGGGATAAAGCTGCCCCTTGAAGGGCAGGCTGCAACAACAATGGATGATCGCCTGGAAAAAGGGGCAGATGCACAGGTAGCCATTTTCGGTGAAGCCATGAAAGATTTCTGGAAGGGAGGCCATATAAACCGCTGGCTTGCAGCCAACTGTTTTGGTGATTACTATACCAGGACCGGCCTTGATCTGAAGCAGAGAGAGCTTATAACATTCTGTTTCCTGGCTGCACAGGGGGGATGTGAACCGCAGTTGACAAGCCATGTGACAGGTAATCTTAATTTAGGGAATAACAGGGAGCTGCTGATAAAAGTTGTCTCGCAGTGTCTGCCGTATATAGGTTATCCGAGAAGTTTAAATGCTGTTGCATGCATCAATAAGGTGACAGAGAAATAGATCAGGAATACAGGTATAATGAAAAGTATGAGTAAATTAACCAGGCTTTTAATAATTCTTACATATGTGCTTTTTTTACCGGGATGTTCTGATAAAGATATTTCCCGGGGAGTGCATGCTGAACCTCAGGGAAATGAAGTACAGGCGAATAAAATAAACGGTAAAACATCTGCCGGCAGGGAGGATGAAACAAAGTTGAAGATTATAATCAGGGGAAATGGAAAAACAGTAATATTCGAGTTAAATAAAAGCACAGCGGCAAAATCACTTTATGAGCAGCTCCCCATGACTGTTGATGTTGAGAACTACAGTAATAATGAAAAGATTTTTTATCCGGAGAAGAAACTGGATACATCAGTTACTCCGCTTGCAAATGCTAAAAAGGGGACTCTGGCATATTATGCTCCATGGGGAGATGTGGTTCTGTTCTATGTTGATTTCGGGTCGGCATCAGGATTATATGAACTTGGGAAGGCCGTGTCCGGTATAGATGATATCGTTTCTTTGTCAGGTAAAATCCAGATAGAGAAAGAGAATTAGTACTATTGTAACTCGCCGCATAATCAGGGTGGCTGCTTAGTCCCTTATCGAAGTTTGCAATCACCCTGATTTAAAATCGAAGTAAGAACCGCCTCTCTCTAAATACCAGATGCTGATACCCGGCATCTGGGAACGCTCCATCTCTATTAATGATTTTATAAATAAAAGTATGTGTCAATAGATCTGACTATTGGTGTGTGCTGTCTGTTTGTAGAATAATACAATTATAAGGCTCTTGAATGCCATCTTTTTTTTAAACTATGTAGAAACAGGCAATTATAAAAAGGATCGGGTATTTACATTATTTAACTTTTATCTATGATCAGGATTATCTCGGTTAGAGATTTTAAGTTTATGGAAATTAAGGAGAAAATAATTATGAAGAGTAAAAGTTGTATGTTTCGTTTCCTGAAAATTATGACAATGCTTGCTGTGTCCCTGGCAATAGTTACCGGGTGCGGTAAAATTAAAAACCAGGATACTTACAATAAACTGTTTGAAACAGATCCTGAATTTATGCAGCGTCATGAGGCATTCGCCTTTAATGAAGTTGTCAACGAGGCAGAACAGCAGCTTGATGATAAAACCAGGTATATGACCATACTTGCAAGCTTAATCGGCTGCCAGGGGATTGAACAGTATAAGTTAACACTTTCAAAGGCCCTGGACAGCTCTCTGACTCCTGTTATGGCTAAAGAGATAGTATACCAGGCAGTTGATTACCTGGGAATAGGGAGAGTTTATCCGTTTCTCATAGCGACCAATGAAGTCATGGAAACAAAGGGGATTAAACTTCCCCTTGATGGGCAGGCCACTACAACAATGGAAAACCGTAGAGAAAAGGGTACAGAGGCCCAGATGGCTATCTGGGGCCCGGCCATGAAGGATTACTGGAAAGGGGGCCACATTAACCGCTGGCTTGCGGCGAACTGCTTTGGTGATTATTATACAAGAACCGGCCTGGATCTGAAACAGCGTGAGCTTATAACTTTCTGTTTTCTTGCTGCACAGGGGGGATGTGAATCCCAGTTAAGAGCTCATGTTAAAGGAAACCTGAATCTGGGTAATGATAAGAGCCTTCTTATTAAAGTTATTTCACAGTCTGTCCCGTATATCGGCTATCCGAGAAGTCTGAATGCCTTTGCAATAGTCAATGAAATTGAAGGGAAATAATTAAGGGGCTGAAAGTATTATGAAAAAAATATTATTAACATTAAGCGCGGCAATATTTACGAGCTGCATTTATTATGGTTATACAAACGGAGCTGACATGAACAGAGAAAGTGATAATTCAAACATAAAAAAAACACCGGTCATCCTGACTGTCGGAGAAAAGAAAATCAGGGCAGTTATATATGATAATAAAACAGGGCGTGATGTCCTTTCCAGGCTTCCCTATACGATTACCCTTAATCGCTATGAAATGGATTACTGTGGTACCCTGAAAGAACCATTGGCTTATGACGAAAAAGAGAAACACAATGGCTGGAAGAATGGTGATATAGATCTGGCGGGTAATTATTTTTCCATTCTCTTCGATGGAGAGGAAAAGTCACAAAGTTATACTGACATGATAACATTCGGAAGAATTGAAGAAGACCTGTCTATTGTTAAAGGCTTAGGCGGAACTATTAAGGTGACCATTACACCGGCAGATTAAATTAAACTTCAGTATAAGGAGGCAGGGATGAAACAGAGGTTGCTTATAGTTTATTATTCGCATTCAGGTGTGACAGGGAAAGTCTCAAGTTATCTCCGTAAAAAAACCGGTGGCGATATCTATGAAATAAAACCGGCACGGAGTTATGATCCGGATATGTGGAAAGCGGACGAGGAGTCGTGTAAAGAAAGAGAGACCGGAGATTATCCTCCGCTTGAGGGGGAGATGCCGGATCTTTCCGGTTACGATATAATCCTCATCGGCGGGCCGGTCTGGAGATGGACGCTCGCTACTCCGCTGATGTCATATTTAATGAAAACGGATTTTGATGGCAAGATCGTAGCGCCCTTCTGGACATATATAAGCAGGGATGGCGCATACGGTGAAGAGTTCAAAAAGAGCTGCAGAAATGCTGTTGTTAAAGAGGGGCTTGGTTTGACCACGAGTGAAATCAGGCGGTCACCTTCCGGCTGGAAACTTGATGAATGGCTGAACTCTGCAGGGATTATCTTAAAATAGTAAAACCTTTGTAATTCAGGGCACGGGTTAAAGATTTTTTGGGGAGTAATATCCTGGCCCATGAATTACATGGCTAGTAAATCCCGGTTGATTATAAAAGAACAAAAAAGGTTTAGAAAAAATGAAGAAGCAGAATATATATTTTTTTATTTTTATAGCAGTGCTGGTTTCGGGTATGCTTTTTGCTCAAAAATCAGGGAAAAAACAGAAGATACAGAAAAAAGAGAAGATACTGATTGCATACTTCACTCTTGCGCAAAACATCAGTGATTTTCCGGAGGGAATTGATTTATTAACTCATGCAAGCGTGAAACTGATAAAGGGAGAATATATGGGCGACACTGAAATTGTTGCCGGATGGATTCAGCAGGAGGTCGGAGGAAAAATGTTTTCAATAAAAACAGCCAACAGATATTCATCCGATTTTGATACGTCAGTAGATCAGGCCGGGAAAGAGCTGCGGAGCAACGCGAGGCCTGTTCTGACTACACATATTCCTGATATTAAAAAATATGACATAGTCTTTTTAGGATACCCCATGTGGCATAGAGATGTCCCGATGGCTGTATATACTTTTCTGGAAACATATAACCTTTCAGGTAAAACAATTGTCCCCTTCGCAATGCACATGGGGGGAGGTATAGGAACTTCAGTTCGAACAATACGGAAACTTGAACCGGATACATCAGTACTTAACCCCCTTGTAGTTTCTGATTACCGGCTGTTCGAGTCCAGGGAAGAAGTAAAAGAGTGGCTTCATCGCATAGGCTTCAGGTAGGATATATGAATACATCTTGCCTGCTTTTATTCAGAAGGATTAGATGAATCCGAACGGAATAGTTGAGCTTTTAGAGAAATTCTTCCTGAATAGGGATCGGTTAATGATGATGTTTCATGTGAATTGTTCCTGTTAAATCTCTTCCGTAACGTCAAAAACCGGTAAGTCAGAAACGCGAATAAAAACATTATAAAAATGTAATCTGTGAAAAAGAGTGGAACAGGTTTTTCGTAATCAAAAAACGGGAATTCCGTCAGCAGAAATATCCTGTTTGTAATTTTTTGTGAAATAAAGGCATAAATACCGTAACAGGCTGCTGACAGAAATAAAGCTGCGCTGATAATCTGTGGAATCCCTCTTACAAATGCGGACTTATTTAAAAATCTGATGAGCTGGCCCAGGTGTAAACCGGAATGACAGGACATTAAAATATATCCCCATGAAGATGACATCATATGCAGCTTTTGAGCTGTCATCCCTCCCTTCAGATCTAAAAAAGCAAAAACATCATGAGAGATCATTATGCCGCTAACCATAGTGCAGATAACTGACAGGAGAAAAAGAAGATTTATAAAGAGGTAGAGGATTCGAATAGGGGAATACTTCCCTTTAAAAATATTCAGATACCACCTGCCGTTTATAATGTTGTGAATGATGAATACACCGAAGGCTGAAACGCCAATCCACTCATGCACAAAATTTTCAGTGATATGGTAGGCCATCAGAAGAAGAAAGAGGATGGCCATTACGATATCAACGGTAACCCGTGTAAAAGTTGAAGTTTTCATAAACTATTTTCCTATACCGTTCTTTGCAAGCCAGCTGTCAATGTCTCTGTCCAGGGAGGAGCCCCCGCTGTAATGGACTGAGAGAGCTTCCCCTATTTTGCTGCCCGGGACCAGTTTTGCTATTGCTGTGAGGCTCTGGCCGAAACGGCCTCCGCCATGACTGCAGAATGGGATTACTGCTTTACCTGAAAAATTATATTCCTCTAAAAATGCAGCAACGGGCATCGGTATTGAAGCCCACCAGTTGGGGTAACCAAGTATAATAATATCGTATTTACTCATATCTTTTATATGTGTCTTTAATTCGGGACGGGCATCGCTTCTCTGGTCTCTCTGGGCCTCCTTCAGCGCGGTACTGTAGTCCCGGGAGTAGGGGGTTACAGTGGAAATCTCAAAGAGATCCCCTCCGGTTTTCTCCTGAATCTTCCTGGCTATTCCTCTTGAATTACCACTCCATGAGAAATAGGCAATCAGGATTTTTGGTTTAATCTTCGCTTTAAGTCCTGTTCCAATGCCTGGACAGATCATTATTAAACTCAGTGCTATGATTGATATTCTTTTCATTTATTTTACTCCTTGTTTGAATCAGTCCGCATTCCGAACAACACGGAACCCGATATTAAATGATATATTATCAGGAGGGGTGGATGACCTGTAGGCCGAACGAATATGTTTGGCAAAGTCATTCCATCCGCCGCCACGGTTTACTTTTAATGTTCCTGAAGCCGGACCTTCCGGTGAATTCTGAGAACCTGATGAATAAGCTCCATACCAGTCCCAGCACCATTCCCATACATTTCCGTGCATGTCATAAAGTCCCCATCTGTTAGGAGCAAAGCTCCCCACAGGGACAGTCTTCTCCCGGTAGATCCCCGGGCGCGTTTCAAGCTTTTTCTGCTGAAAATAGTAGGTCTCTATCATATACGGGTAAGTGCCGTAATAGTTTGCTTCATCAGGGCTTATGGATTTCGCTGTATTAAACGGGGTCTCTGTTCCGGCGCGGCAGGCATATTCCCATTCCGCTTCTGTTGGAAGCCTGTAGCCATCAGCGTCTCTGTTCCAGGTAACGGTCTTACCGGTAATTGTATACGCCGGTTTGAGGTTTCTCTTTTTGCTGAGCATGTTACAGTACCGCACTGCATCATACCAGGTTATGTTTTCAACCGGCAGGTTATTCACTTTGAATCGGCTGGGGTTTTCCCCTGTTAAAAGAGAGTATTCCTTCTGTGTTACCTCAAATTTTCCCATGTAGAAACTTTTAAGGGTCACTCTGTGCTGCAGCTCGTCCTTTCCCCTCCAGGCTTCAGAAGTTGGGCTCCCCATATCAAATGTTCCACCATTTATCAGAACAAGAGAATCATCTTTCTGTTCCCGGGCAGAACAGGTGATGAAAGGTATAATCATGAATAATAATAGATTACTGATTTTTAACCTGTTCATAATTGGTTCCTTTAGAACCCTTTCGGGCTCGTTGTTTTATAACAGGGCTTTTTCACCCGTTGTCTGAATGAAATATATTGTATATTTCACTCCGGTAAATACCTGTTTCTCTTTATAATTGCCTGATTCTACAGGATTTAGAAAAATAGATTGCTTTTATTGTGGTTTTATTGTATAATTCTATAGAAATTGTTATCGAACTCAGAGGGTTGTTATGAATCAGAACAGAATGATTGAAATGCTGGATAAGCTTGTGCCGGAAGAGGGCGTTATTCATGATATTATTGAAAACGTTGATTTATTCCGTATTACAAGTGCATCGCCAAGACTGCCTCAAAAATATGATCCCAGTATTATTATACTCGCCCAGGGGCAGAAGAGGATATTTGTTGGTGACGAGGTTTTCGTATATGATCCCCTCAATTACCTTGTTTTATCCGTACCGTTGCCCATTGAATGCGAAACCACGGCAAGCAGAGATAAGCCGATGCTAGGTATAAGGATAAAAGTGGATGCGAAAACAGTTGGTGAAATATTGCTTTCACTTGATGACGCGCAATATAATATAAAATCTATACCAAGGGGGATTTACTCCGCTCCCCTTGACAGCCATCTCACAGATGCCGCTGTCAGGCTCCTGGAGACAGTATCCTCGTCAAAAGACAGAATTTTTCTGGGGCCCATGATTGTCAGGGAGATAATATACAGGGTACTTCGCGGTGAAAAGGGGGACGCCCTCCGTGCCCTGGCTTTCAGAAACCAGCGTTTCTTTCAGATTTCCCGTATACTTGATAAAATACATGAATCGTATGATGCGAAGCTTGATTTAAATTCACTCGCTCTTGAGGCGGGTATGAGTATCTCGGCATTCCATGCCGGCTTTAAAGCGGTAACAGGTGTTTCCCCGCTTCAGTATATAAAGAATGTAAGGCTTCATAAAGCGAGGATGCTTATGATAGAGGAGGGGATCAGCGCATATAATGCCTCTGTTCATGTGGGATATGAAAGCCCCTCGCAGTTTAACAGGGAGTATAAAAGGCTTTTCGGCCTGACTCCCGGGAAAGATGCTGTTAATTCTGAGAGCAGGGTTGCGCAGATGTAATCTGTCTGGAGGAGAGTTCATGGAACCGGCATTTCGCACTGCCGGTTCCGGATACTAATAAGGATGTTTGGCTCAGTGAAATCAGGCTGCGCCGATATATTGTGGGTGAGATATTATTTCTAAGCTGAGAGGCGGAGGTAACATTATCTCCTTTTCAGATAGCATACTATGAAATGTTTCCCCTTGATTCCCGCCTTTCCGTCAGTGCGTTTAATTATCTCATAATTTCCGTTTTGGTAAATATATCTGGTTGCAGGTTTATCTCTGGTGGGGGGGAATTTATAAAGCCAGGCATTACCCCCTTCCTGATAGATGAGAAAATGATGGTTGCCGTATCTGTCAACGTCATGATTAAAAATCCGGACACCGAGCTTTTCCATGTGGTCATATTCTATGAGCTCAAGGAATTCACCGCTTCCGAAAATTGTATATGTTGCTCTTGGCGCTTGTACTCTCTCTCCGCGGGAGGTTACGCACTTTGTTATATCATAGCGGGCTTTAACATTAGAAACAATATCATGTTCGCAGAGATGGCCTCCTGCAAATTCCACGGAGCTGATGCATGCTGTAATAAGTAATACCGGTAATGCAAGCAGTGTTATTAATTTTTTATTCATTTCTGCCTCCAGAGTTTTTCTGTTTATATCTTTACGTTTTGTTGTCAAAAATTTTTGCCGGGATGATATTTCATCCCGGTGGATACACGGAGCCGGGATGTTATATATTACCCTCACTTCTTCAGAAGGGCCTTTTTCCTTTCTATATCAAGTTTCTTTTCAGCTGTATGCCGGGACCAGGGTTTCTCAACAATCTCACATGCCTTAATGCCTGCCGAGTCAGTATCATCGGGTCTTGCCCCGTGTTTCAGCAGAATTTCTACAACTTCAGCTCTGCTTTCCATTGCAGCATAATGAAGAGGCGTAGTCCAGTATGTCCCCCGGTTTTTTCGTAGTGACTCATATTCTTTATGAATACTGTTTCTTCTTGAGCTTTTATACGGGAGCTCCCGACAGAAGTTGGAGAAATACTCCGGCTTGCGTTCTTTCCAGGTAAACTCAACCCGGATATTTGCAGGGATTCCCTTTTCCAGAAGCCACTGGATTGTTTCAGCATTCCATCCGGCCGCCCTGAAAAGCAGTCTTCCCCTGGTTTTGTCCCAGCTTTTGTTATCAGGGAGTCCAAATCGTTTCCGGTATTCTTCTAATGCTGTGAAGAGTTTTTTATTTTTTTCCTGATATTCTTTCGGCCCGATATTATTCAGCAGTATTTTTTCAGCTGATGCAGCAACACTCTTTTCCGCACTGCTGCTCTGTCTTAAACGTGAAATGACTATATCATGCTGATTTTCTTTAATGTTCTCCGCCAATTTTTTATTGAGATCAAACCTCTTCTGTTTATAGGCTTCGTTTTTGAAAGCGTTATGCGTATTTGTGTTTCCTGAGGCTCTGTCAACTTCGCCGGCATATTGAAGGATCTGTTTGTCATTCCATACCGATATTAGTTGTTTCTGGTCTGTTATAAGCGATGACCGCTCTTCAGGCTTTACTGTTCTGTAGATTTCCCACAACCGGTTTTTTACTGTCAGTCTTTGCGCAAGGTTGAATCTCACCGGGGCTTTCAGGTTACTGCGCTGATCTAAAACCGCAAAGACTCTTCCGCCGTCCTTTTCAGGTATAAGAATAACTCCCGACATTACATCCTCAAGCGTTATACTTTTTATTACGCTTTGAATCCGCCCCTTTTCAACAGCGCTGCGTATGGCAAGTATCCGTTTCACCTCTTCATCACTGCGTACCCTGCGGTAGAGCATGGCGCTTAAATTGTAGATATCACTATGAACATAGTGACGGTTATATTTCGTTGTCCGCTCCCAGGTCCCCGTATTTGTCTGATATCTCTGTTTCACGGTATAGGGATCTACTATTCTGACAGTATCATGGGATGAGGTATAACCGATTCGAATCACCTCTCCTCCCTGTGATTTCCCTTCAGCGATGAGCTGCTTCAGCAGGTCATTCATTATTTTCCTTTTCCCGGCGCTCCCCTCCGGTTTTTTTTCAGATTCAACGGATACATCGCCGAAAGATTTGTAGGTGAGATAAAAGGCTTTATCTATCCTGATATTATCAAAGCTGTAATCAAAAGACTGTTTACTGTCGTTGATCACAACAGGATTGCTTACAGATGGGAATTTTTTATCTTTATAGGATTCGTAGGGCCGGTATTTCACAGTGGTGTTACATCCGGCAAGTATAATTACTGTGAATAATAGAGGGAACAGTAATCTTTTCATTTTACAACTCCTTTCCTGTTGCTTCCACCATAATATTGAGGAGAATAATATTTAAATATCAAAAATTTTCACATGATATTAGCAGAATGACTGTGATATGCAAGTTTTTTTTACTCTTCCTGAGAGTTTATGTTTCAAACATATATTGACAATATATTTTATGCATGGAAGGTGTTTTTGATTTTATTGATGGTTAAAAACAGGAATGTATTAAAGCCTGCAGGAGACAATATTTTGAAAAAGGAAATAATTAAGATAGAGAATATACCGGCAGTTTTATACGGCCCTGATTCTGATAAGATTTATTTATACGTTCATGGAAAACATTCATATAAGGAGGAGGCTGAGAGTTTTGCAGATGTTGCTGTAAGCCGCAGTTACCGGGTTTTGAGTTTTGATATCCCTGAACATGGTGAAAGGGAGGGTGACAGTTATAAATGTTCGGTTCAGAACGGTGTCCATGACCTTGAAGTTATTTACAGTTATATTAAAGAGAGATACCGGGATATATCTCTTTATGCCTGCAGCCTGGGGGCCTGCTTCAGCCTCATGGCATATCAGAATGTCAGGTTCGGCAGATGTCTTTTTGTCTCTCCAATTCCTGATATGGAAAGACTGATTAAGAATATGATGGTCTGGGCGGATGTTACTGAAGAGGAATTGAAAGAGAAGGGGGAGATAGAAACCTCTTTCGGAGAGACCCTGTCGTGGGATTATTATCAGTATGTGAAAAACCACCCGATAGATAAATGGGACAGCAATACTTTTATTCTTTACGGAGGGGCCGATAACCTGACAGAGAGAAGTGTTCTTGATTCATTTGCAGAGAAATACAACTGCGATTTAGATATCCTGGAGGGGGGTGAGCATTTTTTTCATACCCCTGAACAGCTGGAATACCTTGAAAGATGGATAAGAAGAGTAACCGGTTAGCATATTTTCTGTCATTTAATCCGCATCCGACAGGGGAGAATAATGTTTGATATAATATTTGAAATACTGATTGTAACTGTCGGATATACTGTGGGGAGAATAGCGATCCCGGCATTGACTTTCGGGAAGATCAGATCTGCTGATTCACCGGAGAAAAGCAGAAACCGTAAAACCGGAAAACAATCAAAGAAGTGGTATGGAGAGAAAAGGGCAGGTATCTGTTATTTAAGTGTGGAATTAACCGGCCTTATTGGATTAATTATAATAACGGGTATTATTGTTTTTATTGCGTTTATTATTCACTGAAGAGCCTGGATGCCGGCTCTGTTGAGGAATATAAATAGCAGGCCGGGGGAAAAGGAAATAGTTTATGGAAAATCGTGTCAGGGACTGAGGCGTTACCCCGCAGTGAAGTGAGGAGTAGGAGCTGAAGGCCCGGCCCTGAGCAGGTAAGGATTAAATTTATTGCCTCCCCCCGCTCCGCTCCCGAAGGGAGAAGAGCGGGATGTTTTCCGGAACATGATGTATGGACAGGTTTTAACCTGTCAGTTTTATTTATGCTGTGAAGCGAAGGGGGACGCCCCTCGAAAAAACATGCCAAAAAATATATTTTTCCCTCTCTTATGCTGATATAAAATTATTATTTTTGTATATTTGTATTACCGGCAGAATTTTAAAAACAGTATAATGATGGTGACATTTTCTCTGCCCATTCGGATTCGGGGGATGGGTTCTCGAAAGATAAAAGGCCGTTTCCGGAGAAATACTGGTTTGCTCAGCAACAGGGGGAGGCGCAATGAATTCATTTGAATCAGTTTTTATTAACAATTTTGCTGACTCGGAGTTCATGGAACAGCAGAAGGCGAGAGTCCTTTTTTATTTTTCAATTATTGGTTTTATATTCCTTCTGCTGATACTTGTTTTTTCCAACCTGTTTATTGACCAGCAACTCCTGACAGGGCGCAATCTGATGAGGGTCTCTCTTCTGATGGTTTGCTTTGTTTCTCTTTTTTTCCTGAGGAGGGGGATGTACCGGGTGGCGTCAAATACGGTTCTTTTTTCATCCACTGTTGTTTTCGGTATTCAGCTTGTTGCGGGGAGCTTCGCAAGCTCATCCGATCTGGCTATAAGGCTTTATTATCTTTTTATCTTCATCTTTATTGCGGCTGTCTTCTGTTCAAGAGTCTCCACGATTATTACCATGTTTCTTCTTTTTGGATTTTTCGCTTCTGTTCTGGCCAGAAACAGAAGTATGATAGGCGGTGATCTTCATACGCTGGTGATTAGTTTTACAGCCTCCCTCCTCTTTATCTCAACTCTGGCGTATCTTTTACTCAGTATAGTAAGGGCAACGTTTATGAAAATCGCGGAAAATGATGAAAGGGAAAAGCAGCACAGGGCTCTAGCTCTGATGCTAGGGACTGTAAGGGAGGTCTCGGAAAACCTTGCGCAGCTGTCGAATGAGCTGACCGCTGAAAATCAGAACCTTTCACTCAGGACTGCGCAGCAGGCTTCATCAATTGAAGAGATAGCTTCAACCATGGAGGAGACCGCGGCATCAATAGGCAGAAGCTCGGAAAGCACTGAGCAGGTGAATGAACTTGCGGTTCAGTCCGCAAAGATTGCGGCTGAAGGTGTTGAACTTGTGGAACAGGTGGTGAGCTCAATAGGTGATATTGAAAGTTCAAGTAAAAAGATAGAAAATATTATTACCATGATAAACGAAATAGCTTTTCAGACAAATCTTCTCTCTCTTAATGCTGCTGTTGAAGCGGCAAGGGCCGGAGAATCAGGCAGGAGTTTTGCAGTTGTCGCAGGGGAGGTGAGAAACCTTGCCCGGAGGGCAGCGACCGCCTCAAAAGAGATTGATGAACTTGTTAAATCATCTATAAACGCGGTTGGTGCCGGTACGGAAAAGGTGCAGCAGAGCGGTGAGTTTATTAAAAAAATATCTGAAGCTGTTGCCGGTGTAAGCAGGGGGATATCTGAAGTCGCCCTTACAACGCGGGAGCAGAAGGCGGGAATAGACCAGGTGAATTCCGCTGTAATAGAGATGGACAGTTCTACACAGAAAAATTCAATGCTTGTTGAGAAGAACAAAAATGTCAGTGATGAAATATCGATGCAGGCGAAAAGGCTTGTCGATTTACTGGATGAAATTGAAACATGATGTTCCGGAGGATTAGATTGATTGCAGGGAGGGTGGGTTGTAACAGTTTACGATTGATTTTACACTATTTGTCATTCCGGTTTGCCCATCGGGCAATACCGGAATCTTAATGACAGAAATTTATTTCTGAAAACAGGATAAATTTCTGTCCCCTGCTCTGGCAGTGAAATTATTGTCTTATCGCTTACTGGATTTTATATAAAAGATTTCCGTTCCATTTACTCCCTGCGTAAAGTAAAATACGGATATAATATTTTCCGGATGCCGGGGGAGTGAATACATGTTTCGCATTTTTGCCGTCTTTAGCACTGTCGTCATCCCTTTCAAAGGCCTCGCCATGCCTTTCATTTCCTTTTATCTGTGAAGATTTATATACCTCAAGAGCCGGGTCCCCTTTCCCGTTTGTTTCAAACTGGTAGGATTGTCCTGACTTCAGCATGGTTACAAACCATCTTACGTTGTCATTAACAGTAATCGTGAGAGCCTGTGATTTCTGCAGTTCCATTGTGGGTACTATAACTATTGCCTGGAGCGGTGTTTTTCCGTTTCCGCTTTTCAGACTGCCTCCGCGAACGCTTATTTTTTTGCATGAGCCGAAAACAGCCAAAGAGAGTGATACAACCATAAAACAGACCGCAATTCTTTTAATAACCATTAGTTACCTCTGTTGTTGTTTTTTACAATAATAATTCCTGAATATATTTTTCAGTGTAAAATGTAAGATTTGTCTCAGCACGCCGTCTCGGCGGCGATAGAACATTTTAAACCTGAAATAAGTTAAGGAATAAATACTGAATTTTTTTTAAAAATACCAGTAGAAATGAACATTGTCAATGTATTATTATTTCTGGTGTTCTAAAAAATCGTGTATCCGGGGTCGGGGTGATAATCAGCGCAGGTTTTTTAGAGTATTGTTCTGTCTGTGGAAATTTTTTTTATTAGCCGTGGTTTCAGACAGGTATTATTATTTACATAATAATACATCTGGTTAATGTAAAGTATGCTGTAATTTTTAAGTGGTGTTTAACTAAATTCTCACGGATGAATATATGAAATCACTGAGAGAACTCTACAGAATAGGCCCCGGCCCTTCAAGCAGTCATACCATGGGCCCATCTTATGCGGCTGAAATATTTAAATCAAAAACCGGTGACGCGGCGGCATACAGGGTAACTCTTTACGGCAGCCTTTCCGCGACCGGAAAGGGGCACCTTACAGACCGGGCAATTTTAAAAGTTCTTAATAACCGTAAATGTGAAATTGTGTGGGAGAAAAAAGAACTCCCCCTGCACCCGAATGGTATGATTTTTGAATCTCTGGATGAATCAGGTAAAGTCACCGAAAACTGGACTGTGTACAGTATAGGGGGAGGGGCGCTTCTTGACAGTTCAGGCACGGCCGGGACCCCGGATGTTTATCCCTTCAGTAAAATGTCAGATCTCCTTGAACTCTGTGACAGGGAGGGAAAGACATTATGGAATTATGTTGAGGAGTATGAGGGTGCCGGTATCCGGGATTTTCTTGGAGATATATTAATCGCGATGAAATCATCCATTGATAACGGCCTTGAAAAGGAGGGGGTTCTCCCGGGGGGGCTGAACCTGATGAGGAAAGCTTCTACATACTATATGAAGTCAACGCAGTCAAAGGGATATATGGAAAAGACAGGAAAAATTTTTTCCTACGCCCTTGCGGTGGCCGAGGAGAACGCAAGCGGAAATGTTATTGTTACTGCTCCTACATGCGGCTCGGCCGGTGTCCTCCCCGCAGTCCTTTTTTTTATGAAGGAGTTTTACGGGCTCAGTGATGAGAAACTTGTGCGCGCACTGGCGACAGCAGGCCTGATCGGAAATTTTGTGAAAAAAAACGCCTCTATATC
>Ga0116162_10001421_pt1 | contig 15701 bp, 6 predicted proteins | sample AD_UKC105_MetaG_FD_89875 | JGI IMG/M metagenome (GOLD analysis project Ga0116162, IMG submission 89875) | Active sludge microbial communities of municipal wastewater-treating anaerobic digesters from Hong Kong - AD_UKC105_MetaG | ecosystem: Engineered > Bioreactor > Anaerobic > Digestate... | reverse complement strand
CGGCCGTCAGGAATGACAATTACGCAAAAGCTAATCCGTTGCAGGTCGTTACGGAAAAGAAAGAAAATGAGAAAGGATATTATCTGACACCTGAGGTTTTCGGAAAATCACAGGAAAGAAGTATAGAAGCTATGTACGAAAAAGAAGCAAAAAGCGAAAGAGAGAGATAATCATAACTCATTCTGAATCGGGGAGGATTTATGAGAAAATATTCTGTTATAATTTTAGCTGCTGTGTTCAGCTTGTGCGGAGAAACACTGTTCGAAGTGAAAGACTCATCTAATAACAAAGTTCTTGACGTCTCATCGGACGGTCTCCGTATAATGAACCAGGGCGACACTCTGATGGTCATAAGCTCGAATGAGATCAAGGCGAATATAAGCAGCTCAAAAGGCCTGTCCCGTTCTTTCAGCGTTACAACATCAGCATCAAAAGGAACCGGAAACGACCTCATGCGTCTGACTAGTGACAGCACCAGATTCTGGATCAGCGATGATGGTTCTGGATTCGGTGTCTCAACGAATAGCGTATCGTCAAAAGGGGCTGTAACAAATCTTCTGAAGGTTTCTGACAACACGACTAAAATGCAGGATTCTCTCGGAGGAAAATATACTGATTTCAGCAGGTACAACACATTTATCGGGCTGAACGCCGGAAAATCAACTGTTCCAATTTACGACCTCAACGGGAAAAATAATGTTTTTATTGGTAATAATGCCGGCTTCACGAATACTGAAGGTGCGAACAATGTGTTCATAGGGAACGACGCGGGGTATAATTCTAATGAGAATTTCAACGTGTTCATCGGGTTTAACAGCGGAAGGGGAAATGTAGGAGGAATGGGTAATACTTTTGTAGGAGATAACTCAGGATTGTACAACAGCTGGGGGAACAGTAATTCCATTTTCGGTTCAGGTGCCGGTTACTGTAATGAGAACGGCAGCAACAATTCCGTTTTCGGCGCAGGTGCAGGTCGCGGTTATTATTATAATTCCTATTCAGGAAACTCACTTTTTGGTACCTCAGCGGGTTACAGCCTTCGAACAGGAGGCAATAATGTCATGATCGGCTACAGAGCCGGAAATTCCAATGTGAGCGGAACAGGAAATGTTTTTATCGGAAAGGACGCAGGATACAGCGAGACAGGTTCAGATAAGCTTTATATAGACAATTCAAATACGACCACACCTCTTTTTTGGGGTGATTTCGCAAGCGACCTTATCAGGCTTAACGGGAATGTCGGTATCGGTATAGAGCCAAATACCTCGTATGGAGTAAATGTCGATGAAAGTGTCGTAGGAGGTCATTTTCAGGGCAGATCCACAGGGACATATTCCAGGGGAGTGAGAGGTTATGCTTCAGGAGGAACAGAAACTAATTACGGAGTTTACGGGTATGCCACAGGTACTGGAGCAACTAATTATGCCGGTTATTTTTCGGGGGATATCAATGTTACAGGGAATGTCGTAAAATCTTCTGATGAAGTTAAAATAGACCACCCGTTAGACCCTGAAAATAAAACTCTTTCACATTCTACAGTATCAAGTGACCAGATGACAAATTTATACCATGGAAATGCAATTTTAAATTCTGTCGGCAGTGCTGAAGTTGTTCTTCCGGATTGGTTCGAATCAGTTAACACAGATTACAGATACCAGCTTACTGCAATAGGGTCTCCGGCTCCTGATCTGTACATTTCAAAAGAGATCTCTTCAGGCAGATTTGAAATAGCCGGCGGAGAACCGGGCATGAAAGTATCATGGCAGATAACTGCAGTAAGAAACGACATGTATGCGCGGAAAAACCGTATCGAGGCGGAGAAAGATAAAAAAACTGAAGAAAAAGGATATTATATCCATCCTGCTGCATATGAATTGCCTGAAGACATGGGTATTGAATATCAGGATGAGAAAAGAATAAAGGCTGAATAAATGAAATTTAAACCTGAAAAGGCGGTAATTATGAAAAGATTTATTACTATTATTATAACGGCGATCGTGACATTGAGCGCAGAAACCCTTTTCGAAGTGAAGGACGCCTCGAACAATAAGGTTCTTGATGTATCAACAGACGGTCTCCGCATAATGAACCAGGGCGATACACTGATGGTGATCAGCTCGAATGAGATCAAGGCGAATCTAAGTACTTCAAAAGGACTGTCCCGTTCTTTCAGCGTCACAACATCGGCATCAAAAGGAAATGGAATTGACCTTATGCGTCTTACAAGCGACAGTACAAGGTTCTGGATAAGCGATACAGGTTCCGGTTTTGGAGTGTCAAGCCTGACAGCAGCAAAGGAGAAAAGTGTAGCTACGGATTTCTTAAAAGTGTCTAACTTTAATACTGAGATGCGCGAGGGTACAGCAGGTAACAGATATACGGATTTCAGCTCTGTTAATTTGTTTTTGGGGTTGAATGCCGGTATAAATACGGTTTCAGAATTAGATATTTATGAACAAATATACGACGGCAGTTATAATGTGTTCATAGGCAATAACGCCGGACTGACAAATACAAGCGGATGGTCGAATATATTCATAGGTAATGAAGCAGGGCGAAACAATTCAACTTCTTTCAGAAATACTTATATCGGAGAACAGTCGGGTTATAATTCAAACGGAACGAACAGTACTTTTGTAGGATTTAAAAGCGGATATGAGAACACTTCCGGAATTGGTAACTCGTTCTTCGGTGACGGTGCGGGGCTTTATAATACAACGGGGAGCTATAACAGTTATTTTGGATATACTGCGGGTCTTAATAACACAACCGGAAGTTATAACACTATTATAGGTTATCTTGCAGGCAGGGGTATTACCGGTTCAACAGTATACAATAATAATTGTATGTTCGGTTATTATGCAGGAGGTTTGCATCTGTCCGGAGATAACAATGTGATGCTTGGAAATTATTCTGGCTACAATAACAGCTCAGGTATAGGTAATGTATTCATAGGTTATTATTCAGGATATAATGAGACAGGTTCAAACAAGTTATATATTGACAATACTAGCACTGCTGATCCTCTAATCTATGGAGATTTCTCTGCTAACAGAGTTGTGATCAACGGTAACTCAGGCGACAACCCGTCAGGATACACTTTCTACGTCAACGGACGCGGTGGCGGTGATTACGCATGGAATAGTTTGAGCGATGAAAGATTGAAAAAGAATATTCAAGAAATCAGCTATCCATTAAGGATTGTGAATAATTTAAGAGGTGTTTTCTATGAATGGAGCGATCCTGAAACTTATGAGAAAGGTCGCAGGATAGGATTTATAGCTCAGGAAGCTTCAAAATACTTACCTGAAGTTGTAGATGACACAGGAGAATATTTTACTATGCAGTACGCTCCGATCACTGCCCTGCTGGTAGAAGCTGTAAAAGATCAGCAAAATAGTATCGAGAGCTTAAATAAAACCAACGAAGAGTTAAAAAATGAGATAGCGGAATTGAGAAGAGAACTTTCAGATTTAAAGAAAATTTTAAATAAAAAGTAAGGGAGGCGGCATGAAAAAGCTGTTTTCATTTATCATGGTAATTTTTACGGCTTTGCTGTGGGCCGAAACTTTGTTCGAGGTAAAGGACGCGTCAAATAATAAGGTTCTTGATATATCGACAGACGGGCTTCGAGTACTGAACGGCGGAGACACTTTAATGGTGATAAGCACGGACGGTATCAGAGCGTATATCCAGAATGATGCCACGAAAGGATTGTCAAGATCTTTCAGCGTTACAACTTCAGCTTCAAAAGGTGAGAAATCGCAAAGCAAAGTGTTTGAGGTCGCGACAGATGAAGGAGCTATTTTTTATAATCCGTCCGATAACAGCGACGAGATCTTCAGCATAAAGAAAGACGGTATTACCGCAAACGTTAATCCCGGAACAGGCAGAGACTTCGAGGTTAATGATCAGATCTCTTCAGCGAAGTCCGGCGGCGGTAATTTAATGAAAGTATCCAACAGTGAAAATTTTGAGACAGTTAACGACTCTACTATGCTGTGGTACAAACAGAAGAACGCTTTTAGAGTAGGTCATGTACTGATAACCGATCCAAACAATGTGGGGCAGGCATCTTTTGCGTCCGGTTATCAAAGTCAGGCATCAGGTAAGTATTCTACAGCTATAGGTTATAAATCTGAAGCTAAAGGAGCGAATTCTTTTGCAGCAGGAGATTCTGTTATTGCATCCAGTGAGAATAGTTCAGCAATCGGAAACGGATCTATAGCTTCAGGTTTGAATTCAATTGCGGCGGGTTGTTTTGCTGAAGCAAGGGGCAATAACTCGTGTGCATTTGGAGTTGCCACATACGCTACGGAACAGGCTTCTGTGAGTATTGGAGGCGTGTCAAGAGCTGTTGCATTGGGAGCAGTAACCTTTGGTATGTTCAATGAAGCATGGGGTGAATATTCTTCTGCGCTGGGAACATATGCTTATGCGTCGGGAAATTACTCAACAGCCATGGGTTTCGGTTCAAAATCTCTTGCGAATTTCTCTTCAGTGATGGGATCGTATTCAAAGACCAGGGGGACTTATTCTACCGCAACCGGAAATAATACTACCGCATTGTCATATAATTCTTTTGTCACAGGAAGATATAACAAGATCGAAGGTGATTCGACAGCCTGGATAAGTACAGATCCGCTGTTTGTCGTAGGCAACGGAGCCTCTTCTTCATTAAGATCGAACGCATTTGAAGTAAAAAAGAACGGTCATACTTTTATAGTAGGCAGTACTACATTAGGGTCTTTAATGATAGCTCCGAACGAAGCTGCAAGCGGAGATGATGCGGAAATTATTCTTGCTGAAGACAATGACGGCACTTATAATATGTCCATGAAATACGACGGCGGTGATAACAGGCTTGAGTGGTGGGCTGAAGACGATGCCGGTACATACGGACCGCTGATGTATCTGGGATATAATCCTATAGGAGGAGGCATTCCTTATCTATCTACCGGTTTCGTACGTCCAATATCAGATAATACTTTCGATCTTGGTACTTCTACTCTGCGTTGGGATGATATCTATGCAACGAACGGAGTGATCCAAACTTCGGATAAGAGACAGAAGTCTGATGTTAAAGATATGGAATACGGGCTTGGTACTCTTATGAAAATGAGACCTGTTACTTATTACTGGAAAGATAAAGCTGAAAGAGGAAGAAAGGTCGGGCTGATAGCTCAGGATTTGCTCGATATCGTTCCGGAAGTCGTCAATATAGGCGAAGATGAAAATAAAACACTTGGAATAAATTATGCTGAACTGACGCCGGTTCTGATCAAAGCAGTGCAAGATCAACAGAAAGAGATAGTAAGCCAGAATGAAAGAATTTCCAGACTCGAAGAAATGATAGAAAAATTTTTGAAATAAAATAAAAATTGTGAAACCCGTCACAGAAAAATGTTTTGAAAATGCGTATTTTCTGTGTAAATTAAATAAATGGGAAATTATGAAAATGTTTTCCGCACATATGGAGGGGTTATGAAAAAAAATATTCTGCTGGTTCTTTTGGCTATGATATCGTTTTTGTATTCGGCCGGTATAACCATCGGTCCCAACGCCAGAGTATCATTCGGGAATGTGAACGTCAATGTTTACGGAAATTTAAAAAACACTCTTGTAAAGGACGGTGTGGATGAGAAGCTGGGGCAGATCACTGTTCTTCCGACTTCGAAGGTGAGTTTTGTAGGTTCATCTCAGGATACAGTTACAAATATATATACTTTCCCGAATGTCGTGATCAACAAACCGTCAGGGAACGTACTTATCGCGAACAACACAAACAGCTTTGTTCTGACGAATAATATAACTTTCACAAAAGGCAGCGTTCTTACCGGAACAAGCACTTTCGAGCTCGGAACGACGGCAACAGTTTCAGGCGAATCTACTAACGGTTATATCGTTGGCACAGCAAAAGCCGCAAGGACTGTAGGAACAGGCACTAATTCTTTCGGCGGCATCGGCTATTCGATAAATAATACAGGATCTGATCTGGGAACTGTAACGGTCTACAGGTATACCGGAGACGGGAATGAAGTCGTTCTTTACGGCTCCGAGGGTATCTGGAGAAAGTGGGACGTGCAGACTTCCAACGCGTTCTCGGGCACCCGTCAGGTTACAACAAGCTGGCTTTCCAATGAAGATAACGGCAATGTGCTGGCTAATCTGAAAGTCTGGAAATACGAGACCGCAAAAAGTTCAGGTAGTGAGGATGTTATACCTGGAGTCAGAAATGTAAAGCTGGCAGATAAGCAGTCGGCTAAAAGCTTTGAAAGAGAGATCGTTTCTGAGGATGACGAAGAAATAGTAGTTGAAGAAGAACCGAAAACGCTCGGCTGGGTGGAAGTGGATGGAGCGGTGTTCAATACCGCATCCTCACCGAGAACAGCTACTTATACGATAAACGCTGCAACTCAGTACACTATCAACGATGTAGCCAACGCTTTCGCAGACGGTTCCGGAACGGAAAGCAATCCATATCAGATAGCAACACTTGACCAGCTTAATGCGGTGAGGTACTATTTGACAGCTCATTTTATTCAGGTGGCAGATATAGACGCTTCTGCAACTTCGACATGGAACAGCGGCGCAGGATGGGCACCTATAACTTCATTTGCGGGTAAATACAACGGAGACGGTCATACAGTATCGAACCTTTATGTTTACAGACCGGGAACCACCTATGTCGGTCTTTTCGGATCGACACTATCAGGAAGTGAGATAAAAGATCTCGGCCTCGAAAATGCCGATGTTACCGGCGGGAACGAGACGGGCGCATTTGTCGGAACCAGCCGCGGAACAATAAGAGCCAGTTATGCCAATGGTTCGGTAAATTCTACCGGTTACAGGGTAGGAGGATTCATGGGTTATTCGCAGGATGTCGGAAGTTCTGTGAGCAACTGTTATTCTGATGTGACCGTTACAAGACTTGACGGAAACTCTGAGACAATAAATTTCGGTGGATTTTGCGGAAGGCTTTACAGAGGAGATATTAACAGCTGTTATTCGCTTGGACAGATCGTTTACGAGACAGGTACTGATCCAACAGACAAGGGTTTTTTGGGAGCTCAATCAGGAGGAACAATGTCAAACAGCTTCTGGAATACAGTTACATCGCTACAGTCAACATCAGCAGGGAACGCAACAGGATTGACTAAAGATCAAATGAGGACTTTATCGATTTTCACTGATGCGACATGGGATTTCCAGGATGAATCTGCGAACGGTGTTGAAGATATTTGGGGTATAAATGCAGTTGAAAATAACGGTTACCCTTTCCTGAGCTGGGAAGGCATAACTCACAATCCTTCTCCTTTCGCCGGTGGTATCGGAACTTCCGACGAACCGTTTCTCGTGTCGAACCTGACTCAACTTGATGCAGTTAGGAATTTCCTCAGCTATAATTTCCTTCAGACAGCCGATATTGACGCAAGCGCAACATCTACATGGGACAGCGGCGCAGGATGGACTCCGATTGGAAATTCTACTACCAAATTTACAGGTAATTACGACGGTCAAGATTATTTTATTGATAGCATTTTCATCAACAGAACAACAACTTACAACGGCCTTTTCGGATACACCCAGGGCAGTACGGTCTCAAATATTGTACTAAGTAATGCGAGCATAACAAGTAATCAAAATTATACAGGCGTTCTTTCAGGTTATATTAATGTTTCTGAAATATATGATTGTAAAAGTAACGGTCAGGTAACCGGAGCCAGTTTTACAGGTGGATTGACAGGATATAATAATGGATCGTTAGTATCCGACTGTACAAGTAACGTAGCAGTAACCGCAGGAAGTACCTACTCTGGAGGTATCGTAGGTTATAATTATAATTCATCAACGGTAATCAGATGCTCGGCAATCGGAAATGTAACAGGTACAACATATGTCGGTGGTATTGCAGGAAGGAGTATCGTTTCATCGGCAATTTATAATTCATTTTCAAAAGGAATTGTTTCAGGTTCCAATTATATTGGAGGACTGATCGGACAGAACTATACGGCTTGTGAAATTGATAACTGTTATAGTCTGTCGGATGTCAAAAGACTATCGGGAACATTAACAGTCCTTGCAGGATTTGTAGGTCAGAATTATTCGGGAATAATTAACAATTGCTATTCAACGGGAAGTGTTAAGCACGTCGACGGTACAGATCTGACCGACAGAGGTTTTGTCGCATCAATAGGTACCGGATATGTGATGAACGGCAATTTCTGGAACACTGAGACCTCCGAACAGTCAGGTAACGGTGTTGCCAGTACTGCAACAGGTCTTTCAAACGCCGAAATGTGCACTATGAGTATTTTCACAAGCGCAGGCTGGGATTTCTACGGAGAATCAGTCAACGGAACTGACGATTATTGGAATATGCATACCAGCCTCAACAGCGGATATCCTTACCTTAACTGGGAGTACAGGATACCGGTCGAAGCTCCTGCCAATCTTGCCCTTGCCGTCGGTGCATCTGATGTGACCATTACATGGGACGCCGTAACTGGAGCGACCGGATATCTGGTATATTCGTCCGCTGATCCTTACGGCACGTTCATTCTTGACGAAACGGGCGTCTTCAACGGAACAGAATGGACAGGTCCATTGACCGGAACAAAAATGTTCTATTATGTCGCCGCGGTTAACGACACGAAAGTAATAACCGCGAAGACGATAAATATCGGCGGGAACGCTGGCAGATAGGAATTTTCGTGTCAGATTATAAGGGCGGATTGACCGCCCTTTTTTATTTTACGCTTTCAAGAATGTCCTTGAGTGCAGGCCACATATCATCGGCTTTCTCTATCGTTTCAAGCGTCTTTCTGCCCTGTTCAGGCTTCATGGCTCCGGCTATTTTTGAAAGGATCTGGACATGAATGTCTTTCACATCGCAGGGGGTTGCAAGGAAGAAGATAAAATGAACGTGCTGACCGTCGGGCGCGTTCCATTCGATCCCGTATTTGGATCTTCCGAAAACGATGACCGGTTCTCTGACCAGCGGAGTCCTGGCGTGAGGTATGGCAACATTGTGTCCCAGGGCTGTTCCGAAGTCCTCTTCCCTCTGAAAAGCGGTTCCCGCAATTTCCTCAGCATGTTCCGGCCTTATATCCGGATAGAGGTTGGAAACAAGTTCTTTTATTGCAGCTTCTTTTGTCAGTGAAAGCATGTAAGGTATTACGGTCCTCCGGTCGATATAATCTGTGACCCTGACCGCTTTTCTTCTTGAAATTGCGTTCCTCATCCACGGTCCCATGATCACGGATGAGAATATGGCTCCGAAAACAATGGCTATGAAGACAGGCGATGTGATCAGTCCGGCCTCAAAAGCGAGGAAGGCGACGACTATCTCCATCATTCCGCCGGGAGTGTGGGCTATTGAGATGAGGTCCCTGTTAGCTTTGGAGACGTTCGTGAAAGTCACTCCCATCCAGGCTCCCAGATATCTGCCTGTAATGCCTACTGCCGACACCAGAACGACCAGGAAAAGGTCGAAGTCCGCAATAAAATCGAGCTTAAGTCCGATGTTGACGAAAAAGACCGGGATGAAGAAAGCATGGACCATCTGAGAGATGATGTGCCTGGAATTCTCGTTAAGGCCTTTAGCTTCTCCTATAACGATCCCTGCAATAAAGAACCCGAAAAGCGCGTGAATTCCGATCAGTTCCGTCACAGCACCGAAAAGAAGTCCCGTCAGGCACATGAAAGAGAATGAGGTTGCAGGCTCAGGCATACCCATCGACCTGAAATAATCTACGATCTTAGTGGAAATGCGCCTTCCGTAAGTTAAAGCGAACAGAGCGAATCCGAGCGTGGATATAAGTATCACTGCTATGCTGCCGTATTCTACGGCCGCGCTGCTGAAAAGACCGAGTATTATTGTGAAAAGCACCCATCCGATTATATCGTTTATCGCAAGGGCTGACATTGTAAGAAAACCCATTTCCGTCTTTAATAGATTGAGCTCGTGAAGGATCCTTGCCGCCACAGGCATGGCGCTGATCGTCATCACCGCCGCCATGAAAAGGGAGAAAATGATCTTTCTATCAGGATCTACTATAAAGCTGTCTGAGATCAGAAAGTAGGAGGGGATAAAAGCCACGACCATCGGAATGACAATGTCCGTAACCGAGATCACGAGCGCTTTTCCCCTCTGTTTCCATGCAACCGAGAAGTCGATCTCAAGGCCCACGTCAAGAAGCAGGAAAAGAACTCCTATCCACGATATTGTTTCCAGCATGTTCTTCTGGATAAGGTCAGGAGGAAAAAGCGTATCGTGCAGCTTCGGGAAATATTTACCCAGCACAGTAGGTCCGAGCAGAAGCCCGATAAGAAGTTCGAAAGTGATCGCCGGCTGCTTCCATTTCCTGAACATGAAGACTGTGATCTTGGTCAGGAGAAGTATAACGAAGAGCTGGATCAGGAAGATGAATATGTTGTGTGAATCTATGAAATGCATTATTTTCCGCCTTTTTCGATGTCTGGCTGTAATAATAATAAAGAATCAGTTCTGAAACAAATAAAAAATCCCTCTTTCGAGGGATCTTATATCTTTTTTTACTCAACCACGCGCTTGACGTCGGCGGAAGGCTGCGATATGAACACCGCCGCGTTCTTCAGATATTTGTCGGCTACTGTTCTTATCATATCAGGCGTAACTTTTTTCAGGTCGGCAAGTGATTCTTTTAGGAAATTATAACCCAGACCCATTGACTCATATCGTGTCATTGTTCCCACGAGCTGATTGTCCGTAAAATAACTGTCGAGCATTTTCGCGTATGACTCTACGGAGAGATCGATCTCCTGCTGGGAAATATCGCCGCTCAGGATCTTGGAAACCTCGTTCTTGAGAACTTCGACAAGCCTGTCTTTTTTATCAAGCGAAGTCTGTGCTACGATCCTGTAGAAAGCATAGTCTTTTGTGGCTGAGTAATATGAATATGCGGAATAGACAAGATCGTTATCGACCCTGGTGGCTTTGAGAAGCCTGCCGGAAAAACCGTTAGACATTACCTGATTGAGAGCCGTCATCGTATAATAATCCGGATCACCCTGAAGAGGAGCGGTAAAGTTGATCTCGACATTGACCTGTTCGAACTCGCACTCGTTTACGAATGTTTCGTTTATCTTCGGCACAACTATCGGGGTTCTTTCTCCCGGAATCTTTCCTTTAGGAACTTTTTTCCAGAGCTCGTTCGCGTATGAAACGGCTTCATCTCTTTTCAGATCGCCGAAAAGGGTAACGATCATGCTCTCTGCTTTAAAATATTTTTTATAGATCTCGCTGACCCTGTCTCTCGTCAGGTTCTGGATAATATCGTTCCTCTCTTTTGAGCTCAGACCTGATTTCTGCCCTTTATAGAGTATGGCGGACCTGAATTCCGAGTATTCGTGATCAGGCTCGCTCAATTCTCTCTTGTAGTCTGCGTCAGCTCTTTCTTTCGCGAGCAGCAGTTCCTTTTCGTCAAACACGGGTTCGTTGAACATGCTGTAGATCCTCTCGGACAGCTCTTTATAATCTTCTTTTATACATTTAAAACTGATGTTAAGCCCCGTAGGTCCTACCTGAGCTCTCAGCCTGACCGCGTGATCTTCCAGCCATGAACTGAGGTCCATGGAAGAATATTTTTTCGTTCCGCCTGAAAGGAGCATTTCGGTAACGAACTGGAAGGAACCGGCATTTTCAAGAGTCTCATAATCGGAAGAAACCGGAATAAATATCTCTCCCTGTATCACGGGATCTGTCGTATTCCGTTTAAAAAGAACGGTCAGGTCCTTTTCTACGATCTTCTCGACTTCGGTCTTCACGATCTCGGTACCGCGTCCTTCCAACTTTGATCTTTCGCCGGTCGGAACACCGTAATAGATCACTCTGTTATCAGCCACGAAATATTTTTTTATTGCAGCATTTACTCTCTCAGGCGTAAGTTTTTCATACTGCTCCATCTGCGCGTCGAATATGTCCGGCACGCCGTACACTATCATGTTCCATCCTATCTGCTGCGCTTCTCTGTCTGAATCGGGAGTTCTTAATATTTTCTGCGCTTTTTCTCTTGATATAACCTCGTCTATCTGCTTCCGGGTGACACCCTTTTGAGCTGTCTGAGCAATTATCTCGTCTATTCTTTTTACTACATTATCAAGCGTTTTTGATTCTTTTGTCTCGAAAGCGATCTGGACCATAGGTTCGGGAAAGTGGCCGCCGTCGTTGAAATAGCCGTATATCCAGTTAACGGCCTTTTCTTCTTCGACTAGAGAGTACTGAACGGGCGAATTCCTTTTTTCAAAAAGTATCGATGCAGCCATGGAGATCGCCGCAAAGTCGTCATGTGCAGCTTTCGGTACAAGCTTGGTAATGAAAGCTCTCGGCTGCTGTATCTCAAATTCCTCGACATATTTAATATTGCCCGGCCTGATCGACTCTTCCGGCAGATAAACAGGCACTAACACACCCCTTTTGTAGTCTTTGAAAGTGTTCTCGACTTTCTGCATCATTTCCGCAGGTTCTATGTCGCCCACGACCACGAAGACCATATTGTTGGGCATGTACCTTTTATTATAATAGTCCATCATATCTTCGCGGGTATTCTGTTTGAAAAGCTCGATCTCACCGATAACTTCATTTTTTACATTCGAGGTCAGGAAAGTAGATGCTCTCATTCCGTTGTAAAGTTTAGCCATGGGTGAAGCGACCCTGTAAACGAATTCCTTTACGATAACATCTTTTTCCCTTGTGACTTCACCGGGATCGAAAGAGCAGTTCATCACATTGTCAGTGAGAAGGTAAAGGCACGAGTCCGCGTATTGCTTGTCGGCCTGCATATAGTACACCGTCGCTCCGAAAGTAGTATAGGCATTAGTGATTGCGCCGTACTCTTTTCTTTTATCCTGATGCCATTTTTCCGTATGGTTCTTTGTCGATCCGCCTGATACAATGTGCTCGAGGTAGTGCGAAAGGCCTTTTCCGATATACTCGTCCTCATGTATGGATCCTGTTTTCACGAACATGAAGAATCCGACAGAGGAGTTGCTTGTATTCTTTTTAACTACTACTTCCATGCCGTTGGGCAGCGTCTTGTTCAGCATATCCTGAGCGTTCAGGGCAACTGAGGCTATCATAGCAAGAATTATTATTACTTTTTTCATTTGATCTCCATTCTATTTTAATTACATTATTTTAAGCGGTACTAATATAATACATTTCTTATGTTCAATAAACATAATAATGCTTAAGATGACCTTTTGTTATGACGAAATGCACAAATTATGGTATGAATTTGTTTGCAATTGAGGTCGATAAATCTTATTTTTTGGATTATAAAAAGAGGAAACTTATCTTGAACGCCACAAAAGAAAAAAAATTATATCTTATAGACGGCTACGGGCTCATTTACAGAGCTTTCTACGCTTTCGGGGCGAAGCCTTTAATTACTAAAGAGGGATTCAACGTATCTGCGCTTTACGGCTTCTTTTCATCATTTTTCAGCCTTATCGAGAACGAAGCTCCCGAGTATATGGCTGTAGTTCTGGATACCGCCGCGCCGAATTTCAGACATAATATGTATCCGGAATACAAGGCTACGCGTGAAAAAATGCCTGACGAGCTTAGAAACCAGCTCCCGCTTCTTATGGAGATGATAGCCGCGACAGGCATTGAAACGATAGCGATGGAAGGATTTGAGGCCGATGATCTGATAGGTGCCATAAGTAAAAAAGCGCCTGAGCTCGGATTCAAAGTTTTTATTTATTCCTCGGATAAAGATCTCGCTCAGCTTGTAAACGAAGATGTTCTTATTTACGATCCTAAGGATCAGACGATATACGACAGGGAAGGCGTTAAGAACAAATTCGAGCTCTATCCTGAACAGATAAAAGATTTTCTTACTCTTACGGGAGATTCGTCAGACAATATTCCCGGAGTTCCGAAAGTGGGGAAGAAGACGGCCGTAAAGCTGCTTCAGGAATACGGTACGATCGATAAAATATACGAAAATATCGAAAATGTCGGCGGAAACGCGGTCAGAGAATCGCTTAAGAACAGCACGGATATAATAAAAATTTCGTCAGAACTTGTAGCCTTAAAGACCGATCTGCCTGTAGAGCTCGATGAGGAAAGGCTTCATATTAAAAGCTATGATTTTGAGAAGCTGGCCGACTATTTCTATAAGCTGAATATGAAAAGGCTTCTGGAATACCTTGAGAAGAAGCAGGGAGTCGCTTCTGAAAGAACGAAAGGGGACAGGTACGATCCCGAACAGTTCAGCTTTATTCCGGTCCGGGATAAAAAATCGGAAGATGATCTGATCAAAAGAATAAAAAAATCAGGCAGATTCGCGGCTCACTTTGACATCGAAGGCGAATTTCTGTACGAACTTAAAATTACGGGTGTCGCTTTATGCGCAAAAGAGCATGAGGCTTTCTATATCAGCGACGAATTTTTCGCCAAAGATGTGCAGCTGAGCCTTTTCGAAGAAGAAAGCCCGGATGCTGTCGGAAAATTTCTGGAAAGTTTCAGGGGCGTTTTCGAGGACGGCGGCCTTACTTTCATCGGGCACGATATAAAGAGAACTATGCATGCTCTGAAGAATTACGGGATCGATGTGAAATGTGAAATATTCGACATTCTTATAGCTGATTTCCTTGTCAGAACAGGCACGACAAATCACGAGATAAGCCAGATCGCCAGAAATTATCTTAACCATTACATGCTTGACGAAAAAGAAGGAGCTCAAGAAAAGGGAATTTACCGCTGCGAGAAAGCTGAAGTGATGTTCAGGAGTTATTTTAAGCTCAAAGAGGATATTGCGGACAATGACGATGTCGAAAAAATATATGATGAAATGGAGATCCCTCTTTCAAAAGTGCTGTTCGAAACTGAGAGGAACGGCGTAAGGATCGACAGGCTGGTGCTTGAAAAGATATCCGAAGAGATGGCCTCGGGCGCGGAGGAGCTTAAGAAGAGTATCATTGTGATGGCGGGTGAGGAATTCAACCTGGATTCTCCCAAACAGCTGAGCGAAGTACTGTTCGACAAGCTGGGCTTGAAGGGCGGAAGGAAGGGAACGAGCGGAGTTTATTCGACGGATCACGCAGTGCTCAAAAAGCTTGCATACGATGGGGCTCCGATAGCGGAACTTCTTCTTAAATACAGGGAACTTTCAAAACTGAACAACACTTATGCGGCCGGACTGATCAAATACATTTACGGTCCGACCGGCAGGATACACACATCGTTTTTGCAGTACGTTGCTACCACAGGCAGACTTTCATCAGCGAATCCGAACCTCCAGAGCATTCCGATCAAGAACGAGCTCGGCGAAAAGATAAGGACAGCTTTCATTCCCGAGAAAGGCTGCAGGCTCGTCTCAGCGGACTATTCTCAGATCGAACTGAGGATACTTGCGCATTTCTGCAGGGATGAAAATCTTACCGAAGCTTTTGCAAAGGGACTGGATATTCATTCCGCTACGGCTTCAAAGCTGTTCGGCGTTACTGTCGAAGATGTCACGAGAGAAATGCGGTCCAGAGCCAAGACCGCGAATTTCGCGGTGCTTTACGGGAAATCCAAGTTCGGGCTGAGCGAGGACATGGGAATCAGCTATCAGGAGGCGTCAGATTTCATTGATCTGTACTTCAGCCAGTTCAGGAAGATAAAGGAATACATTGATGATACTACGCTTTTCATTGAGCAGTACGGCTAT
>Ga0116162_10001415_pt1 | contig 15732 bp, 20 predicted proteins | sample AD_UKC105_MetaG_FD_89875 | JGI IMG/M metagenome (GOLD analysis project Ga0116162, IMG submission 89875) | Active sludge microbial communities of municipal wastewater-treating anaerobic digesters from Hong Kong - AD_UKC105_MetaG | ecosystem: Engineered > Bioreactor > Anaerobic > Digestate... | reverse complement strand
TAACGGCTTCTCCGTGCAATACGCCTGTGATATAAATTGTCTGTTGTTCGGCATTAAGTCTGCCGTAAATATGGTTCTCTTTATATAACCTTGCTTCCTCGCCATCATCCAAAGCACTTTTGATTGTTCCCACAATGACAAATCCAAGAAGCAAGCCAACAATGTAACCCATTATCTTTTTGATGACCTTATTATTTTTCATTTGACTATTCCTTTGCCTTTGTATTCTTCTTTTCTGTGGGTACTTCCGTAACCTGTTCAACAGGTACATATTCTACATACACCACAGTTATCATATAAAGCATAGGGGACAGACCAATCGTGTTCACATAGGTCGTTACAATTTCCTTGCCCTGTGCCTGTAATTCCAAAATTTCCTTGTTAATTTTATCTTCAAAATGTGCCTTGCTTACTTCATCATAAGTGAACTTGAAAATCTTGAATTTCTTTACTTTCTTCATATCTGAACTCATTTTAGGTATCTCCCTTCAAAAATATATTTCTTATGCTACAACCTCTTTCGTCTTTGAAATCATAGCGTTTTTGTACCGAACTACATCAGCAATGACAATCTTCTCGATTGCTTTGATATACTTCTCCATGAAATCCCAATTAGGAATATAACCATCGGGATAATACTTACATTCCGTATCAATGATAGAATTGTTTTTTTCATCTGTTTGGATAGGTAATGATAAGACACAATCTTTTGCCACTTTCCAATGTCTTGCATATCCTAAATTTGGAATTTGCTTCTGCCATTCACTTGTTAAATAAAGCAATATTTCATCATTATCATAACAAGGAATAAGTACTTTCACATTGTCAAGAACAGAAAAACTTTTTCTTGCTATATTAAGTGTTCTTGTATGGTCGCCAAATGTAATATATACAGGAGTTTTATTATCACAGATAAATTCGGGGTTATCAGTATAACCGATTATTCCATTGTTCCTTGTATCAGATGAATAAGCAGGATAATCATAAGCATCTGATAAATCTTCTTTAGCTAATTTATTTGATACCTTTTGTAATTCAAACAAATCGCTTACTTTGAACTCTTTGCAAACCTTAACAGCATCTTCACTATCTCGTTCTTCGTAATGTCCGAAATTAGAGAGAGAAAGAACTTCAATATCTTCGTCTGTAAGTTCGTAGTCATTAAGACCAGTTGCTACAAGATGCTGTTCCAGTTCCTGTTCCAATTCCTCGATGCGTTCCTGTTCCAATTCCTCGATGCGTTCCTGCATATAATCAAAGTCGGGTACAAAACCTTCATCGTGATAAAAATGCGTATCATCAATAATAGGATTGCCGTTTTCATCGGTTTTGATAGGCAATGTAATACATTCAGTTTTAATTTTCTCCCATCCCGATTTATTATTCCAATTATATTTAGGTGCTAATACAGTGTACATTGCTCCGATAATATACAAAGCAATTTCTCTGTTTAATGTAAAGCCTTTTCCCTCAAGAGCATAGGCATCCTGTAAAATAGTGAATTTTTCATCGTGCCAAAATGCACAAAAATCACCATTAGCAGATACGCTAATCATATTTTTCAAAACAGTAGCTTCTGTTTCAGGCACATAACAACTTAACCCTTGATTAGTAGTTGTGGCAGTTCTTGCGGGTATATTATACTCATTTGAGGGTGATGTTGGACAATCACCCTTTTTGAGATTTATCTTTTTTGTTGTTACTTTTTGTAACAAATTTCCAAGCTGAAATTCTTTATCCATAACTTACACCGTACCTTTCATAAGATTAGATACTTTCCAAGACAAGTAATTAGCAACAGTACGCTTGAAATCTTCTTCCGTAGGAGTGGTATCAATCTTCTGATGTTGTGTAAAAAGCCAATCATCACCGTTAAGTGTGATAGTATCTCTAATAACTTTACCATTTGCTTCTGTATAGTACGATGTCTTTGGTTTCTTACCAAGTGTAAGTGCCAACACTTCGTCATATCTTGCTACGGCATTGTCGGTATCACGAAGATTTACTTCCTGTGTTGACTTTTTGCGATTCTGTCTTGAATATCCATCTTCACTAAAATCAATGAATAATACTTCGTCATCATCTTCGTGTGGTCTATTTACCTTGAATACAAAGATGTAAACTGAAACAGATGCTTTGCTACCAAACAAACCAACAGGCATCTTAATACTTGCTTCAAGTGTGTTGTTAGTAAGAATACGCTTTGTATAAGGAAGTCCTTGACCATTTCCCGCACTGTCTTGAATAAGAATACAAGCATATCCATCTGTCATCTGTGAAAGTGCTTCTTCTACAAAATTAAATCCTTTACCCGTAGCACTATAAGGCGGATTTAATAAAAATACATTAGCAGGGAATGTGTTAGGTAATGTAAAATCGTGGCTATCACCATTTAACACATTAGACGAGCCATCACCCATCAATATCATATTGAGAACCGCAAGGATGTAAATATTTCCTAAAATCTCAACACCAAGTAACTGCTGTTCCTTGATATGCTTAATCTTATCAGCAAGTTCCTGTTTATCCACAATCTTATCAGTAGCTTCTTTAACCATAATATCCATAGCTGATACAAGGAAACCTGCTGAACCCATTGCCTTATCCCATACGAAACTATCTTTATTCGTACGAGCCATCTTTGCCATAAGAGTGGTGACATAACGAGGCGTGAGAACAACATCGTTAGCACTGTCATTTTCAATACTTACCCAATCATTGAGAGAGTTTAATATCTTACCTGTAAAATCAAGATGAAGATTGCTTTCAAGACAAGGTATAATATCTTTCTTTATCTGCTCAAATAAGGTATGCAATAAACTGATACCGTTCTTAGGTTTCCAAAGAACTGTCTTTTTGAATACACCTTCAAGAAGTCCTTTAATCATCTCAACCTTTTCATTTGAACAGTTCTTTGCATAAAGGAAACTTTCAATATGCTGTAAAAGAGTTGTTCCATCATTGTTCCTGTCGTTATCATTACCTCTTAAATCAGATGGCTCAAGTGGTCTAACACCATTAGTCGTAAGACCCGCCATAATCAATCCACAGAAAAGATACAACTTTTCATTTGTAGCAAGAACAGTTTTTAATTGAACATCATCATACAAACTCTGATGGATTGATTTAATCTTTTCTTCAAGAGTTTCCTCTGTCTTTCGTGTCAATGCTTCAAGTTCCTTATCTGTAAGATTTAACTTGTCAAGCATATCAAACAACTTGTCTATATTTTCAGCCTTAAATAAAGACCAATCGGTAGTAGTAATTTTATCAATTACTTTTGGAATACGACTATTCTTTGTCGAAAGATAATAAGCCTTACATTCTGCATCTGCAACAGAACCATCGCTATTTAACGTAGTTCCATTGATACCAATAACAATTACCTCTGAATATGTACCCTCATCAAGAATAGCATTACCATAATGAACTGCACCGTTGACTGCGTAATCTTTGATAGCACTATAATTAGGTTCACCTTTAAGATGAGTAAGCACTCCATCTTTATTCGGTTTACTGTCACTATCATAATAAGTAACGCCTACAATAAAGCCATCCTTTGTAAGTTTTTCTAACTTACCTTTTGAACCTTTTGCTTCAATCATTACAGGAACATATCTACTAATTGCATTATTTACAATTAACTGAATATCGGGATAATTGTTTCCCGAACCACCCGATTTGCTATCTGCGTTTTTCAGAGCGTTTGTGATATTAGGATTGATTTTCTCGGTTTTACCATAATGTCTGATACCTAAACTATCCAAAAGATTCTTATACTGCTCTTCAACTTTTTCTTCAATACTTGCCATTATTTAACATACACCTTTCTGTAATCTTATTTGAATATCCCTTTAAGGAACGCCCCGCACATATCGTACGGGGTGTCCATTCTTAACTGTTATTTACGCTTCATCGGAAGGTGCAAGCGGGTCGTCATCTTCATCGAAAAAAACATCACCACGCTCGGCAAAAGTCTTATCTTCCTTTGCCATTTCCTGTTCGATAGAACTTACAGGAATATCGGAAGGTGCAACGGGCTTATCGGGTACTGTCACAACAGGTTCACCGATAGGTTCTGCACTCTGTTCCTGTGCAATCTTTTCTTCCCACTCCTTGCGGTTCTCTCCCGCCTTTTGATAGTCGGGGTTATCGTATACATAGGTACGCATAATGTCACGATACTGTTCTACTCCAAACACTTTCTTTAAGAGTGCAAGGACGAAACCAAGTCTTGCGTCATAAGTGTCGTTCTTGAAACACTTAACCTGTGACTTTGTGCCGTCTGTGAAGTGAATGATAGTTTTGCGTGGTTTGTACTCTACGCTTTCAATTTCGATAGGAACATCATCGCACTCGCAATGGTCTCCTTCTCCGAACAGGCTTTCCATAGCCTTATCGAAGTATGTATGAAGAAGGAAGTTTTCAAGCACAAAGCTATCAACAGCCTTCCTTAACTCTGCGTTCTCTGCCCGCAAAGCTTTGTTTTCTGCGATAAGTCTGCCGTTTCCGTAACGGTCAGCGTCCATTTGCTTCTTGATGTGGTTCATACACTCATACATTTCATTGAACTCTCTTTCAAACTCTCTCATTGATTTAATCTCCTTTGATTTTTATGGTTGGGGTAAGAAGTGGAATTACCACTTCTCGTCCCCACCGTTATTGTTCTTATTCTTGTTTGCAAAATTGGTTGTCTGCTGTCCACCGTTATTTACTGTTTCACCCTTCTTTTCAGAACCCGTGGTCTTTGCATATTCGTCGGTATCAGCGTCCTTTGTATCATCAAGAAGGAACAGTCCGTTAAGGGCATACTTTCTTGCGTATGAAGAAGTAGCACCTGTTACCTGTGAACTATCCATACCCTTCTTCTCTGCACTCTCTCTTGCACAAGCCGACACAACGATTTCATCGCCACTCTCGGTATCAATGAAGTGTGCGTTTGCCTTTACATAGAACCTGTCGCTAATCTGTAAGATTTCATCAACAAGTAAAAGCATACAGCCTTCTCTTTCAAGGTAAGGCTTAACCGATTCCAAGATACTCTCTGCATTACGATAGTTATATCCACCATAACTGTTAAAAAGGTTCTTGGGTGCTTTGATATTCGTCTGAATAGAAAGCAACTTCTGTGCTACATTCTTCGCCTTCTTCTGAACCGAACTCTCCACTTTCTTTGCCTTCTTCTGAACATTCTCAACGGGCTTATCGGGTGCTGTCACAACAGGTTCTGCACTCTGCTCATTCTCTGCACCGTTTTCTACGGGCGGGTTCATAAAATCTTCCGCTACCGTATTCTCTGTTGCTTCTACATTCTTTTTGTCTGCCATTTTCTTTATTCCTTTCCTTGTTTGATTGTGTGCCTTTTATCTTTTGATGTAACTACATTATACCAAAAAAAGAAAGAATTGCTTGACACAAAATGTATTTATCTGATGTTATTTTTAATCTTCCGTGGACTGCTCTCTGTACTCATAAGCGTTTTCAAGATTATTGGCTACATCACCGTCAATATTTGCATAAGCAGATACCAAACTCCACAAATCCCTGTACGAACCATTGATATTCTCTACACAGCCATTTAAGCCACGAACCACGATGACAAGTATTGCTTTTGTATCATCATCAAGATTTGCCCAATTCTCTGCGTCTGCAAGAATGTCTTTAATGGTTTTGGTGTTCGCATATTCTTCAACCGCTTTTATCTGTTCTTCCGACCAAGTGTAGTTAGGGTCATTGTAAATGATATGGTTAATATCGTAATATTCTGCAACACTCTGTTCGTTCTGATTTAAGAGTGCGGTGTAAAGTTGGGGCAAAGTCTTGTTCTTGATATCTGAACCGCCGTAAGTAAGATAATTAGGAAGTCCAATTTCGTAACTGTCATCAATTTCAAAATCTTCACCTAATTCGCCAAGTACCTGTTCTGAATACTCCTTAATCACTTCGCCTGTAAGGTTATTTGTGTAGGTATCAGTATCAAAATCGTAGAAGAACATTACTTCGCTTGTGCTGTTTCTGTATTCCCAACTCTGTGTATAAGTAGGACTTTCAGCATACATACCGTCTGCGTAGTAATAACCTTCTTCTAGTCTTTCCTGTACAGTTGTTTCAAGGTCATCCATAACGACAAGACCTGTGGTCGTATCAACATATTCGTCCTGTGTCATAGCATTTGCAATAGCAGAAGGACATACGATGTTTGTGTCATCGAAATACTTAAACTGTACAATGACAGGATTTACAAGACTGTCAGCGTCCACATACTTTTCTTCGATATAATATACGCTGTTCGTATCAGTTCTCACATACACGGTCTGCTCAATGGTTTCGTAACCCGCAAACTTAAAGAAACCGTTGTTTTCAGATGTTCCATGGTATCTTTGGCAAAGAATATTATCTACATTACTATTACCTTCAAGGGCAATATTTGAGAAGTTCTCAAATGCAACATAGCCCTTTGCCCAAGTAGAATAAGTGCGAAGGTCATCGGTTGCGGTAATATCACGAACATACTGTTTACCGTCTGCCTGTAAAGTGAAGTATGAAGTACCAACGCTGTAAACAAGGTGATGTTCTCCGTCATATTCACCGTTCAGCATTGTTTCCCCACCTTTTGACTGATAAACAAAGGAAATCTCTGCAACTTCTGCGTTGTGAGTTTCCATATCGTCCATAGATGTCTGCACAAAAGAAATCTCTGCTTTGTTATTAAGACCGATAAATGCGTTCATTAAAGCGTCTTTTCCACCGCTTGTGGATTGTTGCTTACCACAGCCTACAACGGTAGCAATCATTGCGACACAAAGCCCTGTTGCCATAATTTTCTTCATAATACCCTGTTTCATTTTTCATAATCTCCCTTCAAAATTTCATCCACCTGTTCGGTTGAACTTAACCCAAGACACGCCGATTCTGCAATGTCATCTTTTATTGTTATTCCGTACTTTTCTTTTATATAATCAACAGCCATCTGCTTGAAATCATCACGCTGATAATGTTTACCGTTTTCATCTACCGATGGGAAACCTATGTCCCTACGCCATTCGGACGGTGGCTTAAATAAGATGATGTCACCGTGGAATAACGCATATCCCCATATTGCACCTTGCAATCGGCATAACATCTTATATGTCATAGGGTCTTTGCCCGAATAACTATCTTCAACAATAACTGCGATTGGATTGTATTTATCAAAGATGTCGTACAGATTTGTAATCATTCCACGCACCCTTGATTTCATTACTTCGATACGAAGTTTCTTTGCCTGTGCTTTGGTCAGTTTCTTGCTTTTCGACCTTTTACTGTCATCAGAAAGCAAAAAAGTGTTCTCCAATTTCCAAGATTTCTCCTGTCGCTTGAAAACGGAAACACCCGTGCTTGTTGTTGACGGGTCTATGGCGATTAGGTATGTGCCTTTCATACCGCCACAATTTTCAATGTTGACTTTCTTTGTTACCATTGTGTTTCCCCTTTCAGTTTGCTTTTCCGTTTTACAAAACCCATTATATCACAGGTCGAAAGATTTACTTGACACAATTTGTAAAAAACTACACCTTAGTTTGATTTACAGTCCAGTGTGTTGACATAGTCACTACAATATGATAGCTGATTATGCACATCTTTTTTTGAAATGGGAACGATATCATGATTTATTGTGAAGTCGCCCCTTAATTTGTTATAAATATCAGTTGACAGCACCTCTGCTATCAGTTTAGCATCTCCAATACTGTCAACTTCTACTTCACATATATACGGCTTTGGTGTGATTGTAATTCTTGCATACATGATTCTATACCTCAATTTTCTTTGCGTGACTTACCTTGAAATTATCTGTTAAGTATATTATGCTACCATTTCTCTTACAAGTCAATAGTTATCTTTTCCTAAGATTGCATCAATCAATTCTTTCTTCGTAAACCTTTTCTTTCCTACATGATACTTGATTTTTCTTATGCCACAATAGCCACACAACTCTGTGACTGTCCATTTTTGCAATTCTTCTTTTGACATACCTATATTCTCCTTTATGTTTGTGGTGAATATTATCACTGTTTAACTGTTAAGTATATTATACTACCATAGTTGTCTTTGAAAATTGGGTCTGCCGTGGTTGGAGAGTGCTAATTTCCGAACCACAGCCATTCGGCTTCTTAACTTATAAGGAAGTTTTCCGTTGCCTACGATTTACAATGTGCCGAACTGTTTTAACCCTTTTCCCCTATGGCTTCACGCCATTTCCTTACTTCGTGCTATTCAGTTTTCATCTTCAAGGGATTTTTCCTTTACCTTATGTCTGATACGGTCATCAGTCGGTACGATAAAAGTAAAATCAATCAACTCTGCTACGGGTATGCTATCCACGGTATCTCCCATTGCGTTGCCTCTTTCTAATATGAAGTTGGTACTGTGCTACGATTTGATAGGATTTTACTTGTCCGTATTTTCTCCTATCATATTCTCATATCGACCATACACTTCGTAGGCATAAGCGTCATAGTCGTTATGGGCTAGAAAATAACAATACGCATCCGCACTCCCACGATGATAACAGGTGAGTGCGTATCTTAAATCGCCGTGGTCTTTAACCAATTCGGAAAGATACCAAATACCGACTTCGATATTTCCTTCAAGGTCAAAGATGTCGTCATATCCGAAACTCTCAATTTTATCGGTGAAATATGTAGGATTGAGTTGCATTATGCCCGAACAATGTGAAGTTTCATTCTCTGCTTTCGGGTTAAATCTACTTTCGGTGTACATTAAGGAATATACCAACTCTGCGTCAACCCTGTTACCGTACTTTTCTATGTACTTATTCACATATTCTTGTACTTGTGCTGTAAGAGTGACATCAAGATACCTTCTATCGGTATAAACACTTCCCGTTCCTGTCGCCACTACGAAATTATTAGGCGTGCTATTAACGGACAGGGTATTGGCAGAAGCGTCTGAAACTGCCTGTAAAATAGGCATTGCTTCTAACTCTACGACTTCCACACCTTCTGCACTGTTAGAAGCCTTTGCCGTTCCGCTTACAAAGATACCCGTAAAGATTATGGTTAAACTCATAAGTAGTAAAGCACTAAATCCAAGTCTGCTGTACGGATTGTCCATAAGTCTTGCGTTAAATCTTCTGATTGCTTTTCTTATCATTTTTCGGATTGCCTTGTAGTTTGCTTTCACAAATTCTCCTTTTCTTTGGCTCACCCTGTCACTATGCTACGACAGGGATAATCACAGATATACGCTTTGCATCTCTACGGCTGTAACCGTAAATGCTGTTATCTGCTTTACAATAAGATACCTTAATAGCACCATTCTCATACAGTTCAGAAGCATATACAAGTGCTTGTATGGTGGTGTTAAATAACTTGTGCTGTCTTGCCTGTTCAGTTGCAGTATAGCCCGCTAACTGTCCAAGTTCTTCAAGTGAGATAGGTACGATGATTTCTGCTTTGCCCTGTTCATCTTCATCTGTAAGGCGAAGCAGATACTCTGCATTAGAAGTTACATTGAGAACTACCTTTTCGGTGAGTTCAAGTGATACATCTGTAAGAGAAAGATATTCTCTTGACCCGTCATTGTTTACCTTTCCTATTGCACGATAGACGGTAGTTTCATAATTAGCGTAGGTTGCACAAAATCTTTTTTTCATAGTTCTTTTGTTCCTTTCTATTTGGGATAGTTTAACTTTTGTTTATCGGATTTAAGTTTTACTTAACCACCCGACAATAGTATTATACCAAATCCCAAATAGTATGTCAAGTAAATCTTCCAACTTTTTTGAGGAATTTAATACCCCCAAAAGCCTTATGTGGTGGGCGTTTCGGGGGTTTCAGATGTATTACAAAAATCGTTTTCTGTATTACAATTATTGTTTTCGGTACTACACTTTTCTTCTGTTTTTTCTTCCTTTTTTGGTGTTACGAATTTGTCAAAAAACAAGCATACCGATAATATCAGCGAACTTGAAATAAAGTAAAACATACTATTCACGGCAAGTCCAAACAACTTATTCAAGCCGACAAGTAAGCCCGCATACGCAAGTTCCAACAGTATTCCGATTGTCCAAATCTTGATTGTCCTTTTGGTTGACTTTTTCATTATTACTCTCCTTCTTCCTTGACAACGCCGTGTTCCCATACGGTAAGACAGGTTGCCCCACCGTCTGCAAATTCTTCATCTTCGTCAATCCATTCTTCATATTCTTCATACAAATCTTCCAAAGAATAACTGTCGCCATCAAGGGGTTTCAGTTCTTTGGTTTCGTTGTCATAAGCACACTCTCCAAAAAATTCATCGTGTTCTTCGCCGTTCTCTGTCCACTTACAGCAACATTCAATGAACGGGTAAGATTTATCCCCAAGTTCTGCAATGATGTCCTTTAAGGGCTTTCCTGTATTTCCTGTTTCAATGATAGCCATTACCAATCAATCTCCTTTTTAATTACGCACAGAGGCGTTTTGTATTCTTTTACAAGTTGTTCCTTTTCGATGATATTATCAAGGGTTTTTAACGACTACCCGCAATCAAAATGTGCATATCTTCTGTTTTCAGTTGATATGCACATAGTATATCATATTAAACTTCTTTCTCTTGCACGAAATGTAGTATTCACGCTTATTTCGGCATATTGCTTACAATGGAATAGATAAGCGGTATCAGCACTCCAAGTATGATAATTGCAACCCACCACTTCTGCCAAACGCCTTCGTATTCCGTATCTTCTCTCTGCCGTTTAAGATGATTGAGTATCTGCGTACAGCCAAAGATAACAAGTCCAAAACCAATGAAGGCACTTATCATCATACCTATCGGATTTTTCTTTGCCGTGTCCTGTATATCCGTAATCAGCGTTGCTGATACGGGTCTGTTAGGACTTATCTCTGATATTGCCTGTTCTTCCACCGAAGTTCTGTCAACAATATCAAAAAGGAAGTTAAGTTCCTGTCCTTGTCCAAGCCTATAACTATCTTCCGCAAACTGAACAATATAGCCGTCCACATTTATTCTTGCACCTACAACTTTGTATCTGTCAGCAATAAAAGTTTCAGAATAGTAGTAATCGTTGATACCGCTTATTTCAACAGAATAGTAGGCGTTTTGTTCTTCACCATAAAGGTCAACGAAAATGGTAGCGTCTGCATACTTATAAGCTGTTCCCGCAAGTTCTTCGGGGACGGTACATTGTATTTTTATCATACCACGCCCAAAATTATCGGGAATATTATCGTTTCCTATTTGGTCTGAATATTTAACACCCATATCGTCTGAATGATTAAAACAGTAATAATCAAGGCAAACCGTAGCCATATTCAAAGTCCAAGTACCGCATTTGCCTTCGGCAAACCATTCCATTTCCCTTTGTGGTACATAAACCAAATAATCATCAGTTGATTTAAGAAGATGTGTGAACCAATAAAATTCACCGATTTCATTCGTCATTAAATCAGCATATTCGTCATAACCATAACCATACGAAATGCAGATATATCCGTCTGTTTCAATAATTTCTTTGAGTTCTCCTACTCTTTCAACGCTGTCACCATAGTATATGCCCATATAATAATTATTGCCGTTCCACACCGTTTCAGCGTAAACTGTCTGTGGCAATAAAAATACAAGCATTGCAATCGCAATAACTGTCAGTTTAGCGATTAGCCTGTATGCTTGCGTATTGTTCCTGTAAAAACTCATATTCTTCATCTGTAAGCACTCCTTTTATTTTTCCTTTCATGGTTGTCAAATCCGTAAAATCGTTAAAATGCAATTCATCGACAACCTTGACTATGATAGCGTCCATACGGGTTCTATCCGTATCAGAAATATTGCGTTCATAGACTATCAAATCTTCTTTTTCTATTCCCGTCTGCTCTGTTACGGCAGTCATAATCGTATTTGTTTCGGTAATTACGGCACACATCGTTGTAAGTCCGTTATTATGTAATTGATATGCTACTATGCCAAGATTTACCAACAAAAAAACGCTTACAACAAGCAAACAGAAAAATAAACCCTTGAATATCTTTGCAAGGGTTGTGCTTATAGTTCCTATTTTTCTTTCAACATCAACACTTTTACTTTCCATTATCTATCCCCTATTCATAATAACCACCCAAATAGTAGTCATTGCTTTCATTTTCCCCGTCCATTATTGCCGACAAGGGAAATGTCTGCCCTTTGGGTATAGGCGTAATTATGTACATACAAAAGCGGGGCTATCACGCTTTGTAACAACCCCGCCTTGCTGTTAAAGATACACGGGCGAGAGTTTAATACTTCTCACCGCCACCGCCACCGCCGTTGCCTTTTCCCTTATCTTCAAAGATATGCTCACGGACTTCGTTGGCGAAGATAGTGAAGTTCTTTCCACCCTTGCCTTCCTTTGCCCAATCACTGTGAGAGAAATTACCGTCAACTTCGATATACTTGCCCGTATAGTCAGCGGGGGTAGCCCACTTCGTTGCCTTCTTCGGGTCATCGGAACGGTTGATGATGACTACAATCCACATCGCACTATCATACGAACCGTCATCTCTCTTGCGACCTGTAAGCATAGTGTTCATGGACACATTGCCACTCTCCAACCTCTTCTGCTCTTTAACTTTTAGTATCCAATTCTTTACTTCTGCCATAATTGTTCTCCTTTCATATTATATAGGTTTTGGCAGTAGGTTTCGGGCTTGCACTATTGCTTCCCTTTACCTTACAATACACATTATATCACACACCGAAAATCTACTTGACACATTTTGTAGAAAACTACACTTTTCTGCAAATATTTTTTCGGGGATATACAAATCAGTTATTCTTCCATTGTTTTTCGAACAAAGTCAAAGAAAACACTTTCTTCAATAAATTTATCAGCCTGCTCTTCCTGTGTTTCCATATCAGCCTGTACCTCTGTATCATTAAAATCTTTTGGGGCAGAAGGTGCAGTGCTTACAGAACCTTGCGTATAAGGCGTAGTATAAGGATAAGGTTCTATAACAGGCATTTGCTCTATATCACCGTCTTTTGGCTTTTTGAAATGATTATTCCATATTCCAAAAGCCAATATACTGATTAAGATTATCAGCATAAGAATTGTTTTTTGCTTTTCCTTCTTTTCCTTGATAGCCTTTTGTATATCGGGCGGTAAATGTCTGATGTCATCATCTTTTTCAAAATCTTCTCTCATAACGATTCTCCTTTGAACGAATAGGGCTATACAGCCGTTTACGATACACTTTATAAAGTTAATTCATTGATTACCTTTTCCTTTATGTGCTTTTTTAATTGTGTTGTTTCATTCAGATACTTCATTACATCGTCAACACCGTTGATTTCTCCGAAAACCAAACGGAAAGCATAATCATAATCTTCAATCACGATATTTCCTATCCGTATATAATTATTTCTCATTATAGCTTCAAGTCTGCAATCCCGTAATACCTGTGGGTTATCCTTTATGTACTGCAAGGCTTCTTCACGGCTTTGCAACATCAAGATATGTTTTAGAATAAAGGACACAAGGTAAACAGCGTTTGAGTGCCGTACATACGGGTTATCGCCTATTGCAAGGCTTGAAAAACGCTCTCTGTGTCCACATAGGATTTGCGAATATTCATAAAGAAGGTTGTAACGCATTTCATCGGCTTTACCTATCATTATTGCTTCCCACCTTTTCCGTTGTTTGTCTTTAAGCAGTCTTTTTCGGTTCGTAGAAGTACAAACCTATTCTGCATTTGCCACGGGTAATGGCTGTGTAAAGCATACGATGTGTTACAAACTTATTTCCCTTTGGAATAAATATCTTTACATTATCATACTCACTACCCTGTGTTTTATGTACAGTCATAGCATAAGCAAGGTCAATATCATCAAAGTATTTCGGTGTAATAACTACCTTTCCACCGTCATCTTTTTCAATGATGATATTAGCACCTTCTGTGCCTTTGACTATGCCTGTATCACCATTACAATAAGAGAAGTCCTTACCCTTTACATTGCGAAGGAAAAGTACCTTATCGTTTACATTAAACATATTCTTTCCCTTCCTTAATCGTTTATTTATTTCCGCATTGACTTCATTGTAAGGGCTGATACTTAAAGTCTTATCTGTTGCATATTCAAAAATTTCATCATACGCAATGTTACGGATAACAAAATTGTCAAAAACCTTCAAATCTTCAAATGCTACGCCGTTAAGAAGTGCGTTTGCATTTTCAAGAATACCATTGTTTTCACCCTGTCTGTGATTGTAGGTAAGTTCCTGTTTGCTTACCCTATCGTCCCTAATGAAATCAAAGAACGGTTCACCGATATTTACAGGCGGTAACTGATTGTGGTCGCCCACAAAAATTACCTTTGTATGTTCATCAATGGCACGAAGCAAATCTCTCATAAGGATAAGGTCAACCATTGAACCTTCATCACAAATAATCAGATTTCCTTCAAGTTTGTGGTATTCATTGTAATATATAAAATCTTCCGACTTACGAAGTTTTGAGTGAATTGTGGAACAATCTTCAAAACCCGTCTGCTGTTTCATACGCTTGCTTGCCTTTCCTGTGGGGGCTACAAGCGTGATATAATCTCTGCCGTAGTATCTGCCATAACTTTCGATGATAGCCTTGATAACGGTTGTTTTGCCCGTTCCCGCACCACCTGTGATTACAGATACATCTGTGAGTGAAAGAAGGTCAATGCAGTTGATTTGTTCCTCTGAAAGTTTATTATCGTAAAATTTCTTGCAGTCCTTTATTTCAGCCTTTGTCATAAGGGGAAATACAGGTCTGTTCAAAAAGGCTTCGATTTCTTCCTTTGCTTTTTTCAGTTCCAAGTCAACTATCTTGCCATTAAAAATAGTAATTCGTCTGTCCTGTAAGCACTCTATTCTGTGACAACAGGTAAGGCACTCATAACAGCCGATTTTTTCGATTGAACGGAAGGAATTTGTAAATTCGTCCACAGTCATATCGGCTTTCTGCCTTGCCCTGTTCTTTGCTAAAACCATAGTGATAATAGCGTTCTTACGCCCTGTTTCCATAGGGTCATTGAACATTTCCTTGTGCTTTTCATCGGCTGTTCCGAAAGACATTGTTTGGTACATCATTTCCGATACCCTTGCAGTATCGGATAAATCACCTTCTTCAATGTTTTCTGCAAGGCTGTAACACCTGTCCCAATGTAAGCCAAGCATATTCTGTATCTTAACTGCCCTGTGCCAAGCGTCAAGGTTCTCAAAACCCGCTTTCAACAGTTTAGCGTCATTCTTTTCTGTACGGGGTACAGAATACTTTGTAATCTTGCCAAAATACTGCTTCGTTCCTGTTGATTTTGTGATTTTTACTTCTTCGCTTATTTCAATTTCATCTTCGTTAAAGTAAAAATTTGCGGGAAGTCCAACAGGAAGAATACCTGTAATCATATAGGTATCTTTCGTTGAAAAATCCTTACGACAAAGATAAGTTCTAACCTTTGCGGTGTCTTTCTTATCCGCTTTGGTGCTGTCTTTTATTACGAACATAGGCACAACTCCATTCAACTCAATACGGTAACTACGGGGAAGGCGTAATAGGTTACGGGATTATTACACCTTTGTACTACTGCTATTATATCATTTTTCAAGGATAACTCTTGCACCGATTGTAAATTTCTTCCTACTTATTCCAACCGCAATCAGTCGCTCTTTCCTGTGAAACCCTTGTGGTCGGCATTAAATCTTCTTTGGTAATCGTGGGAATATCG
>Ga0116162_10001413_pt1 | contig 15744 bp, 12 predicted proteins | sample AD_UKC105_MetaG_FD_89875 | JGI IMG/M metagenome (GOLD analysis project Ga0116162, IMG submission 89875) | Active sludge microbial communities of municipal wastewater-treating anaerobic digesters from Hong Kong - AD_UKC105_MetaG | ecosystem: Engineered > Bioreactor > Anaerobic > Digestate... | reverse complement strand
TGACGGCAGCTGGACGAACGGCTTTTACGACCAAATAGAATATCGTAAATCTACAGACGGAGGCATAACATGGAGTACTACTGAAAATCTTACACCTGAATATACAGAACACAGAATCAACTATATGAAAGCTGTTTGTGACTCAGAAAATAATGTCCATCTTGTATATATGAGAGGTAGTGAAGGATACGAAGTATTGTATAAAAATTTTGATGGTATGACTTGGTCAGAACCTAAGTTGATAGGCTACGGTTCATCTTACTTAAGAATGAATATTGACAGCGAAGACAGAATTTATGCAACTTGGATGGTCGGTCGTAATGCATATTTTGCGTACTGTGAAGATGGTGTTTGGTCAAATTATACGCAGATAGGATTTGGAGAATACGGATTAGATGATATTAAATTTGATAAGAATAATTTACTTTATGCAGTTGGATCATGTTGGACGGATTTAACTCCTTATTTGTTTATTTATGATAAGATGGTAGATAATTGGATCAAGATCGAAGAGATTCCTAATGACACATTAGAATTTGGTGCTGCCTGTGCAATTTCAGATGTTAATGAAATTCTATATGTCAATAAAAGCTATAGAACATACGCTAACAGCAAAGATCTTCATATGTCACTGGAAATGAATACAAGTGAATATTCAAATTCATACGAATACGGTGATAAAAATGCACCCGAAAGACAAATGTATATAGATCGGTATAATTATCTTCATTTATTTGAGAAGCATTATTATGATAATGATGTCGATGGAACTAAAGGCTTGATACATTCCATAGGAAAAAATAATATATGGGTAACAATTTTGATTGATTCATCCTCAACAAGCGGGTATTCTGAAACTAGCACAACATTTTATAACAAAGATAGCAAGTTCCATTTACTCTATATGAAAAGTGATTTAATAAATCATATTACACGCATTTTTTTTCGTTCAAAGCTGAACACAACAGGAATTGGAGATAGTGAGGACTTAATCGTTGATGATTTTAAACTTGAGCAGAATTATCCCAACCCGTTCAATAATCAGACTGAAATATTATACAGCCTTTCTCAAAGTTGTAATGTAGAATTATCTGTATTTAATACCAAAGGACAGATCGTAGCTATGCTCGTAAAATCAAAGCAGAATAAAGGTAATTATTCAGTTTTTTTTAATGCGGACAACTTAAACAGCGGAGTTTATTACTATCAATTAAAGACTGACGGGATATTAAGATCAATTAAACGAATGATATACTTGAAATAAAAGGAACTTGTAAGGAACTTATAATGAAATATATAATAACAACATTACTTTTTCTAATATCATTTCTTACCGCCCAAGCAGGAGACTGGAGTCCTGCGCTACAGCTTTCAAGAGACGGAACATACCCTTCTTTGAACTTCGGAGTTCCTGCAATCACAGTTGATAATAACGGAACTATTCATGCTTTTTGGATCCAAATGTTGGAAGTTGACGGCAGCTGGACGAACGGCTTTTACGACCAAATAGAATATCGTAAATCTACAGACGGAGGCATAACATGGAGTACTACTGAAAATCTAACTCCTGAATATACAGATGAACGTATTTATTACATGAAAGCAGTATGTGATTCAGAGAATAATGTACACCTTGTATATATGAGAGGAAGTGAGGGATATGAAGTATTATATAAAAAATTTGACGGTAGTGTATGGACAGAACCGGAATCGATAGGATACGGAACATCATACTTAAGAATGAATATTGACAGTGATGACAGAATATATGTTACATGGATGGTCGGTCGTTATGCATATTTTGCATATTGCGATGATGGCATTTGGTCAGATTACAATCAGATAGGTACTGATGAATATTGTTTGGAGAACATAAAATTTGATAATGAAAATTTGTTATATGCTGTGGGTGATTGTAGAACATATTTAAAACCTTATTTATTTATTTACGATAAACTGGTTGAGAGCTGGATAAAGATAGAAGAGATTCCTATTGATTCAACAGGATTTGGTGCTGCCTGTGCAATATCTGATGATAATGAAGAATTATTTGTGAATTTAAGTCAGGGTACATATGCTGACAGCAAAGATTTCCATTTGAGTATGGAAATGAATACTGGAGAGTATTCATTTCCATATGAATATGGAGAAGACAATGCAAATGCTCCTGAAAGAGAAATGTATATAGATAATAATAATTATTTACACCTTTTTGAGTTGCATTTTTATGATTTGGATTATGTCTCTATGGGATTAATTCACAATATTGGTAAGAACAAAACTTGGGAAACAATAGTAATTGATTCATCCTCAACAAGTGGGTATTCTGAACCTAGCACAACCTTTTATAAGAAAGATAGCAAGTTCCATTTACTCTATATGAAAAGTGATTTAATAAATCATATTACACGAATCTACTTTCGTTCTAAGCTCAATACAACAGGAATTGAAGAAAGTGAGGATTTAATCGTTAATGATTTCATACTTGAACAGAATTATCCTAATCCTTTCAATAATCAGACTGAAATATCATACAGCCTTTCTCAAAGTTGTAATGTAGAATTATCCGTTTTTAATCCTAAAGGACAGGTCGTAGCTACGCTCGTAAAATCAAAACAGAATAAGGGTAATTATTTTGTCACGTTCAATGCGGATAATTTGAACAGCGGAGTTTATTATTATCAGTTAAAGACTGACGGGATATTAAGATCAATTAAACGAATGATATACTTGAAATAAAAAGGAACTTATAATGAAATATATAATAACAACATTACTTTTTCTAATATCATATCTCACATCCCAAACAGGAGACTGGAGTCCTGCGCTACAGCTATCAAGAGATGGAGTAGGTCCTTATGAGTTTATGGGTGTGCCTGCAATTACAGTTGATCACAATGGAACAATTCATGCATTCTGGGTATCGAGCCCTTCTCCTGATGGATCTGTTACTGCAAGATACTCCCAAATAGAATACCGAAAATCTACAGACGGAGGATTAACATGGAGTACGACTGAGAATCTAACCCCAGATTACACAACAGAAAGAATAAGTTACATGAAAGCAATTTGCGATTCTCAGAATAATGTTCACCTTGTTTATATGCGAGGTAACGAAGGGTACGAAGTATTATATAAAAAATATGAGGGAGTTTCTTGGACTGAACCTGAATTGATAGGGTATGGTTCTTCATATTTGAGAATGAACATTGACAGCGATGACAGAATTTACGCAACGTGGATGATCGGAAGAGAAGCATATTTTTCATATTGCGACGATGGTATTTGGTCAGATTATGAACAAATCGGTACAGGTGAATATGGTATTTCAAGTATTAAATTTGATGATGATAATATTTTATATTCAACAGGTACTTGTTGGACAGATGTTAAGCCATATTTATTTATCTATGACAAACTCGTTGAGAATTGGATAAAAATAGAACAAATACCATGTGATCCGGATAGTTCATCAGGAGGTAATGCAATTTCATTTTCAAGAGAGGGAGAATTATTCATAAATTATAGCCAAGGCTCTTATAATTCAAAAAACGAAGATATTCATATAATTTATAATGTTGCATCATCTGAGTATTCAGGTTTATATAAATATAGTGATAATAATAATCCAGAAAAAGAGATGTTTGTTGATGTAAATAATTATATCCATTTATTTGAGCTCCATTATTACACAGGAGGAGATACGACTGATGATATGGGGTTATTACACAATATTGGAAAGAGTGAAGTTTGGGAAACCGTTGTAATAGATTCATCAGACGAGAATTTTAGTTTTTCTTCACCCTATATAGCATATGACAAAATAAATAATAAATTTTTTCTGTTATATAAACAATCGGATAAAATATATACAACATCACGTATTTTCTTCCGTTCAAAGTTGAATACAACTGGCATTGAAGATAATAATGATCTAATCGTTGATGATTTCAGACTTGAACAGAATTATCCCAATCCTTTCAACAATCAGACTAAAATTTCGTATAACTTATCTCAAATTTGCAAGGTTGAGCTATCCGTTTTTAATCCCAAAGGACAGATCGTAGCTTTGTTGGTAAGATCAAAACAGAATAAGGGTAACTATTCAGTTAGTTTTAATGCTGATAAACTGAACAGTGGAGTTTATTATTATCAGTTAAAGACTGATGGAATATTAAGATCAATCAAAAGAATGATATACTTGAAATAAATAAGAGGAGGTGCTTATCAGAATACCGTTCGCTACAAAAACCGTGAAATATCGCCTGGAAGCCTGTTTCACGGAATAAGTTAACAGGTCTCTGGCTGCACCTCCGTTTTAAATATACGGTACAGCAGACAGAGAGCACAACAGAAAAGTCATAAAAAAAGGAGAAAGTATGTTGAAAAAAGCTCAACTTCTGCTGATACTGATATCAGCTGCCTGTATGATCCTTAACGCTGCGGAAAAATACGCGATACTTATCGCAGGTGATTACACTGCGTCAGGTATACCAGTAGAGAAACAATGGAATGACGGACTTGGAGATAACACAGAATTCTGGAACGATCTTTATCTGCAGTGGGAAATGCTGTATCAGAAAGGCTACAGTAAAGAAAATATCAAAGTTCTGTTTGCACATGGAACGGATCTTTGGGATGTTTATGGGTTCGGATATATTGATGAAAGGTACCGTGCAGAACACATTACAGATATTGCTGGTGAAACAATCGTAAATTATTCTGTCACTACAACAGGTCTTGACAATGCTATCTCGGAAATCTCTAGTACTTCCGATGATTTTCTTTATGTCTGGGTAATGAGTCACGGCGGAACTCCTACTCAATCGTCTCTTTGTTTTTTGGATGCTGAACTGACGGCTGAGGAGTTTGCAACCAAGATAAAAGAAATTCCTGCTCATAAAAAGAATATTGTAATAAATGCGAACTATGCTCAGGATTTCGAAAATCAGTACTGGGGAAACAGTCTTGTCCATTTGCAGTTATCAGCTTACGGAACAAAATCATATAGAGCTGATGATCATACTAATAACGGCGATTATATAGATCAATTGGAGAATGAATTGATAAATGGGATCCCGTATTATCACGGAGAATTGAGTTTTCATAATTACATTGCCAATGTCGGGCATAAACCTTTAGGTGAAACTGAATACGACGGTTATAATTTAGCATTTGTTGATTTTGACGGAGACGGTATTAAAAAAATTTCTGAGACTTATTTTTGGGCTAAAGTTAAGCATTCAGGGAATGGAACTCCATTTTTCAAGGATTATAATATTGTAAGTACACCGGAGGCTGATCTTGGCATGTGTTCACATACATCGCTGGAGTATCCGACTATGATTCAGGATATGCACTTCCATTCATCTTCAGAATATTATGCCAATAACTTCCCGGAAAAGAGAGGGTTGATAGGCATTGCTGAGGATATAAGTATAAATAATCCCGGATTTAGTGTCGGCCTTAGACTTGAATCGAACAGCGTAACTGAGATTTTAAATGAGAAATCAATATATCTTGGAGGCTCAGATTACGGTTGCCATTTTTATCTTGAAAGCGGTTCTCAGCTCTGTGGAACAAACAATAATGCGATATACATGACTTCATCAGGCAGCGCATCAATGTCTTGGACCACTCTTGTAAGCCGAGGATCATCGTTAAAAAATATCTCTATTGAAGGGTGGGGTTTTGGTTATTTCGATATTGAAGCTGATACAGAATTTATTAATTCTCACTTCATGACTTATGGAGACGGACCGGCTATAGCTTTTCGGTATGGTTTGAATAAACTCACACTCAAAGAAAATTCATCACTCAAAGGTATGGTAAATGTCTTTAATTACGGTGGAACCGAGGGTTGTTCAATTGAAGTAACAGATGGAAGTGTTGTTGAATGCGAACAATTATTATATCTCGATAATGTTGACTTAAATGTTTCTGATTTTGGTGTTTTTAATTATTGTAATGATTTTGTGGATACTTACGATTGTAGTATCAATGTTAAAAGGATGGGGACTCTTAATTTCATGGCAGGTGGAAATTTTTCGCCAGAATCAAATATAACAGCAATCAGCGGCGGTCAGGTACAACTCGGTGAACGCAGCACTTTAAATATGAATTCTGCGAATTTTACAATTGAATCAGGTTCAAGAATTACATTACAGGAAAATTCCAGACTCAACACAAATTACGTAATTCCTGCGCAGACAAGTATTTACGCAGGTAATAACTCTTCAGTATGCGGAAATATTGATTTTTCAGAATACTCGACACTTAAGCTGGGATGGGACGATGTTCATCATATTACGGCAGGTTCCGTAGTAAATTTCTATTCAGGATCAAAAATATGGTTAAGTCAGGGATCTGAACTAATAATTGACGCCGGTGCGGTTTTGAACCTTTACGGCGGAATGACTATTGTGTATGCCGGAGGATCAGGGATCACAAATAATGGAGAATTAAATATTATCGGAGATATAATTGAAACGACGAATGTTATGCCTGATTTGCCAGACAAGGGCGAACTTTGGAATGGTATAGTATCAGGTGTTGGAAGTAAAACAACTATAAATTATTGCAACTTCACCGGAGCTGAAACGGCTATTAGCGGTACACCTGCAAAACTCTCTGTGACCAACTGTACTTTCACGGATTGCGTAAACGGTATCGAGCTAACTGCCTGCAACGACTTCAGGATCATCAGAAATACTTTTACCGGTAAAGGCGAAGGAGCTGCTATTACGATAACACAATCAAACGGATGGATCAATAACAATACTGCTTCAAATTTCTACAAAGGGCTGAATGTCATATCATGCTCACCGCTGATGGTTCAGAATACGATCACGAACAACGTTCTGAACGGAGTTTATACGGCCGGTTACAACACATATCCGCAGATGTATAATCCAATTCAGGAAGCAACCCTAAAAAGTTCAGGCGAAGATCTGGGCATTGATGACAGAGAGCTTAACAATACGATTTACAACAACGGGATAAACTATGTCCCTCCTTTGGGTTTCATTTCCAAAGCGTCCCAGCTTTATATGGTGTCTGACAGCAACATATATCTGAACGAAGGCATGAATAATATCTGCTCTGACGGAAATTCTGTTCCCTGCATTAGGACAATTGGTCTGATAAATGAGTTGGAAATACCGAGACCGATCCTGATCTATGCACCTGAGAATTACTGGGGATCGAATGTGAACGATTCTTTCTTTGCTCTGTCAACGCCTTATTACATTGACTACAGCAATTACTCTTCCGTGCCTTACGGAACAGATCCGCTGACATCTTCGGGTGGTAGTGATCAACAAGCGTCAAAGTTTCTTTCAAAAGCTCTTGAAGCAGAACTTGACGGGAAGTACGATAAAGCGATAAAGATTTACGAGAAAATAATTGAAAAATATCCTGACAGTTCAGAAGCAATGGTTGCTTACGCAAAACTGCCTGACAGCTACACTCAGGAATCTCTGAACATTGAGCCTCTGATCGAGATGTATGATATGAATATCGCTGACGAGAACTCGAACAAGAAATTCTTTAAAGAGCTGAAAGTGTCATCCCATATAAAGGCAAAGAATTATGATACAGCTATCGCTTTATCGGAAGAGATGAAACTTGAAGCAGGAACTGAAGATGAGATCATTCTGTGCGACATTGATATTGCCATCGCGAATATGCTCAAGAATGCGGAGAATAAAGGAAAATCAATAACTGAGTCAGCCGCTGCCGATTTTTCAGTACTGTTAGACAAACTGACGGGCGGTGAAGATAAAGATGACCTTTCAGGAATTACGGATGCAGTAGTACCCGAATCAAGCAAACTTTATCAGAACTACCCGAACCCGTTCAATCCTGTGACTCAGATCAGGTTTGATCTTGCAAAAGCAGGCAATGTTAAGCTGAGTGTTTATAATGTGAACGGACAGAAAGTAGCTGAACTTGCAAATAGCGTTATGAACGCAGGTGCTCATTCTGTTGATTTTGACGGAAGCAATCTAAATTCAGGAGTTTATTATTATATGCTTGATGCAGACGGTTTCATAACAACGAGCAAAATGGTACTGACGAAGTAATTTTATGAAGGCAGGCTCAACAGAGCCTGCCTTATAATTTTGTCACTTTAATTAATAGAGAAATAAGGATGAAACAAGAAAATGCACTTGGAGAGAAAAAAAAGTTAGTATCTGCGGAGAAATGTGGCAAACCAAGAATCAGTAAAAATGGTAGTGAAATTAAGCTGACATCTTTCAATATATTTAGAAATTGTATAAAAAGGGCTAATAATTTAGTAAACCTGAAAAAACATGGTAATTTCATTACTAAGGAACAAATACATGATTCCTATATTATCTGCAATCTTCATTTTTCTGAAAGGATTCACAACAATGACATCTTCAAATTCAAAATAATTGAAGAGAGCTTTCAGAGTCGCGATTTTTCTTTTAATAGTCTTGGGTTTATACACATAAATATGTCTTTAACACTCCCTTATCATATCTTTATCAATTAACCTCATATCAACTAAATCCGAACATTTTCATTTTGTTGAAATAAAAGATTTAAACTGTTCAATAACCGTCTTATAAGCTATGATAGTTTTACCGCTGAGATTCTTTTCGTAACGGCAGTGAAAAATAAACGATTGTATTGCATTATTAAGTGCCTGCATTAACTCCTCAAAATTCAACACGCATCAAAATATATTTTAATAAATAACATATCAACACATATATTTATTCTTAACTGCCGTAAATTTTCATGATTTAAAAGATTGATATAAGTTAAAAAAAAGTGTATTTTTCAAGCTATGAAAAAAGTATTTTTTTTTATTCTTATATTTTTTACCGTGATGACGGCAGAAAACAACTGCCCCGACAGCCTGAATTTCTATACTGAATCGGCAGTTCTCGAAACGGATTCCGGCAGCATACGGATTACTTTCTTTGAAAACGAAGCACCTGTCCATGTGAAGAACTTCAAAGATCTCATCAGTTCGGGTTTTTACAATGGTAAAACTTTCCACAGGATCATAAACGGATTCGTTATTCAGGCGGGAAGAGATTCTTCAACTTCATATTCTTCCATCGATCCCGAGATCGGCAGGATCCATTTTAAGGGCGCGGTAGCCGCGGCCAGACAGAACGACGATATTAATCCTGCAAGAAGGTCGGACGGCTACGAATTCTATATCAGTCTCAAACCGCAGCCGGAACTTGACGGGAAATACACTGTTTTCGGCCGTGTAGCAGAGGGATTCGATACCGTCAAAAGGATATCTGCAGCAGCAACAGACGGGAATGACAGACCTATGAAAGATATTATGATAAAAAAAACTTATACTGAAAAATATTTTGATGCGGAAAAATACGGATTTTTCACAAGAATTTCGGAGAACAGATGAAAAAATCGGATCTGATCTTATCGGCAAGAAAATATTACATCCCTTTCCTGACAGCGGCTGTAATTTTGGGTGTGATACTTATCTCATTCGCACTTTACATGGACAATGTCTTCATGCCCGGCTACGCCAGGACCGGCGAAGAATTTCCGGTCCCGGATCTCAGGGGTTACAACATAGATCAGGCTAAGATGATACTTGAGGCCGAAGGATTCAGGCTTTCGGACGAAGTGAACGAAAAAACAAATCTGGACACTTCTCCCGGAACGGTCCTGGAGCAGTATCCGAAAGCCGGCGCAAAATGCAAGCCCGACAGAAAGATATATGTGACCGTGTCAAAAGGAGCGCTTCCTGTTGTAGTGCCTGATCTGATCGGACTTTCCCCTCAGGACGCAAAATACAGACTGACCGAGTCGAGGCTGGTCCTCGACAGCGTGCTGTATGAGTTCAGCACGGATTACCCTGAAGGAGTGGTAATGGGGCAGACGCTGGTGGTCAGCGACACCGCCGCGATCGGCGACAGCATAATGATCGTGATCAGCGTCGGCAAACACCCGTCCGAATTCGTAATACCTGATCTGAAGGGACAAATACTTTCGGCGGCGGCGGAAACAATCGGAAAGAGCGGTTTTAAAATTGCTGAGATCGTATATCTGAAAAATGAGGATTATCTTCCCAATACGGTACTGGACCAGAAACCTCCTGCAGGAGAAGTTGTTTATCAGGGCGCCGAGATCAGGCTTCTCGTCTCCAGCCTGACAGACCCTGAGGAAAAAGAGGAGAACGGCGATGAATAATATGGCAGTGAGGATACTTGTTGCGGTCATAGCGGGTCCGGTCATACTTTACCTTCCTTATAAGGGTCTGAGCTATTTCACCGCGTTCATTTTCGTTATATCGTTCCTAGGATCAAAAGAAATACTGAGCTTTTTCAGGTCAAAGCATATAAAACTTACGAAATTATCACCTTATATTGTCTCGCTGATACCGCTCTTCTTCTTTTCGAGAGGACTCTCCGGCGCGGCGGAATATTCCCTCATAATATTCACAATTCTATTTGTTGCGGAAGTATTCAGAAAGAACGAAAAACCGGCATTTATAGTTTCGGGCTATCTGCTCATGGGTGTCTACTGCGGACTTTTCCCGGCCCTGCTCATAGGCGCGGTCGACAAGACCTCTCCCTCAATGTTTTTGTTCATTTACGGCGTTATAATAGCGACCGACTCGTTCGCTTACTTCGGCGGACTGGCCTGCTCAAAGATGTTCCGCACCCACAAACTTCTGGAAAGAGTTAGCCCGAAGAAAACGATAGAGGGTTCTGTATCCGGACTGATATTCGCCATGACCGCAGGATATTTCATCGCGGAAAATACCGATATAGGACTTTTTTTCGGCACGAACACCGTTCTTATCCTTTCAGCTGTCATTTCTATTCTGGGGCAGGCCGGAGATCTGTTCGAATCAAAGCTTAAAAGGGACTTCAATTTTAAGGATTCATCAAAAATAATTCCGGGCCACGGAGGGATACTGGACAGATTCGACAGCCTGATATTCATTTCGCCGGCCGTTTACATATTTGTAATTTATTTCATAAACTAAGGAGATATATGGAAGGCTATGAACTGGCTAAAAAAATCGCGGAACTTGCTCTCGAGAAAAAGGGAGATGACATTCTTATCATCGATCTGAGAGATGTTACTTCAAGTTTCGATTATTTCGTCGTAATTACCGGGTCCGTCGATCAGCATGTAAAAGCTCTCAACGACCACATCAGAAAAGAATTGTCAAGGTCGGGCATCAAACCGATCGGATATGAAGGCGTTTCTAATCTGAAATGGGTATTACTGGATTTCATTGACGTGGTCGTACACATCTTCGACCCGGAAACAAGAGATTTTTACAGGATCGAAAGTCTGTGGAAAGATGCTAAAACAGAGAAGGTAGCCTTATGACGTCAATTGTTATAGACATAGGCAATTCTTCCACAAAAATATATAAAGTAACGGACGGCTCCATTTCGAGCACCGGAGTATATGAGAAAGATTTTGCGGGATGGATAAAGGCTAAAAATGCGCCGGCAGACATAATCATCGTCTCGGTCGTACCCGAAAAAACCGCTAAAATATCGGCGTCGGTAAAAAAAACCACGGGAAAATCACCGTTCATAATAAAGCACGCTCACTATAAAACTCTTAAAAGCAGATATATCGACATAAAAGAGCTCGGTATTGACAGGCTGTGCAACATCGCATATGCCGTGAAAAATTACAAAAAGAACGTAGTGGTCATAGACTTCGGTTCGGCTGTAACATTCGAGGTTATCAACGGTCAGGGCGAGTTCGAGGGCGGAATGATCCTGCCGGGAGTTAAGCTTCAGTACAGCGCTCTTACCGAGAATACCGCGCTCCTGCCGGACCTTGAGGCAGAGGTCACGGACCTCTTTATTGGAAGGTCGACAGCCGAATGTATAAGGTCGGGCGTCCAGAACGGAATAGCCGGCATCTGCAATGACTTTGTCAGGGAGTTCGCCGAGAGGCTTTCATCCAGAGTACAGATAATATTTTCCGGCGGTGACGCTGAACTGATCGGAAAACTTGTGGATTTCGATTTCAAGATCGAAAAGAACACTGTTCCGCTGGGGGCCTGGATAATCAGAAATATGAACAGGTAGAAAATGAAAAAAGCCGTCTTTTTCATACTTTCGCTCATTTTGATGACGGCTCTTGAGTCTCAGTCTCTTTTAAAAATACACCATGCCGATCTTCTCAAACAGGACATCTACGGCGGCAAGATAATCTACGGGAATATAGACATCGAATACGATGTTTACAGAGTAAAATGCGACAGCGCGGTCATAAACAAGGACATGACCAATGCCAGGCTTTTTAAGAACATCCAGTTCTCAGATACCGCAAGAACGATAAAGTGCAGGAACGCGACCCTTTCAAAAACACCGGGAGGGAATCTCGCTTATCTCTACGGCGATGTCAGCATAAAAGAGAAGGATTACTACATAACGGGAAAAGACGCCTCACTGAACGAGGTCAGTGAAAGGCTTACGGTCAGCGATTCGGTCATGGTCAGATATTATGAATTCCCGTCGGTACTGTACTGCTCCGGGCTCGAAATGGATACTAAGAACAACTTGATCACTTCGCAGAATGTTGACAGCGTTCTTTCCCTGGACTCCTTAAGACATTACAAACTCTACACTAGAAGGTTCAGGTACGATCTCGACAGGAAAACTTTGACGATAGATACAAGAATGGTCCTTCATGCCTACGAATATGAAAGATCCTCTCCGGAGTACCAGATCATAGATCCGGGAAAGATATCGGGTACAGTAAAAACTCTGACACCTGTCAAAAAAGGTTATTTTGAGGCTCTGGGCGGAAAATTCAGCTTCGACCCATTCGTTATGCAGACTCAGGGAAAATGCTTCTTTCAGATGACAGATGACGATGACCCCGACACTTTAAGTCTTTCATCGGACAGGATAACCTATGACGAAACGGCGTTTTACGGTACCGCTGAAGGAAAAGTAAAGATCAGAAAAGGAAAAATGAACATCAGAGCGGGTCTTGCAAAGTATTTCGGAAATGAAAGTACCGCTAAGTTCTACAATGATCCGGTCGTAACCTATGATATGCATAAAGTTGAAGGCGACTCTATGACCGTCATATCATCGAAAAGCGATATAAAACCTGAAAAAGCAGTTATATACGGAACTCCACGATACGAATCCGCACCCGATAGTCTAAGGCCGGATGAGCTGAATATTCTGACCGGAAAGCTGATGAACATATGGTTTTCGGACAACGAAATTAACAAAATAATTGTTTCAAAAGAAGCGGAAGGTGTGTATTTTATCAGTAGGGAGAAAGACAAAGCCCCTGACGCCTCCAATTACCTTCTGGGCGATGAGATAGAACTGCATTTTTCAGACGGAGAGGTGAAAAGCGCGTCGATAAAAGGCGGCTGCGAAGGCATCTACTTTCCCGACAAACTTAAGCTTGACGCACTCAAAAAGAAGAAGAAGTAGTTATGGAACAGATCTTAAAAGCTGAAGAACTTAAAAAAAGCTACGGAAAAAAAGAAGTTGTAAAATCCGTATCTATAGAACTTAAAAAAGGCGAGATCGTTGGACTTTTGGGACCGAACGGAGCCGGAAAGACCACTACATTCTATATGCTGACCGGAATGATCAAACCGAACGGCGGAAGAGTTTTTTTAAACGGTAAGGATGTGGCTAAAATGCCTATGTACAAAAGGGCGAGGAACGGGCTCGGTTATCTTCCTCAGGAAGCTTCGGTCTTCAGAAAGCTCTCCGTCGAGGACAACATCATGGCTATTCTGCAGAGGGTGGAAAAAGACAGGAAGAAAAGGTCCGAACGGCTGGAACTCCTGCTTGACGAACTGAAGATCAAGCACATCAGAAAGAGCATGGGTTATTCACTTAGCGGCGGAGAGAGAAGGAGGGTCGAGATCACCCGTTCGCTTGTGACAGATCCTGACTTTATACTTCTCGACGAACCTTTCGCGGGCGTGGATCCGGTGACCATAGAATCTATCCAGTCTATAGTGATGGGGTTGAAGAGCAAGGGAATCGGTGTGCTTATTACCGACCATAATGTTTATGAGACTTTAAAGATAACCGACAGGGCATACATTCTTTTTGACGGCAAGATCATGATCGAGGGATCGTCGGAATTTCTGGCGAACGACCCCAATGCAAGAAAAATGTATCTGGGCGAGAATTTCAAGCTGCATCGTCCTGAAACCGATAAGGGGTGATATTATGCTGAAAAATTCATTGAGCATTAAAACCGAGCTCGGTACTAAACTTGAGCCGGCAGTGATTTTAAGATCGGCTCTTCTGGAGCTTCCTTTGCTTCAGCTTGAAGAGAGGATCCGGGAGGAGCTTGAGGAAAATCCTTTCATCGAGGCTTCAGACGGTCTTGAGACCGCCGAAGAAGGAAGCGAAGTCTCAAATCAGAACGAAGAAGATAAGAAGGAAAGTGAGTTCGTTGAGCTGGTCAAAACATTCTCCGACTACGACGAGGAGTACAGCGAGAGTTATATAGAAGACGAAGACGAAAGGGAGTTCCAGCAGGCCGAGAAACGGACTTTGCGCGATTCTCTGTACGATCAGGCGCAGGAGAATTTCTTTTCCGAGACCGAAAGCGATGTCGCGTCATATATTATCGACAACCTTGACGAGGACGGCTATTTCAGGGTCGATATTGAGCTTGTGAAAAGTGAATTTCCCGACGTCGAGGAAAGGACCATACTCAGGGTGCTGCGGACGATCCAGAGGTTTGAGCCGACCGGTGTGGCCGCAAGGAACACGAGAGAGTGCCTGATAGTCCAGCTCAAGTCGCGCGAACTTTATCTTGAGGACACATTCATAGTCCTCCGCGACCATTATGATGACCTCGTGAACAAGAGATATTCGGTCATAATGAAAAAGACCGGTATTTCTCAGGAGCAGATGCAGGAGATAATCGAAGAGGTAAGATCACTTAACCCAAAGCCGGGATCATCAAAAGCGGCGGAGCTTTGGGAGAGCGCTGACGAGAACACGGGGATCACGCCTGACTTCATCGTTCAGGAGATCGACGGCAAATTCGAGGTCGTACTGAACAACGCCTCAGTACCCAACCTTTCCATAAACAGGAAATTCGAAGAGATATATCTTTCCAACAATCCCGATACAGTCGCCAAAGATTACGTGAGGAAGAAGATCGAGTCCGCTAAATGGTTCATCAACGCTGTCCATCAGAGAAGAGCGACGATGAAAAGGGTCATGGAATCGATAGTCAGGCTCCAGCACGATTTCTTTCTTTACGGACCTGACAGGATAAAACCTCTGATCCTCAAAGATGTCGCCGATGACATACAGATGGATATAGCTACCGTCTCAAGAACGACCAAGGACAAATATGTTGACACCGATTTCGGCGTCTTCGATCTCAAATATTTCTTTTCCGAACGGTCGGCAACAGCGGACGGCGAAGATGTCTCCACCCGCATCGTAAAAGAGCGCATCAGAGACATAATCACGCTGGAGGACAAGCGTAAGCCTCTTTCGGATCAGATAATTTCCGATCTCATCACAGAAGAAGGCTACACAGCCGCCAGACGGACAGTGCAGAAATACCGCGAGCAGATGGAGATCCCTCCGGCCAGGCTCAGAAAAGAACTTTAAGATGCTGGAGACAATCAAGAAAAAAGCGATGATCGGTCTCGGAATATTCATTTTGATCGAGGCTGGTACGGATATTTTGGGATCGTTTAAGGGCGAACCCACCCTTTTATCCAAATGGTTCGGTGAG
>Ga0116162_10001411_pt1 | contig 15750 bp, 15 predicted proteins | sample AD_UKC105_MetaG_FD_89875 | JGI IMG/M metagenome (GOLD analysis project Ga0116162, IMG submission 89875) | Active sludge microbial communities of municipal wastewater-treating anaerobic digesters from Hong Kong - AD_UKC105_MetaG | ecosystem: Engineered > Bioreactor > Anaerobic > Digestate... | reverse complement strand
GGCAAAGCGCCACACTCACAAGCATAAAGCTCTTCATCGCTGACCTTACCAACAGCATGCTCGCCAACGGCTTCAAACACCGTCACAATATCAGCATCCTGACCACGAAACTTGCCGGGCAAAATCGTCCCGCCATAAAGAAAAACAGAAGGTACATTCAGGCGCACCATCACCATCATCATTCCCGGCAAAGACTTGTCACACCCCGCAAGCCCCACCAGCGCATCATAACAATGCCCGCGCATGGTCAATTCCACACTATCGGCAATCACTTCACGGCTCGCCAGAGACCAACGCATCCCTTCATGCCCCATCGCAATCCCGTCCGTCACCGTAATCGTCGTAAATTCGCGCGGCGTCGCCCCGGCTTCTTTTACCCCGGCCTTCACAAACTGCGCCTGCTCGGCTAACTTAATATTACACGGTGCCGCCTCATTCCAGCACGTTGCCACCCCCACCAAAGGCTTGGCAATATCTTCGTCTGTCAAGCCCATAGCGCGGAGCATAGCCCGGCGCGGCGCGGCGTCCGGCCCCTCCGTCACATGCCGACTCACCAGCTTGTCTTTATTCCATCCGTTCGGGTGCGCATGTTTTTTATCAGACATAATACTATCTCTTCTTTTGTATGAAGTTGTTTATTGCCTCTGTTTTTACAGAAAGCGCAAAAGAATGGAAGAGCGGAAATAAACCTTTTTAGGCATCTTCTTCCAATTCATCCTCGCTTAAGGTCAAATGATTATAGGCATGACGCAGCTCCGGCCCGTTCGCAACATAGGGAATTACAACATAGCGCTGCCCCGTCCCCATAATCACAACATTGGAATAGCCCATAAGATAGCCCGGCGGCATGCGCTCTAATTCCACGCTTTCAATCTTGGAAAAGCGTATATCCACAACATCGACCTGCAAAATGCCATAACGAAAAAACATCCGCTTGTTCGTCAATACCAGCATTAAAATTTCTTTTTTAATTGAGGCATAAATAAACATAATGATAGCCGTCACCACCAGCAAAACCCCAAGCTCAATGGCCAACAAGCCGACAAGCACAGCCAAAACAAACACAGCAACCGATTTCCAATAAATACCAATATTACTGATCTCAGCCTGCTTTATAATTTTTTCGCCTTTAACCAGTAAATCTTGTGGATTACCCTTCTTAAACAACCCTCCACTCTTTTTAACCGCTTCTTCACTCATGATGCTTTTCCCCTTTGTTTTTCTTTACTCTTCGCAGAGAAACGGATCGAAAACCTTATGTTTCGAAAACCGGAAGCGTAAGTGTACATCAAGTACATGCGAACCGGAAGCGCACTTGTGTCCTGCGGGTAGAAACATGATGTTTGCAGGTCGTTTATCCATGAAGAGTAAAGAAAAACTAGATTGTGCGCGCTCTTTCAATCGCCTGGCGAAACGCAATCGGATCCTCAATCGGCGGCAAAACCACCTCGCCAATCCCCATCCCACGCACCGCCAGACGGCCATAATTGAAAATCCGTCCCAAAATAGTCTGCAAAACATTCACCCCTTCAATCCGGTCAATACTCATCTCACCGACCTGCCGCGCAACCAGCCCGCGCTTATACACCAACCGCGTATTGGTAATCGCAATTTCAGTCGTCGCCTTCACCACCATCATCTGCGCAAAGCTAAGCAGACCAAGGACGAAGGCAATAAAGGCCGCAATTCTAAGACCTGGATGCAAAAGATCTAAATTTTGCAAACCTTCCATAATCGGCAAATTAGCAGGAAAGATGCCCATTTGTTTGTAAACGATCACACCGCCAACCACGATCATCAGGCTGATGATAATCCCCCAGATAATCGCCATGAAGGCATGCACCGTGTACATCCAGTGAAATTTCCCGACATGAACCAGCTCTTCATTCGGCCCCAGCGATTGTTCTACATATAGCATTCAAATTCCTTAATCTTGTTCCCATCAGCTTAGCCTGAAACGCTGACCTGCTTCAATCCCGCTTTTCTAATCCCCGAATGAAATCCCGAGGCTGCGGGCTGTATGAACCAAAAAGCCATCAGACTCCACCACGCGGCACTTTTTAATCGCATCTTCAATCGGCACGGCCACAGCCTCCCGGCCACGCCACGCGACCATCTTGCCATATGTCCCTTCCGCGATAAGATCGACGGCTTTAACCCCCAGCCCTTGCGCCAGTAAACGATCATTATGGGTAGGATTCCCGCCGCGCTGAACATGCCCCAGAACAGTCACGCGCGTTTCAAACCCGGTTGCTTCGGCAATTCTTGGCCCTAAATATTCACCAATTCCGCCATAACGCGTTTCACCGCCATGATAAACAACCTCGCGCTTTTCACCCTCAGGCCCTTTCACAGCTTCCGACACAATCACAAGCGCAAAATTCCGCCCGCTTTCTTTAACGCGTTGTATTTTCTTCGCAATCCCTTCCAGCGTATAAGGGATTTCAGGAATCAAAATCACGTCCGCCCCGCCGGCAATGCCCGCATTCAACGCAATATGCCCCGCATCGCGCCCCATCACTTCCAAAATCATCACCCGGTCATGACTGGCCGCCGTTGGCTGCAAACGGTCCAAAGCCTCTGTCGCAACTTCCAAAGCCGTATCAAATCCGACAGAAACATCCGTCATCGCCAGATCATTATCAATCGTCTTCGGGATTCCCACCATGTTAAGACCGCCCTTCTTGGTCAAACGGCTAAGAATATCAAAACTCCCGTCACCGCCAATCCCGATCAACGCCTCAATATCCAGATCCTTAAGCGCGGCAATCACTTCCTCCGAGCGATCCTTAACCGTTCCATCATCCACCTTATAACGAAAAGGATCGCGGCTATTCGTCGTCCCCAAAATCGTTCCTCCTCGGCGCATAACAAACCCGTCAAAATCAGTTGGATGCAATTTCCGTACACGATAAGGAGTTTCCAACAACCCTGCCGTACCATTTTCAATGCCGATAACGCTCCAACCGAGCAAATCGGCCCGATGCACCACCGCCCGCATAACCGCGTTTAACCCGGCACAATCACCGCCACTGGTCAGAATCCCAATTGTTTTTGACATAGTTATCCACCTTAAGAGAATTAAAAGAAGAGTTTACAAGGCGAAGAATGAATACCCTGTTAAATTCTATATCCATGATACGCATTTTCTATTATCAAACAACATTTTATGTGTTAGGCTTAAGCCTTTAAAGGATCAATTTTTGTACGACTTTTCTGATATGGAAGATCAAGAAGAACTTCAAGCGAAACTGGCGGAATACCAGAGCGAGCACAAAGCGCTTGATCACATGATCGAGATCGCGATGGCGAGTGATAAGCCTGTCAATTTACTACATATACAACAGCTCAAAAAGAAAAAGCTGTGGCTCAAAGACATGATCAAAAAGATTGAAAGCGACCTGATCGACGACATTATTGCTTAATCCCCTCAAAACATTTATAAAGTGCTCATGACTCATACGGATAAAGACCCTCAAGTTGGCATCATCATGGGCTCCCAGAGCGATTGGGACACCATGGGGGAGGCCCATGACATCCTGCACGAATTAAACATCCCGCACGAAGTCAAAATTGTTTCGGCGCATCGCACACCGGAGCGCCTGTATAATTACGCCGAAACCGCTAAGAATCGTGGACTGAAGGTGATTATCGCAGGCGCAGGCGGCGCGGCGCACCTGCCCGGCATGACCGCATCCATGACCCCGCTGCCCGTTTTGGGCGTTCCAGTTGAAAGCAAGGCCCTCAAAGGCATGGACTCCCTGCTTTCCATCGCGCAAATGCCCGGCGGCATCCCTGTCGGTACGCTTGCCATCGGCAAAGCCGGTGCCAAAAACGCAGGCCTGCTTGCCGCCGCCATTCTGGCCACAGCCGATAAAACCATCGCCAAAGCTCTGGATGATTTCCGCGCAAAACAAACAGCTGACGTTGCACAAACACCCTCAGATTGATATAACCTCGTCCATGAATAAAATCACACTCGGCATACTCGGCGGCGGACAGCTCGGGCGAATGAGCGCGCTGGCTGCAGCCAATCTTGGCATTTCCGTTGTCATCTTCACTTCTGAGAAAAATTCTCCGGCCTCTCTCGTCGCCGCGAAGACGATTATTGCCGATTATACTGACGAGCGCGCCCTAAAAGAGTTTTCCAAAATTGTTGATGTAATTTCTTATGAATTCGAAAATATTCCAATAGAAACAATCCATTTCCTGCAAAAACTTAAGCCCGTTTATCCGAATGAAAAGCTACTGGAAGTTTCTCAAGACCGTCGCAGCGAAAAAAACTTCCTGGGCAGCATAAAAATACCGACCGGTCGGTATGCCCCTGTGGATAAACCTCAAGATATGCTCGATACGCTTGAAAAATGGAATGCGGACTCCTGCATATTAAAAACGACACGTTTCGGATATGATGGCAAGGGTCAAGCGCGCTATACAAGCGATTCCAATATCGATACGTTATGGACTCAATTTAATGGCGCACCTTTAATCATGGAAGAGATTATCGATTTCGATTGTGAAATTTCCGTCATCGTCGCCCGCGATGCCACCGGAAAAACCATCCATTATGATCCCGGTCTCAACGAACACAAAAACCATATCCTCTCCAAAACCACCGTACCCGCCCCGCTCGATAAAAATGTCCTGAGCGAAGCTGTTTCGCTCGCCGAAAAACTGGCGAAAGACGTAAACCTGCGCGGAGTCCTGACGTTGGAGCTTTTTGTTACCAAAGATAACCGCCTGCTCGCCAATGAAATCGCCCCGCGCACCCACAATTCCGGCCATTGGACGATTGACGCCTGCGCCCACTCACAATTCGAAAACCACGTCCGCGCCGTATGCGGCCTGCCCGTCATAGAGCCTCACCGCCATTCACCTTGCGAAATGCATAATCTCATTGGCGACGACATAAACCTTATTGAAAAATACCAGAGACAAGAAAACGCTTGCCTTCATGACTACGGCAAGCAAGATATAAGGCCGGGCCGCAAAATGGGCCATATCACAATTCTAAAGGACTAAAAACATGAGCAAGCCAGCGAAAAACCTCACAGATACCCGCACAGAAAGCGATTCTATCGGCGATATGCAAGTCCCGGCCGAGGCCTATTACGGCGCGCAAACCGCTCGTTCTTTGATGAATTTCGACATCGGCACCGAAAAAATGCCTTCCGCCCTCATCCGTGCTCTGGGCATTCAGAAAAAAGCCGCCGCCTTGGCCAATATCAAGCAAGGCTCAATGGACAAAGACCTCGGTAAAACCATCATCAAAGCCGCGGAGGAAGTCATTGATGGCACACTGGCCGACCAGTTCCCTCTCGCCATATGGCAAACCGGCTCCGGCACACAATCCAACATGAACGCCAACGAAGTTATCTCCGGGCGCGCCAACGAAATCCTCACTGGCACACGCGGCGGTAAAGAACCCGTTCACCCGAACGATCACTGCAATATGGGCCAAAGCTCGAACGATACCTTCCCCACAGTAATGCACATCGCCGCCGTGGAGGAAATTCACACATCGCTGCTCCCCGCCTTGGAGCAACTCCACAAAGCGCTGGAGGCTAAATCCAAAGCCTTCGCCACGCTCGTCAAAAACGGCCGCACACACCTCCAGGACGCCACACCGCTCACGCTAGGCCAGGAATTCTCCGGCTACGCCAAACAGGTCGAATATGGTATCGCCCGTGTAAAAGACACCCTGCCGCGCCTTTATCAACTCGCCCAGGGCGGAACGGCTGTCGGCACCGGCATCAACACACGCATCGGATTTGACATAGAATTCGCCGCGCAAGTCGCTGAAATCACCGGCTTGCCCTTTGTCACCGCCGAAAATAAATTCGAAGCCTTGGCCGCCCACGACGCACTGGTAGAAACCTCCGGCGCGCTCAACACGCTGGCCGTATCGCTCATGAAAATCGCCAACGACATCCGCTTGCTCGGCTCCGGCCCGCGATCGGGGATCGGCGAAATTGCCCTGCCAGCCAACGAGCCCGGCTCCTCTATCATGCCCGGAAAGGTCAACCCAACCCAGTGTGAAGCCCTCACCATGGTCTGCGCACAAGTCATGGGCAATCATACGACTGTATCGATAGCGGGCTCTAACGGACATTTCGAACTCAACGTCTTCAAACCCGTCATCATCTACAATGTCCTGCAATCAATCCGCCTGCTCGCCGACAGTACGAAAAGCTTTACCAAGCGCTGCGTCGAAGGCATTGAGGCAAACGAAAAACGCATCACTGAGTTGATGGAAAACTCATTAATGCTTGTCACCGCGCTCAACCCTCATATCGGCTATGACAACGCGGCCAAAATCGCCAAGAAAGCCCACGCCGACGGCACAACGCTCAAACAAACAGCCATAGAACTCGGCCTGCTCACAGAAGAGCAATTCGACGAATGGGTAGACCCGCTCTCTATGATCAAACCAAGAGATTAAAAAAATGTATGACATACCTAACGACTTCAACGAGTTATTATCTGGATGCCGTGGGGAAATTAATCTAGTAGGTTTCGGGCCATACGATATTCAGATCCACTGTGGAAACTACACGATACAAACATATGCACACCTCAAATACGTAACAAAAGAAAAAACCTTCACTGGTAATGCAGAAGAGCAACAAAGTAGAGAAGTTCTTTTAAAGTGCATTGGGCAAGATATTAAGGATATTCAAAAGATAAACGAAAATAGCTTTGTCGTGAGCATTTCTAATGGAGATAAAATTACATTCATTGCGGATAAACCGGAATTTGAATGCATAATGGTAAGAATGCCAGACAATATGGATATTATTATTTAAAAAACTCTGTGTACTCCGTGCCTCTGTGGTAAAAATGAAAAAACACTCCGTCAACATCCTTGGCCATCAAACCAGCATCACACTGGAAGACGAGTTCTGGGACGCACTAAAAACCGAAGCCAGCGCGCAGGACCTCTCACTCAATAAACTCGTCGCTGAAATCGACGAGCAGCGCGGCGAGAATAATCTCTCCAGTGCTATCCGCCTCTATATCCTCAAAATGCTGCAACAAAAACTTACTGAAGCAACCCCTTAAGCAACCCCTGAATGGCTTCTTGTGCTTTTTCTTCATCACTCTTAGGCGGCGGCGCAGGCGCTACAGGCTGCACTTGCGGCTGCTTCTGCGTAGAAGGCTGCTGCTCACCAGAAGCCGGCTCAGTTTCTGTTACAGGAGGCAGTGTTCCATCTGTTTTAGCACGTTTCTGCGGCAAAACACCAAACTTCTGCAACTTCTCCGTCACATCCTTACCCAGTAAATCCGGCAACTCTTCCACTACCTTTTGCTGCAAGCGTTGACGAACAAACGTATCGAACAACCCGCTACCAAACGTATTACTAGGATTATCCAGAGATCCCTTAATCACCACATCAAACGGGTCCACATCCGGTGCATTGGCCAGCGTTACCGTGTGCATCGTATCAATCCACCAACGCGGCAAATTCACAGACCCTTTCGAGTCAATCTTTGCCTCAGACCCCGCCATCACCATCTCGGTAATATTAACGCGGCCCGCTTCAATCGCATAAACGCCCTTCACCGTATCAAACGCAGTCTCTCCACTGCTGGTCGACGCATTCAAAATCTGCTGCACCCGCGGCAACGGCTTGTTGCTTTCCATCAAGGCACCTGCCAACCCGGCCAGATCAAACCCCTTCATCACCACATTATTCCCGGCCAGATTGGCCCGCCCATTTAAAGATCCGACAAGCGCCGCCTGCGATTCCCCGGTGCCGGATACATCAAAATCAAATGACACATCCCCTCTCGCCTGAATGCGCCCGGAGCCGACAAGAGCCTTGGCCAAAGCCCCCATATTAATATTGTCTATTTTACTAGCCATCTTCACAATCATCGGTGCCTTCGGTCCCGTTGATGAAACACTGCCCGCTGCACTAATCTGCCCGTCATACAAGCCTGCCTGTAAATCAGCAATATTCATCACACCATTTTGAAGTGTAAGCTTCAAAGCCGGTTTCTTCATATCCCACGTTTCATAAAGTATAGAATTCGCCGCCACATCGATATCCGCATTCATCGCATGCAACCAGCCCGCATCCATAGGCGCGCTCGACCATTTTTCAGCAGATTTTGAACCGGAAACGGCGGAAGATTGACCCACAGATGAACCACTCTTGCCACTTTTCAACACCAGATCGCCAAGCCGCAGACTTCCATTCAGCTCAGGCTTAGTACCGCTCGAATCCAGTCGAATTGCTCCGGTTATCGTTGTGCCAGCCAAGTCAGCCTTGATATTGCTCAAAGATGTCACCTTGCCATCCATCGCCACATCCGCTGCAAAATCCATAGGCTTGCTCAAAGAGGCATAACGCGGCGCGCCTGGCGCAAAGCTTTGCAACGCCTTATCCATATTCGGATGCTTTACCAATAGCGCCAAACCGCTAACAGAAAGTTGAGTCAACGGATGAGAAGCCCGCCCCTTCACGAAAACCTCACCGCCGAGCGCCTTAATAGACGCATCAACATTTAACGCCTTCAAATCCCCGCTGGCCTTAAGGCTCGCCTGCGTTCGCCCCAGATCCTTCGGCCACGCCGCCGTATCAACCTTAAATGCCCCGGCTAGCTTATAAGGATCAGGCGTATCGACCAAAACGCGAATATCCAGCCCCGCCATATTTTTCAAATCGCCAATCGTCCCGTTCACATTCACAACCGATCCGACAAATTGATCCGCCCCCGCTTTGACAATACGTAAAACACTAGGCCGCAGCGCCGCCTCTACGCCAAAACCTTTAATAGCATGTCCCTGAATGGTCGTATCATGAATCCGCAGATCCAAATCAACATCAAAGGGAAGCGCCAGCGTTTTCAGCGGCGCTAAAGGATCCCCAGCCACCGACCCACCTGAACCGTTCATCAGAGTGTCAAAATCCAGTTTATCTGCAACCACCTTAGCTTTCAATAAAGAGCGCGGCGTATCTTTTTGCCCCTCAAATGCACCGGAAAGTGAAAACGCCGCCTCATCCATATTGATTATGCCTTTATCAAGCGACAGGCCAGACGGACGCACCTTCCCTGCAAATTCAAACACTCCGCGCTTGGAATCTCGCACCAACGGCAAATTATTCATCCCGGTAAAAGCCTGCACCGTAATGGGTAAGTTTTGTGTCTCACCTTTAATTTCAAACGCTGCCACCGGACCGGAATAAATCACCATACCCGTCTTGGCTGACTTAGATTTATCCGCAAAACTCAAGGCCCCGGAAAACTGCATCCGCCCCTGACCAGGTACTTCCCCCACATCAACGAGACCAGCAAAACTTTTCTCTGTATTTTGTACAGTAAATTGAACCTTTTTTAAGACTTGCCCGTTCAGGACCACTCCCGGCACCTGCAAAGACAATTTAATATCGCCAACCTCTTGAATCTCAAGTGTTCCCGGCAGCATTCCGGCCAAAGAAGCCGCATCAAAAGACCCGCCATTTGAAGCTTTTTTGCGCCCGAAAATCGAGTCAAGATCAACAATATCTTGCCCGGTAAACGCCCCGTTCATGCTCAGCGGCTTCATAGCAATATCAACAGCCCCGTTAAGCTGCTTTCCCGCAACCTCTAACTCAGCATTTTTAAGTGAAGCCTTATCAGCATTCGCGCTCAACAAACCGCTAACCGCCAAAGCGCCTGATACTCCCGTTGACGATGCCTCCTTGCCACTCAGCGCCTTTAAATCTTCAATGCGAACAGAAATCTCGCCTTGCGCCTCCGGCATACCACCGAAGCTCAACACGCCCGCATAACGCGCATCAACGCCGCGAGAACGCGCTTTTACATTCAAACTGGTCGATTGTAATACCGTATCAATTTTCCCGCTCTTAGCCTCAAATTCAATCGGCTGATCATTATAAAGGAGCGATCCTTCCGCCTTAAACGGACCTTGCAAAGAGCTTGCCTGCACATCCAAATTCACCCCCCGAAGCTTATGCTCTGCCTTTTTCCCAGCCTCGCGATACTCAAAAACACCGTTTTCAATGCTTATATCTTCAAACGAAACTGCAAATTTCTGTGCCCCAGAAGACACCTTTTCGCCAGCGCTCAGCGCCTTTTTCGCGTTCACCATAGCTTCCAACTTCGGCGTCATAAAATTAAACCGCCCATCCACATCCTTAAACAGCGAAACCTGCGGAGCCTCCAGACGCACGGAACGCACGACTACCTGCCCATTGAAGAGCGGCATCAATTGGGCGCGCACATCAAGCTGCTTAAACGCTGCAAACACTTTTTCCCCCGCCTTATCCGACGGATCAAGCACCATCACATCAGCCAAAAACACCCGCGGACTAGGCAACAGCGCCAGCGAAATATCACCTTCAATACGCACATTATGCCCTGTAAGCTCCGCCACCTGTTGCAAAATCGGCTCTTTGTATTTATTCCAATCAAAAAAGCTCGGTGCCACCGCCAAACCGATCAACAGCATAACGAACAACGAAAAAACAGCGAATAACCATTTCATAAGAAATCTCCTGACGCGAGAGCATAAACAAGCCACACAAAAGTTTAAAGGTTCATGCTTTTATATAGGAAAAATGCTGCAAATGACAAGAAAACAAGAGCTAGGAATAGCGCTCTTCAAAAACATCGACAGCCTTTAAAAACTCTTCCAGCTTTGGCAAAACAGAAGCCTGAAATGTTCGCTGCCGAGCACGCGGCAAAGACGAGAGAATGTTGTCATAAATAATCTCCGTCGTCTCCACTAAATCCTTAACATCACTCTTCTTGTTAACCAGTGTATTATTTGCTGAAATCACACGCTGAGTAAGCATTTTCACAATCGCCGCAATAGTAGGATCCGTTTTTCCCAACTTCGCCTGAAAGGACTGGCGCGTAATAACAATCAAATTACAATCCTCAAGCGCCCGCACAGACGCCGTGCGCAACTCATCAAAGATCAGCGCCATTTCCCCGAAAATCTGCCCCAAATCTAGTTTGGCCAGACTAACTTCCCGACCTTCATTCTCGGTATAAACCTCAACCACGCCCGATTGAATAAGATACGCGCAATTCCCAGGCTCCCCTTCTTCCATAATCAAGGTTCCCTTAGGGACAAACCGGCGTTCAAGTATGACTGTAGATCCGCGACTCATATATCCGTTATACCCAGCATAAACCTGTAAAGAAAGAGGAATCCAATCGAACAAACTATGAGTTTGCCAGCTACAAAGACACATGATAAAAACAATTAAAGAAAACAACAATTTAAGAGCTAGAAAGATGAAGCAAAGAACAGAACAACTCACCGAAATTCTGAGAGCAGCAACCGCTCCAGGCGTAATGGGACTAAACAACGAACTCGCAAACACGCTCAACGCACTTGACGACACGAACATGTACACCGAACCTGATGCAGATGATGGGCCTGATTCAGACATAAAACTAACATCAAAAGACTGCGCAGAAACTATAGACGAAATGAGAGAACTATCGAAGCAAACAACCCAGCAAGTTCTGGATATGATACGAACTTGCGGCTAAGCCATGTTCCTGATGACCTAGACCATATATTGACCACCATTAGCCGAAAGTGTTGCACCGGTAATAAACGCAGCCCGCTCAGACACTAAAAACGACACAATCGCCGCGATTTCCTTCGGCGTCCCCATTCGCCCCACCGGTATCTGCTTCACAATACTTTCTAAAACGGCAGAATCCATCGCCTCGGTCATCTCCGTCTTGACATAGCCCGGACAAATCGCATTCACCGTAATACCTTTACGTGCACTTTCCAACGCCAATGCCTTGGTAAAACCAAGCATCCCGGCCTTGGCCGCTGAATAATTCGCCTGCCCCAGTTGGCCCTTTTGCCCGTTGATCGAACTGATATTAACGATCCGTCCCGCGCCCCGATCGCGCATCCCGCCAACCACAGCCCGGCACATATTAAAGCAGGAGGTCAGGTTTGTCTCAATCACCACATGCCAGTTCTCATCACTCATTTTATGCAACATTCCGTCCCGCGTAATGCCAGCGTTATTGACCAGAACACCGATCGGCCCCAGTTCCTTCTCAACCCTGGCCACAGCTTTTTCGCATTTACCAAGATCGGCCACATCAACCTTGAACGCCCGGCCTTTTGTTTCTTTTTCAAAGGCCTTGGCCGCAGGTTCATTGCCCGCATAAAAGGCTGCAACCTTGTACCCATCAGCCATCAGCGTTCGCGAAATCTCCAGACCAATCCCGCGCGTTCCGCCCGTAACAATTGCAACTTTATTTGTCATTTTTCTTCCTTCTAAAAACTACTAACGACTAACTTTTTCAACGCACATGGCAATCCCCATCCCGCCTCCAATACAAAGCGTTGCCAGCCCCTTCCCGGCCTCGCGCCGCTTCATTTCATGCAATAAGCTCGTAAGCACCCGCGCACCCGACGCGCCAATCGGATGCCCCAGAGCAATCGCCCCGCCATTCACATTGGTAATCTCAGGGTCAAAACCGGCTTCTTTCATAACGCAGCAAGCCTGCGCCGCAAAGGCCTCATTTGATTCCACCAATTCCAGATCACCGACAGACCACCCCGCTTTTTTCAAAGCCTTCGCACTGGCTGGAATCGGCCCCGTACCCATCACCTGCGGATCAACTCCCGCCATAGCCCAGCTTTTAATCTTCGCCAATGGCACAAGCCCTCGCTTTTCCGCCTCACTTTGGCGCATCAAAACAACAACTGCCGCTCCGTCATTAATACCCGAAGCATTTCCTGCCGTCACGCTCCCGTCTTTCTTGAATGCCGGACGAAGCCCGCTAAGCCCCTCTACTGTCACACCCGCACGCGGAAACTCATCTTGTTCAAACACAACCTCTTCTTTACGCTTTTTAATCGTCACCGGCACGATTTCATCTTTAAATTTACCTGCAACAATCGCGGCTTCCGCACGCTGTTGAGATTGCGCTGCAAACGTATCCTGCTCTTCACGGGAAATGGAATATTTTTCCGCAATATTTTCTGCCGTAATTCCCATATGGTAATCATTATAGATGTCCCAAAGCCCGTCCACAATCATCGTGTCACTAAGTTCTGTATTTCCAAATTTGACTCCATCACGCATATGTATGCAATGTGGCGAAGCACTCATATTTTCCTGACCACCAGCAATAACAATATTCGCGTCACCGCACAAAATTGACTGCATTCCCAGCGCAACACTACGCAAACCCGAACCACAAACCTGATTAATTGTATAAGCGGTTTTCTCCTCAGGAATACCTGCGTATATAGCAGCTTGCCGCGCCGGATTTTGCCCAAGCCCAGCCGTCAAAACCTGCCCTAATATAACCTCATCAATATCACCGGGCTTAAGCCCCGCATCTGTGATGACAGCCTCTATCACAACCTGCCCCAGTCTTGCAGCAGACACACCTGACAACGCGCCGCCAAACGCACCAATAGCCGTACGCTTTGCTGCAACAATTACCACCACACCTTCACTCATTTACACTCTCCATTTCCAGAACAAAAAACACTTTAAATCACCGCCAAGATATGGCGCGCCACACCACATGTAAATAAAAATAATTATATGCAACGCAAAATTTTCTTTTCAAAAAAAACATTATATGCTTATTATACCCTATTCCACTGCAGCAAATTATGAACTTTTAACCAAAGAAGGTGCAACATGGCCAAAGGTAAGAACGGGCAGGATAACCCGACTGTAATTAAGAAATATGCTAACCGCCGCCTATATGATACAGGACGCAGCAGCTACGTCACGCTTGATGATTTATGTGAAATGGTTAAAGACGGCATTGATTTCGTCGTCTATGATGCCAAGAGCGGCACCGATATCACCCGCTCCGTACTCACACAAATTATTGTCGAACAGGAATCCAAAGGCGAGAATCTTCTTCCCACCGGCTTTCTCAAAAACCTCATAGGCTTTTACGGCGACAACATCCAGTCAATCGTGCCCAATTATCTCGAACAAACGCTCGATACTTTTGTTAAAAACCAGGAACAGGTACGCGAACAAATCAACAAATCATTTGAAGGCATAAACCCGATACAAAATATGTTTCCGCCTATCCCCGGAAGTGCCGACTTTGAAGAAATGAGCCGCAAAAACATGGAAATGTTTGAAAACACCATGAAAATGTTCATGCCTTTTAATGCGGATTACACGGAACAAGATCCTCAAAAAAAGCAAAAATAATTTAGAAACTCAGTTTCGTGCATGCGAAAAAAAACGGGCTCCCAAAAAATTGGCGAGCCCGTTTGTCAATAGATACCCACGGGTAAACCCGTGGTGTTCTGTCCTACGGACCGCATAAAAATTATGAACCGATAATAAAACGCATCACCTTATTGCGCATCCCCATAGCTTTGCCAAGCGCCTCTGTCGGTGCCTCATGTGCAACAACGGTAAACCTCTCCCCTTGATTAAAGAAGAGCAATGACGCCCCGGAATCAACATCAGCCCCGACACATGCAACTTCATAACTATCGACGCGCATATTATCACCACCAATCGTATTATCGGGAACGACAGCAAACTCACCAGGACAACGGCTCTGCGTACGCTCAAGATAAGCCTGAACCATCTCATCGAACTGCGAAGACGAAGAAAGCGTTTTCTGTTCAGCAGAACCGTAAATACTATCATCGCTCCACTGATAGGCCACAGCATCCGCCGCCCCTTCATTAATTTTTTCAATCTTATCCATGCTAGAAACTTTAGCTTGCGTAATCAAATCAGTAATAGACAACGCACTCGAACGCACCCCTGCATATAGCCCAGGCGCAAATTCCAGCCCAACATGAGGATCGACGCCCTGTGCAGCAAGCTCAATCTCACTCGCATGATCAACCTCCATATCCTCAAACGGATCGGAACTTTGGCTCATCACAATATCCTCCGGCTCAAGCGCCACCTGCGAGTCCATATCCTTTACCAGCCACTCGGTCTCATTATGCGCGCCCTCAGCGCGCATTTTCATCATATATTCCTGACGCTGCGCTTCATTCACATCACCTAAATCTGAGTAAACATTCTTATCACCACTATCCTCCGCTATAGCGATTTCTGAACGAATAACTTCAACACCCTGCCTCTCAGCAAAAGCCTTAAGCGCCTCATACTCCCGCACCAAGACCTGCATTCGCGCCTGATTATTCGGATCCGTTATACGCATTTCCGTTTCAACCTGTTCTAAAGCCAAGGCAACGCCGCCATTTTGAAGTATTTCATTAGGCTCAGAAACAGGTACAACATCTAACTCTCCAATAATTTCAGCTCTTTGTGTCGCCTTAACAACTGGTTTTTGTGCCGGAACCGGCACATCAATGTGCACACTCTGGACAACAGGACCAGAACTTACCCCAGCCTCCTCCGGCACAGCCTGAACGGGCTGAGCTTTCCCTTCCGCAATCAGACTCTCCTGAACAACATTCTTTTCAGTATCATCCGGTAAAGATTGCACCTCACGTAAAAGAGGTTCCATATTTTCAAGCTTCTGCTCTGCAGCAGCTAACGCAATCTCAAGCTCTGTTTTCTCTGCCGTCAATGCAGCAACATCCCGCTCAGCAACCTCAATATGCTCTTTTTGTTGCACGATACTATCGCGATATTTCTCTGAAAGTTTCACAAGATCTGCCAACGCAGCCTTCATTTCATCTTGCCGTGTTTCAAGCTCCTCAATTTTCATAGAGGCTTTATCATTACTTTCAACCTGGCCCTGCAACTCAACAATTTTTGTCTCAGAATCTTTGAGCTCCTG
>Ga0116162_10001406_pt1 | contig 15787 bp, 17 predicted proteins | sample AD_UKC105_MetaG_FD_89875 | JGI IMG/M metagenome (GOLD analysis project Ga0116162, IMG submission 89875) | Active sludge microbial communities of municipal wastewater-treating anaerobic digesters from Hong Kong - AD_UKC105_MetaG | ecosystem: Engineered > Bioreactor > Anaerobic > Digestate... | reverse complement strand
GCGCAGCGCCGACCAAGCCTTGGGGTGCCTTTTCTTTTCGTCTCTTTTCTTTGGGCAAGCAAAGAAAAGGGACCTGCGTGCGGGGCAGTCCCCGCTTTCAAAATCGGGTGCGCGCCGCCGCGCGCATACCAATAAGTCGGAGTCCTCAAACCCCGGGCACACAAAACCCATCCTCAACAACCAGTTGCCCGACCACCGCGCACACTGCCGCCGTCAAACTCGACAGATCGTCCTCGGCAATCACAAATGGTGGCATCAGATAGACCAGCTTGCCAAAAGGCCTGACCCACACCCCCTGCTCGACAAACATCGGCTGCACCTGCTGCATGTCGACAGGAACGACAAGTTCGACCACACCGATGGCACCAAGCACCCGCACGTCCGCCACATGCGGCATTGCGGCACATGGCGCAAGACCTGTGCGCAGTCCTGCCTCTATCTGCGACACGCGCGCCTGCCAAGGCGACTGCTGCAGCAACTCGATACTGGCCAGCGACACCGCGCAGGCCATCGGATTCGCCATGAAGGTCGGCCCGTGCATGAACACCCCGGGCTCACCATTGCCGATCGCCGCAGCCACCTGCCGGGTCGTCAGGGTCGCCGCCAGCGTCATGTAGCCGCCGGTCAAGGCCTTGCCCAGGCACAGGATGTCCGGCGATATCGCCGCATGCTCACAGGCGAACAGCCTTCCGGTACGACCGAAACCGGTCGCAATTTCATCAGAGATCAGCAGCACCTGGTAGCGGTCGCACAACGCGCGCGCCGCCTGCAGGTAACCGGGTGAGTAGAACCGCATACCGCCGGCACCCTGCACGATCGGCTCGAGAATCAGCCCGGCGATCTCATCGGCATGTCCGGCAAGGGTCTTTTCGAGCTCGTGCAGGTCGGCCTGTGCGGCCGGCGCGTTGAAACCTGCCGCCGGCGCCGACACGAACAACTGCTGCGGCAGTACGTCATTGAACAGGGTGTGCATGCCGGTCACCGGGTCACATACCGACATCGCATGCAGGGTGTCACCATGATAGCCATTGCGCAGGGCAACGAAACGCCGCTTGCCCGGCCGGCCAAGGCTTTGCCAATACTGGATCGCCATCTTCAGTGCGACCTCGACCGCCACCGAACCAGAATCGGCGAAGAACACCAGATCAAGACCGCCCGGCGTCATCTCCACCAGCTTTTCCGCCAGACGCACGGCCGGCGCATGCGTGAGGCCACCGAACATCACGTGTGCCATGTCACGCAACTGATTTTCTATCGCGGCATTGAGCACCGGATGGTTGTAGCCATGGATCACACACCACCACGAGGCCATGCCGTCGATGAGCTCGCGGCCGTCGTCCAGCGTCAGCCGAACACCTTTTGCCGAAGAAACGGCAAACAGCGGCGTATCCGCCCCCGCCGAGCTGTACGGATGCCAGAGGTGTTGGCGGTCGCGTACGTACAACGCGAGGTCGCTTGTCTTATCCATAGAAAGTGAACACGTGCAAGAGGGCGGGAAAGACCCAACACAGGTTAACTGTCGCAACCTGCATCCCGGGCGCGGATGCGGTAATCTTCGCGGATCCCGGACAGACGATCAATTTTGCGTCGACTCGCCGCCGCGCAAGCCGAGCCCATCTTCGCCAGGAATACCGATCAGCGGCACGAAGATTGCCTCGTTTTTCTCAGGCAGAACCATCGATCGCACTAACGAACCGGGGAGTTATGTCGGATACTCATGTTTCATCGCACTGACATCGAACGCGGATCAAGCTTCGGGCGCATGCCCGGTCACCCATCGGCCAAACCTCGCCCGGTACCCAGGTAGACATCCCCAACCATGCAACCGCAACTGCAGCACACCGCTTTCTCGTTCGTGTTCGCCTTCGTTTTCTGGCTGTTACTGGTCGGATCACTGGATAGTCAGGAGCTCGTCGCCGGCGCCCTGGTCGCCATGGCTGTGGCCGCGTTGAGCAGTGGACGGCAACCCATACTGGCCGGCATTCGCCTGAGTGCTGGCGCGCCGCTGGCCTTCGTCCGCTACCTGGGTTCCCTGCTGATCGCGCTGTTGCGTGCCAACCTCGACATGGCGCGCCGCGTGCTTTCGCCCGCATTACCAATTCGCCCCGAGATGGTGCGAATCAACACCTCTCTGCGCTCCGATCTGGGGCGCCTGGTGCTGGCCAACAGCATCACCCTGACCCCGGGGACTCTTACCGTGGACGTAGAGGACGACGCCCTGCTGGTGCATTGGATAGACTGCCCGCCCGGCACGGATATCGCCACCGCGACCCAGACCATCGCCTCCGGCTTCGAGCGCCATCTAAGGGGGTTCCTGCTGTGAACATCGGAATCTCCCAGACTATTGTCCTGGTTCTTCTCGGCGCCGCCTGCATATTGGCGATGCTGCGCCTGTGGATCGGCCCGCACGCGCCCGACCGGATCGTTGCCATCGATACCCTGTCGGTGATCGCCACCGGCGTTATCGTGGTCCTGGCCCTGTTTTTCGATTCGGCGCTCTACCTGGACGTGGCGCTGCTCTACGGCGCGCTCGCCTTTGTCGGCGTGGTCGCCCTGGCGCGGGCGATTGAAGGAAATAAGCCATGAAGCTGCTGTCCGACATCTTTCTGATTATCGGCGCCCTGTTCTGCCTTCTCGGCGCCCTCGGGCTGGTGCGCATGCCCGACGTGTACAACCGGATCCAGGCCGGGACCAAGGCGGTAACCCTGGGCTCGCTGTCACTGCTGTTGGGCGTTGGCATCGGTCACCCGGACTGGTGGCCAAAACTACTGGTCGTCGGCCTGTTCATCCTGCTGACCAACCCGATCGGCTCGTCCACACTGGCGCGCGCATTCCACAGGGCCGGCGTCCCGCTGTGGCAAAAGCAGAGGGATGAGTCATGATGGAACTCGCTGTCATCGTTGTCGCGTTAACACTCGGCGCCGCGCTGGCGGTGCTGCTGCTCGACAATCTGCTCGCCGCGGTCGCCGCCGCTTCGGCGGTCTCGCTCGGCGTCGCCGTGATGTTCGTCTTGCTGCAGGCACCGGACGTGGCAATGACCGAGGCCGTGGTCGGCGCCGGCCTCAGTGGCCTGATCCTCGCCCTTGCGCTGCGCCGGCTCGGTCTGGCACGCCTGGATGCCCCTTCGAGCGGGGAAAATACCGATGCGTGATCTCGCTACCCTGCTGTTCCTCGGCGGCCTGATCTTCCTGCTCGCTGCCATCACCGGCAGCCTGCCTTTCGGGCATCCACCGATGCTGGTCGGTCAGGCCATCCAACAGGTGGCCGCACCGGAGGTCGGCGCGACGAACTTCGTCACCGCCGTGGTGCTGGGCTACCGGGGCCTGGATACCTTGGGCGAGCTGTCGATCCTGTTTGCCGCCGCCACGGCGGGTGGACTGGTTCTCGGTGGCGTGAAATCCAGGGGGCGAGCAAAGGCTGCTCCCGCTGCCGGATTCATCCTGCGCGCCGGGGCCGACGTGTTGTTTCCGCTGTTGCTGATTGCCGGCCTGTACGTCGTGATCCATGGTCACCTGACACCCGGTGGCGGCTTCCAGGGCGGGGTGATCCTGGCGGCGGCGTTCTTCCTGCCGCTGCTCGCGCGGCCGCACGAGTCGCTCAGCCATACATGGCTCAGCGTCATCGAGGGACTGGTGGGGGCCGCGTTCATCGCCCTTGGGCTGGTCGCCATGTTCGATGGCGCGGCTTTCCTCACACCGCTGTTCGACAAGGGCGTACTCGGTGAACTGGTCTCCAGCGGGAGCCTGCCGCTGCTGTACCTCGCCGTCGGCCTGAAGGTCGGCGCCGAACTCGCCAGTCTGTTGATGCGCCTGGCGCAGGACGACGGGGCCGCATCATGAGCGCAGCGATCGGACTGGTCTTTTTCATCGGGGCGATCAGCCTGTGCGTCATCGGTATCGCCGGCATCGTGTTGTCACGGCACCTGTTTCGCATGGTGCTGGCACTGGCAATCGCAGAAGCCGGGGCCAATCTGCTGCTCGTCCTTTCCGGCTACCGCTGGGATGCCGTCGCGCCGATCGTCACCGGCTCGCTGAGTGGTCAGGCGATGGTCGATCCGGTACCGCAGGCGATGGTACTCACCGCGATCGTCATTGGCGTCGGCGTGCAGGCCCTGGCGCTCAGCCTGGTGATCCGTATCAGGCAGCGCTACGGCACACTGGACATGCAGGAGGCACGTCAGCGTATGCAGGATGAATTGGACAACGACGCAGGAGTGACGCCGCCGCGCAGTCAGGAAAGACCGGCCGGCGAAAGACCGATTCCCGCACCTGCCGCGGTGATCGATGCCGGAGGCCGGCATGACTGAAGTGACCCTCGCCGTCGTCCTGCCGTTGCTGGGCGCCTTCGTACTGCCGTTGACCCGTCATACCGGCGTACGCTGGTTGGCGGCAGTGATCGGTCCGGCCCTGCTGGCTGCCTGCGCGCTGCTGCTGTTCGCCGCATGGTCGGCGTTCGATGCCCCCTACACGATTGCCCTGGGCGGCTTCGCCCCACCGTTGGGGATCGCTTTCTATATCGATCGCCTCGCACTGTTGTTTGCACTCGCGGTCCCCCTGGCCACGCTGGCGCTCTGGCCGGCCGAGGCCGGGGCCGACGAGTCCGTCGGCCGGCGCCAGTCACTCACGCTGCTGCTGGCCGGTGCATTGTCGGGCCTGGCGCTGTCTGGGGACCTGTTCAACCTGTACGTGTTTTATGAGCTGGCCGCGGTCGCTTCGTACGGACTCATCGTCGGCAACGGCAACTCACCTGCCTACGTGGCGGCGTTTCGCTACCTGATGATCAGTGCACTGGGCTCAGTGGTCGGCCTGATCGGCATCGCCCTGATCTATTTCAAGACCGGCACGCTCAACCTGGCCCACCTGTCGACGCTCAGTGAACAGCTGGCGGACCCACAGGGGCTGGCGGCCTTTGCCATGCTGGTGATCGGCTTCGGGGTAAAGGCCGAGATATTCCCGGTCAACGGCTGGGTCCCAGAGGTATACAGTGCGGCCGGCAAGCGCGTCGCCGCGCTGCTCGCCGGTCTGGCATCCAAGCTCGCAGTGCTGGTCATTGTGCGTGTCCTGCTGCTTGTGTTCCCGTATGACGAAACCCGCCAGCTGCTGCTGGTGCTGGGGATATTCGGCGTGGCGGTTGGCGAGTTGGCCGCCTGGCAGGCACGCGACCTGCCGCGCATGCTCGCATGGTCTTCGATCGGCCAGCTCGGCGTCGTATTCGTCGCCTTCTCGCTGCCCGGCACGGCCGGCGTGATCGCGGGCGTCACGGTGGCAATGCATCACCTTGTGGTCAAGTCGGCATTGTTCCTGCTGGCCGACCGCTGGGATAAGGCAATCACTCGACTGAGGGGTGCCGCCTCGACCTCGCACCTGGGTGCCGCGCTGTTCGTGTTGTTCTCGCTGTCGCTGCTCGGCCTGCCGCCGCTGCCCGGTTTCTGGTCCAAGTTCCTGGTGCTCGGCGGGCTGGCCGCATCCGCCTCCCCGCTGCAACTGCTGGCAATGGGCGTAATTCTGACCGGTACCGTGATCGAGGGCGCCTACCTGTTGCGCGTGATCGTGATGCTCTACGCCGGACCTGACACCGCGACCCCGGTGCCGCGACAGCGCCGGGGAAACCTCCTCAGTGCCAGCCTGTTCGCACTGGTTCTGCTGGCGGCAGCGGTCCTGGTCGATCCGCTGTGGCAAGGCATTGAAGCCCTGGCCGACCGCGCCGTCGATACGACGGGATACCAGAATACTGTCCTGAACACCCCGGAGGCAGGTCGATGATCGGCGCGCTGGATGCCCTCTTGTTGCTCGCCCTGCTGGCAGTTCCGCTGAGCGGCTTGCTGGCCACCAGCCGACCTGGACGCTGGCTGCTGGTCGCCGGCTACGTCGCCCAGTTCAGCCTGCTCGCCGCACTGGGATCCGGCACCGCGCCGGCCAGCGCGCTCACCTTCGACCTGCTCGGCAATACCGTTGGCTGGCGGTTCGACTCGCTCGGCTGGTTCTTTGCGATGGTCACCGTCGGCGCGGCCGGGTTCGCGGCCGCCTATGCGAGTGGCGAATGGGGCGACGCCCACCACGCCAACGGCGGCAGTCTGCGTTGGTTGTACGGCGGCCTGCAGATCAACGTGCTGGCGATGCTGCTGCTCCTGTCGTCCTCGGACTTCATCTCGCTGTTCATCGGCTGGGAGCTGACTAGCTGGTCCGGTTTGATCCTGATGCTGCTGGGTGGCAGTGAGGCGATCCGTGCCGCCCTGCGCTACATCGTGTATGCGATCGCCGGGGGCATGGCGGTATTCGCCGGCATGCTGGTAACCCATGCCGCCGCCGGCTCGTTGCAGTTCGACGTCGTACAGGGCGCGGTTGCCTCGATGAGCAGCGGCCAGCTGTGGGCCATCGCCCTGCTGTTCATCGCCGGGTTCTCGGTCAAGATGGGCACGATGCCGTTCCACCTGTGGCAGGCACCTGCCTATGCGTTCAGCCCCGGGCCGGCATCCGCTTTCCTCGGCTCGATATCGGCACGCATGGGCCTGTTTGCCATCGCATTGGTCGCGTTCAAGCTGATCGGCGTGTCGCAACTCGACCGCCTGTCGATCGTTACCGACCGCTTCGATCTGCGCGATCTGCTGGCATGGGTCGCCGTGTTCACGGCCATCCTGCCGACCTTTGTCGCGATGCGGCAGAACGACGCCCGTCTGCTGCTGGGCTGGCACGGCGTCGGCCAGGGCGGTTACATGCTGTTGGGATTGGTCATTGCCGATGAGTTAGGCAGTGCCGGCGGCCTGCTGCACGTGTTCAATCACGCGACCTACCAGGCCATCCTGCTGATGGCGGTATTCGCCGTCATCCACCGCACCGGCACCGCAGACCTGAACCGCCTGGGCGGACTGGTGGCGCGTATGCCACTGTCATTTCTCGCGATGCTGATCGGCATCATCGGTCTGGCCGGTCTGCCGCCGATGAATGGATTCGTGTCCAAGTGGATGATCTACCGTGCGTTGATTCTCGATGGTCAACCGCTGCTGTTCGTCGCCACTGTGGTCAGTACCCTGGGTACGGTGCTCAGCGTCTACAAGCTGCTGCACAACACCTTCCTCGGCCAGCTTCGTCTCGAACATGAAAGCGTACGCGAGGCACCCTGGAGCATGACCGTGCCGATGCTGCTGCTTTGCGTCGTGGTGTTTGTCACCGGCGTCGCACCCGGCCTGGTGCTGCAATACGTCGCCGCGGCGCAACAGGCGATCGGCCTCGAGCCCGTCGCCTTTATCCTCGGCGGCATCGAGGCGGACAGCGGGAGTCTCGATATGCTGTGGATCACCGCGATCCTGTTCGCCGGCTTCGGCATCGGCGCAGTGCTGTTCTACCTGATGGGCGGACGCAGCAAGCGCGTGCACCAGCTCGACAACTACGCCGGCGGCCACTTCCTCACGGCCGACGTGCAGTATCAATACAGCGACAACTTCTATGCAGGGCTGATGCACCGGATCAAGCCGTGGTATCGCGACACGTTCGCATGGGCAGAGTCGGCCCTGGTATCAGTGTTGGGAGTCGTCAGCAGCGCGGCGCGCGGATTCTTCGATCAGGCCAATCCTGCGTCCTGGGCGCTGATTGGCACCACCGTTGTCATGACCTGGATGATGTGGCATGCATTGGCTTGAGTTACTTGTCGAATTGACGTTGATGCCGCTGGTGGCCTTTGCCATCGGCCTTCTGATGGTGTTGATGATGCGCAGGATAGCGGCACGCCTGCAGCGCCGCATCGGCCCGCCATTTCTGCAACCCCTGTACGACATCGTCAAACTGTTCAGCAAACGCACCCAGACCTCGCATGGACTGCTGCACGAGTTCGGCATCGTGATGGCGGTTGGTGGCTATGTCGCAGCCGAGACCCTGTTACCGGTGCCGGGCATGAACGGCATTGCCGAAAAAGGCGGCATGATCACCCTGCTCTACCTCACGATGATCCCCTCGCTGGGTCTCGCGCTGGGCGTTGGACAGTGTGCGAACCCGAATGGATCGATCGGCATTTCGCGCGCGCTGACCGCAATGCTGGCCTACGACATCCCGTTCGTGGTCGTGATCGCCGGCGTGGCGATGCATTTCGGCACCACCAACCTGGTCGACGTGGTCGCACAGCAGCAGGCCGGTGGTATCGAGGCCTGGGGCGTGACGCAGATGCCGCTGCTCGCGCTGGCGGGACTTTTCGCCCTGCAGGGCATGCTCGGCAAGCAGCCGTTCGAGATCTATGTCGCGCCGGCCGAGATCGCCACCGGGCCGATGGTCGAGATGGGTGGCAAGTTCCTCGGCGGCCTGTTCGTGATGCAGTGTTTTCAGCTGTACACCGCGAGCGTGCTTTACGTGACGCTGTTTCTCGGCGGCGGGGAGAACTGGATCACCTTCCTCGCCAAGTCGTTCGCTGTGCTGCTGATACCGATGTCACTGGCGTTTCTGTTCCCGCGCTACCGCACCGAGGACATGCTGACGATGTTGTGGAAATGGCCCATGCTGCTTGGATTGCTTGGCCTCGTGTTCGTGGGTTCCTGATGGGAGATCAAAGGCATGCCTGATTCGGATCAATTCCCGGTCAAGATCGAACAGCCCGCACAAGGCGGCAATATTTTCAGCCGCGTATTCGACGAACTGACTGCGTTCTGTCGCTCACGATCGCTGTTCATTCTGCATTACTGCACCGGCTGCGGCGCCATCGAGCTGCCACCTGCAATGACCTCGCGCTTCGATATGGAGCGTCTGGGCATTTCACCGATGGTTTCACCGCGCCAGGCCGACATCCTGTTGATCACCGGTTACGTCTCGGTCAAGACACTCAAGCGCGTGATGCTGACCTACGAGCAGATGGGCTCGCCAAAGTATGTCATCGGCATCTGCTCGTGCACGGTCAATGGCGGCATGTACTGGCAGTCCTATGCGACCGCCAAAAAACTCAATGACTACATGCCGGTCGACCTTTATATCGCGGGCTGCATGCCGCGCCCGGAGGCGGTCATCGCCGGCCTGCGCCAACTGATGGACAAGATCGCGGCCGGCAAGGCCAACGGCTGGCAGGACTACTACGAGCGCTACGACCACTACCTCGGCAACCAGCAACGCCTGTTCGGCGAGACCTGGCAGACGCCGACCGACGTCATCGCCGAAGCCAGGCACTACGGCCTGTTCGGACCTGAAACTCTCGGCGAACATACCAAGCTGCTTCAGCAACATCAGAAACCGCTCGAGGCGCTGGAGATGCGCCTGGGACTCGGCGCACCGGAAAAGGTGAAGCCATGAGCGATGCACGGCTGCCGGTCGAACGGCTCAGCATCATCCTCGGCGAGGTCAGGGACGTAGGCGTCAGCCAGCGCGGGCCGCGCCGCACACGGCTCGATGTTGCCGCCGACGCGCTGCCGGCGCTGCTCGAACTGCTCAAGGGGCGTGCCGGCTATGTCCACCTGTCTGCGATCAGCTGCGTCGACTGGCCCGTTGATGGCCAGTTCGAACTGGTCTACCACCTGTGGTCTTACGAGTTGAATGCCCTGGTCTCAGTGCATACGCGAATCGCACGTGACCCCGGTGTCTATGTATCGGTCTACGACATCTATCACCCGGCCGGATTCTTCGAGCGGGATATCCATGAGATGTATGGCGTGTTCTTCGAGGGTGCCCCTGACATGGAGAAGTTCATCCTGACCGAATGGGACGGCCCGCCACCGATGCGCAAGGAATTCGACAGCGAGGCCTGGGTAAATGAGCACTTCGACTGGCAGGACTACCGGCCTGACTGGCTGCTCGAACTGGAGGCCCAGGGCGGTGGCATCGTGACCCCACCCGATGAACAACGCTTCAGCCGTCGCGGCATTACGGAGAGCGACGATGAGAGCTGAGAACTACGAGGCCAGAAACCATCCGCCGAGCCATGAGTTCGAGATCAACTTCGGACCGAATCACCCCGGCATCGAGGGCAATTACGCACTGAAGGTGCGCGTCCACGGCGACCAGGTGGTGGCGGCACGCGCCGACGGCGGCTACCTGCACCGTGGCTTTGAAAAGCTGATGGAGCAGCGCCTGTGGATCCAGAACATCGCACTGGTACCGCGCATCTGCGTACCCGACCCGGCGCCGATGGAAGTCGCGTATTCGATGGCGGTCGAGCAGTTGTGCGGCCTCGACGTGCCCGAACGCGCGCAATGGCTGCGCGTGTTGCAGCTGGAACTGTCGCGCCTGGCGGCCCACCTTTTCACTTTTGGCGGCCATGCGGCAACGACCGGCATGTACAGCCCGATGTTCTGGGGCGTCGCCGACCGCGACCTGCTGTTGGACCTGTTCGAGGAGTTGACCGGCGGGCGCGTCTACAGCATCTACAACATCCCCGGTGGCGTGCGGCGTGACATCCCCGAGGGATTCCTCGACCGCATCAGCGCCACGCTCGACTACCTCGACTCGCGCCTGCCTGACTATGACAACCTGCTGTTCACCAACCGCGTGTTCGTCACCCGGGCCAAGGACACCGGTCCGATCACGCAGGCGCAGGCGCTGGAATGGGGTGTCACCGGACCCAATCTGCGCGCCACTGGCCTGGCGTTCGACGTGCGTCGCGACGATCCCTACCTGGTGTACGACCAGCTCGAGTTCGACATCCCCACCGAGCAGGCCGGCGACGCCTGGGCACGCACCCTGGTGCGCCGCGGGGAACTGCAGCAGAGCGTGCGCATCCTGCGCCAGGTGGTGGAGAGACTGCCCTCTGTTGAAGGCCCGATACGCGCACCGATCCCCAATCCCCTGGCGTGGAAAGTCCCGGTTGGCGAGGCCTACGTGCGTATCGAATCGTCAAAAGGCGAACTCGGCTGGTACGTGGTGTCCGACGGCGGCGAAAAGCCTTATCGCGTGCACATACGCGGACCCTCGTCGATGCACGCCGTGCAGGTACTCGAACACCTGGTGACCGGTGCGCGCATCGAAGACGTCGCACAGATCATGTTTTCGCTGGATGCCTGTCCGCCGGAGGTCGACCGCTGATGGGTGATATCGAATACAAGAAGGCCGGCTCGATACTCAATCCGCTCAAGAGCCTGTCGTTTTTTACCCGTCCGGCTGTCACCGAACCACTGGAACCCCGACGCGCGGCGCTGCGCTATCGCGGCTTCCATCTGAACGACTGGGAAAAATGCGTCGGTTGTTCCACCTGTCAGAAGGTCTGTGACAACGCCGCCATCACGATGGTCAGGGTGCCGTCACTGCCCGAAGACGAGCTTCAGGGCATACGCAATCTGCGGCCGGCGATCGACTACGGCCGTTGCTGCTGGTGTGCACTGTGTGTGGACCTGTGTCCGACCGGCTCGATCAGCCTGTCGCGCGAATACGTGCACACCTGTACCGACGATGAACTCTCCAGCTACTTCGTATTGCCAGACCCCAGGGGCATGCACAACGAGCACTTCGGCGAAGGCTGGAACAAGACCCCGGAAAACGACCTGATCGATCCGCGTCGCCAAGCGATGGGGGAACTGCAGGCCGAACAGCGCATTGATCACTTCGGCGAGATCGTGCACGGCTACGACAAGCAGCAGGCGATCATCGAGGCATCGCGTTGCGTGCAATGCGGCATGTGCCACGAGGCCTGCCCGACGCACATGGACGCACCCGAGTACATCCGCGCGATCTGGCAGGACGATCTCGAAGAGGCAGTCCGCCAGATCTACAACACCAACCCGTTCGCGCACACCTGCGGGCGCGTGTGTACGCATCGCTGCGAGACCGCCTGTTCGATCGGCAAGCGCGGAGAACCGATCGCGATCCGCTGGCTCAAGCGCTATGCGATGGATGCCTTCACCCCGGAGCAGGTACGCGACATCGTCGGCACGCCGCAGGTGGCGCCAAGCGGTCGCCGCATCGCGATTGTGGGATCCGGTCCGGCCGGCCTCACTGCCGCCTATGACCTTGCGCGGCAGGGTCACCAGGTCACCGTGTTCGAAGGCCTGGACAAGCCGGGCGGCATGCCGCGCTGGGGCATCCCCGAATACCGGCTGCCCTACGAGCGGCTGGATGCCGATATTGCTGTGATCGAGGCGATGGGCGTGGAGATCCGCTGCAATACGTGGATCGGGCGTGACATCAGCATGGAACAGCTGAGGGAAGATTTTGACGCGGTACTGCTCGGCCTCGGCCTGCAGCTCGGTCGCTCGACACGCATCCCCGGCGCCGATCATGCGGCCGTGCACAAGGCCGTCGAGGTATTGCGCTGGGTGACTGAGGGCCGTGCATTCAAGGTACCTCGCACCGCCGTGGTGATCGGCGGTGGCAACGTCGCGATGGATGCCGCACGCAGCCTCGCGCGGCTGCAGCGCAAGACATTCGGTGAAGTCCGCGTCACGGTCAGTGCACTCGAGGATTTCGACCACTTTCTGGCCGACCCCGAAGAGGTCAGGGAATCGGACGAGGAAGGCATCGTTATCCTGCCAAGCCGGGGGCCACAGGAATGCATCACCGAGGATGGCCGGCTTATCGGCCTGACGACGCTCAGGGTGATGTCGATCTTCGATGATCAACACCGCTTTGCACCCAGGTACGACGAGACCGACCGGCAGTTGCACGAGGGCGAGATGATCGTCGAGGCGATCGGCCAGATGACCGATACCGGCCTCCTCGGTGAAGAGTTGACCGAAGCACTCGAATGGAGCCGTGGGCGCCTGCAGGTCGATGCCGACGGCCGCACCTCGCAGCCATGGCTGTGGGCTGCCGGCGACATGGTCCACGGACCGGACGTGGTACACGCGGTGGCTGACGGTCATCGCGCCGCGCGCAGCATCCATCGCTACCTGACATCGGATGCAATACAGGAGGAGGCATCGTGAGTGAGCATCCCGAAGGCCATGTTCACGGCCGTGACCGGCTGCGCAACAGCCAGACCGTTGGCGAGATCCTGGAAACAGCCATCTCGTTCGAGCGTACGGCACGCGATTTCTACCGCGACCTGGCACCGAAAGTCAGCAAGCGTATCCGCTGGCTGGTCGAAGAGCTGGCCGAGGAAGAGCAACGCCACTTCGATCTGTTCGGCGAACTGATGCAGCGTGACGACATTCATGCACAGATCCAGGCACGCATCGCCACACCGGCAGCCGACAACAAGTTCTCCGACTGCATCCACCTGCCGGATCTCGGTGACGACCCGGATGACCAGACGGTGCTGCAGTACGCCCTGGGGCGCGAACATGCAGCAATGGAGCAGTACCGCGAACTGGCGCAGACCACGGCACCAGGACCGGTCCGCGAGCTGTTCATCTTCCTCGCCGACGAGGAGACGCAGCACAAGGCAGAACTGGAAAAACTGTACTACGAGATCGTGCACAGTGGTGGCGTTTAAGCCGCATAGCGCCTGATCATCCACGACCGGTCCTGCAACGGGGCCGGTAACAGGGGCAGCCTGGCAGCAGCGCCCGTCAAGCCGGTGAACGGCACACGCATCGCACCGCAGCACTTTGCACTGGCGATCTCGCCATTTTCGACCATAATTCAAAAAAGCCTTACGAATTAATGTCCTTGACTGGTTTTCCGGCAGTTGGCTGTCGCCATTGTGTCAACAAGAAGAAAGAGAGTGATTGGTAATGTCGACAATCTATGTCCTGGTAGCCCCAACCGTACTGTTGCTCGCGCTGCTCGCCATGCTGGTCGCCGTATCCCGGCGTCATCGCCGTATCCTGCCAAAACTCCCTATCGATCGACGGCGTCGTACGGCCAACACAAGGTTGCACACCTTGCAGCAGAGTGGCCGTTATTGGGGTGTGCGCATCGATTCCCATTGCCGTGCGACGTCGCCACTGGTCGGCCGCGAATATGCGTTCGATTCGGCACCGCACCTGCCGTACCAGGGATGCAATGCCGCTGTCTGTAGTTGCAGCTATGTCGGCCTGGCCGAGCGGCGCAGTCTCGTCGACCGGCGCACCGGACAGGATCGCCGAAGCAGCACTCGTGTCGAATCGGATGACAGGCGTACCGAAAGACCGCGCCGCGAGACCGAGCTCAACCCCTGGTCGGTGTACGGCAGCCTAAGCACTGACAGCTGACCCCCCTGACCGCCGAAACTGCCGGCGCATAATCAGCGACTGGCCGACGCCCGGCCTTTCGCCTGATACATTAGCGCCATGCAAATACTGGTGATCGAAGACAATCCGGATCTGGCGGGTAATCTCTGCGACTTTCTCGAGGCTCGCCGACACACAGTGGATATTGTCCACAATGGTCTTGCCGGTCTGCGTTTCTGCCTCGAGAACACCTATGACGTCATCGTACTCGACCTGACGCTGCCGGGAATGGACGGCCTGGAGGTATGTTCGCGATTGCGCGCCGCCGGTCGTTCCACACCGGTCCTCATATTGACCGCCCGTGACACCCTGGCCAACAAGCTCGAGGGATTTGGCAGTGGCGCGGATGACTACCTGGTGAAGCCGTTCGCGATGCCGGAACTGGAGGCCAGACTCCAGGCGCTGGCCAGACGCGGTCGCGGCGAATTGACGACCGCCTTATTGATGGTCGCCGACCTGACGTTCGACCCAAAGACGCTCAGAGTCGAGCGTGGTGGACAACGCATCGACCTCGCACCGATCCCATTGCGCATCCTTTCGATTCTGATGCGACATTCGCCAGCCGTGGTGCGCCGTGAAGACCTGGAACGCGAGATCTGGGCCGATAACCCGCCGGACAGCGACGCGCTGCGTGCGCATATTCACGCATTGCGTAGCGCGATCGATCGTGGTGCCGAAATCTCTCTGCTGCATACAGTACGCGGAATCGGATACCAGCTGGCCGGACCTGATGAGCGCTAGCCTGCGCAACCGCGTCGCCGTCACCCTGGCGGTATTCGGCGCTGCTGTCAGTCTGGCGCTCGCCACCGCAATATATCTGGTGTCACATGACCTGGAGCGCCGACTCGTCGACGAGACCCTGAATGCCGAACTCGATGACCTGATCGAGCGACGGCATCGCAACCCGCAGTCGGTCCCCGAACGCACCGCCACGATTCAAGCATTCGTGGTCAATCCGGGCAGCAGCAATGTCGGCGTCCCGCCACAGGTTGCCGAGATGACCACCGGACAACACCAGCTGTCGCTCGATGACACACCCTATCGGGTCGCCGTACGCGATGTCGGAAGCCAGCGCTTCGTAGTGCTCTACGACGTCAGTGCGCTGCAGCGACGCGATCAGGGATTCGCCCTCCTGCTGGCGGTCAGCGTGCTCCTCATCACGGTGATCTCGGCATTGTCGGGTCGCTGGCTCGCCTCGCGCGTGATCGCGCCGGTCACCGAACTGGTGAGTCGCGTGGCCCAACTACGACCCAACGACCCGCCACCGAAGCTGGCCAGTGAGTTTCCCTGGATCGAGATACAACAGCTGGCGGCTGACTTCGATGCCTACCTCAGCCGGCTTTACGCCTTCAACGAAAGGGAAAACCTGTTTACCGGCGACATCAGTCACGAGTTGCGCACCCCGCTCGCCGTGATTTCCGGGGCAACGGAGCTGCTGCTCTCAGACGTGGACATGGATGAACGAAACCAGGCACGGGTCGCACGTATCGGCCGCGCTGTCGCCGAGATGAGCGAAATGACCAGCGCGCTGCTCGCCCTGGCCCGTGCGCAGGAAGGCGTTCCGGTGCCCGTTGCCGCCTACGACGTCGGACATGCCGTCGGCGAGTTGGTCGAGCGTTATCATGCCCTGTTCAGTCACAAGCCAGTGCAATTGCACCTGAAGGTTTCCGGCAACCCACGGTTGACAGCAGACCGCGCGGTGCTGTCGATGGTGCTTGGCAACCTTCTGCGCAATGC
>Ga0116162_10001405_pt1 | contig 15804 bp, 14 predicted proteins | sample AD_UKC105_MetaG_FD_89875 | JGI IMG/M metagenome (GOLD analysis project Ga0116162, IMG submission 89875) | Active sludge microbial communities of municipal wastewater-treating anaerobic digesters from Hong Kong - AD_UKC105_MetaG | ecosystem: Engineered > Bioreactor > Anaerobic > Digestate... | reverse complement strand
TTCAATGCTCGCTCAAAGGCCGATTTGTGCTTTGATTTTACGACCAGCAGTGCGTTGGTGAATTCCGTTCCGTTGTCCGTCTGCACCATGCGGATTGGAAACGGAGCCTTGCGTATGAGCTTCCCGTGTCGATCCACCAGTATCATGTGCAAACACACTAGCCCCAGCCCTTTGTTATGGCTCCAGACCCGCTTGATCAGCGTCAGTTCTTCCTCGGTTTGCTGTCGTGGATGCCGGTGCGGCCTGTGACTGCCGTCGTACAACGATTCCACTGTCCCATCATACTTCTTTTGCCATCTGTAAATGCTCGTCCGGCTGATTCGATACTTCCGCGCCGTCTCGGCAACCTGCTTTCCCTTCCTGATTTCTTTTAAAACCCGTTGACGAAAGTATGCCCTTTGCCGTATCGTTGTCATTGAGGATTCCCGCCTTCCTGATTTCGTTGTTTTCTTTCAATCTCAACTCTATCAGGTTTCGGGAGTCCTCGCTTCTTTTTTCTCCTCTCTCTGTTTCACATCATTGCATAACCTACAAACCGTTTTTTTAATGTTTTTTGTATAACAAAAAAGCCGAATCTCTCCGGCTTTTCTTGCACCGCATTTTTTACTGCGTTTTCTTTTTTTCCGAGAATCCTTTCCGCTTGAGTTCGCCCCAGCGGCTCTTGTTCTTTTTGAACCCGAACATCGCCTCGACCTTATAGACGGTGTTGAGCTGCCGGTATCCGAAATTGTCCACCAGCGAGTAGAAAAACAGCCGAAGCAACTGGCCCAGGTCGGGATACTTTTTAAACGTGTTTTCCTCCAGCAGCAGCGCGCCGACCGAAAGGATCGTCCCGTACAGCACGGCGACGGCGAAAAACGAGAGCATGAAGTGGATGTTGACGATGCCGAGCGCGCACGAAATCGGCACAAAGATGAACCCGACGGTTTCGATCACCGGTCCGATCAGCTCGAAAATCCAATAATACGGGATGCAGACCATGCCGATGCGCCCGTATCTGGGGTTGAAGAGCATGCTCTTGTGCCGCAGCAGGCTGTCGATCAGGCCGATATGCCAGCGTTTCCTTTGCTTTTTCAGGTCGCTCAGGCGCTCCGGCGGCTGCGTCCAGCAGATCGGGTCCGGTAAAAAACGCACCGAATACTTCCGCTTTTTGCGGTGCATCAGCTCGTGGAGTTTGATGACCAGCTCCATGTCCTCGCCGATGCAGTTGCGCGAATAACCGCCGACCTCGATCAGCGAAGCCTTGTTGAACGCGCCGAACGCGCCGGAGATGATCAAAAGCATGCCCATGACGTCGAAGCCGAGCCGCCCGGTCAGAAACGCGCGCAGGTATTCCGTCGTCTGCAGCGCGACGATCGGCTTTTTCGACAACCCGACCTCGGTGAGCTGTCCGTCGATGATCTCGCAGCCGCTGCCGATGCGGACGATCCCGCCGACCGCGATGCAGTTCGGGTCGCTGACGAAGGAATAGATGATCTTGATCAACGAGCTTTTTTCCAGTATGGAGTCCGCGTCGATCGTCACCACGATGGGGTACGACGAAACGTTGACGCCCGCGTTGAGCGCGTCCGCCTTACCGCCGTTGGCCTTGTCCAGCACGATCAGGCGGAAATCCTTCGCGGAGCGGTAAACCGTCCGAATCTCTTCCGTCTCCAGCGACTTTTTATACGGCTGGCGGAATGGCAGCAGCTTGAATTCGTCAATCAGCAACCGCAGCGTGTCGTCCTTCGAGCCGTCGTTGACCACGATGACCTCGTATTCCGGAAAGTCCAGAGAAAGGAGGTTTTTGACCGAATCGACGATGGTCGCGGACTCGTTGTACGCGGGTACCAGCAGGGAGATCGGCACCATGTGCTCCGAATCCAGAAAACGTCTGTAATCGATATACCGCAGCGAGCGGACGTACTTGCGCAGCCCGAAGGATGCGGAGATCAGCTGGATTAAATAGATCGTGCTGACGGCGAGCACGTAGACCAGCGAAAAATAGTTGATGCCGAGCGCGATTCGATATAGCACCGAATGCATCACGCCACCTCCCCTCTCAGCAGCGCGTCCTTGTCGAGCGCAAACCGCATCATTTCCCCGGCGAACCGGTCGTTCGTCGCCTCCACGCGGCGCACGAGTTCCGCGTGGTCGGGATACCCGACCAGCGCTTCCGCCGCGCGGTAACGCACCCACCACTCCCGGTCGCAAAGCAGCGCAAGCAAAACGTCAAAATTGTTTTCCGCGCCGTAACTGCCGAGCGCCGTTGCGGAAACGACGCGCGCCTCCCAGCGCTCGTCCCTTGCAAACGCCCGAATCCGGTCGAGCGCCGGTCCGTATTTCAGTTGACCGAGCGTTCGGATCGCGTCCACGCGCGCGTTGAACTGCTTGCATTCGAGGTACGGCAGGATCATTTCGGCCAGATCGCCGTACGCATATTCGCCGATCGCCTTGATGCACGTGCGCCGGATATACAGGTCGGCCGCGGTATCGATCAAAATCCGGCATAGCTTTTTCCGGTCGCCGGTGTACGTGCGGAACAGTTCCTCCAGCGTGCGGAACGACAGCAGCGACGCGATCGTCTCGTCGCGGCAGACGGCCACGAGCTCTTTTTCCGCGCCGAGCAGGCAGAGCGAAAGCATGCCGATGTGCTGCATCTGCGTTACGGAGCGGTAGCAGTAAACCTGCGCGACGATCTCGGACGTGTACTGCGTCAGCTTCAGCGCGCCGATCAGCTTGACGACCAGGATGATCGAGTCCATGTTCCTGCCGTCCAGTTGCTTCCTAAGGTACTTGCCGAACCATTCGCCCCCGACTTCGCTGCTGAGCACGTCCCAGGCTTCGTCGCTGAGTTCGTCCGCCGTTTCGGAGATCACCTGCAGGCCGCGCAGCGAGCGGATGCCCGGGATAGCGGAGATCGAGTCGATCTCGCCGTCCGGCCGCACCATCTCGTAGATCCTGTTCTTGATTCGGCTCGCTTCGACCTCTCCGGAAATCAGACACAGCAGTTGCTCGCGCATCTTTTTTATGCGCTTGCCCTGCGCGGCCCCGGTAAAGTGCAGAACCAGCAGCAGCAGCGTAAACAGCGCCAGAAACGCCGCCATGACAACGATCATCCAGTTGACAACGATTTGAACGATTACCAAGCAGCATCGTCCTCCTTTATCTCGTCCCGGGTATCGGCCGGCCGTTGCTCAGTCGATACCGGCAAAACACTGCGCAACGATGTAATAGCTCTTCTTCAGCCGCTCGTGATAGGTCGGCAGGTCCCATGCGTCCCAGCCGTAGCCGCCGAACGGTACCGTGTCCTCCCCGCTTCCGGAAAAAATGCCGAACGCAAACGAGTCGACCGTTTCGCCGGTGATCGCGCCGGTCGCGTTCCAGTCGGCGACGATGTTTTTCGTGCCCGGGTCGCGGACGTTGAACAACAGCCACGGAATGCGGAGTTCGACGAAACCGTCGCCCGCGTAAAAATCCGAAAGCGAATCGTACGCCTCGCTGTCCGGGTCGGAAACGCCGCAGTGCAGGCTGCCCGCGTCGAACTTGGCAAACGGGACCAATTCACCCGTCTCCGGCAGCACCAATTCCCGGCTCATCGCCGAGTAGATCGGCACAAACGTGCCGGAATCCTTTTCGAACTGATGCTCGATCGGCTCCACCAGCGAATTCAGAACGGAATACTGGTACTGGAACACGTCGTAATACGGGTCGGTCAGCATCGCGCTGTTTTCCTCGCCGTCGATCCGGATCAGAAAGTCCGCGCCCTGCGCAAGCCCGCGCCCGTCGAAGGACGTGTTGCCCTGGCCGGAAATCGTGTCCGCGGCGATGTACAGCGGCCCGTCGTCAAGCGTGCGCCCGCCCGTCTCCAGCAGGAAGTAAACGTACGCTTCGTCGCTCTTGACAGACAGCCGCATGCCGTCGTTTTCCGTCACGACGTCCGATTCGCTCCATTCGCCTTTGTCGCCGTCGAGCAGCACAGCGCTCGTTTCGCCGGGATCGAACGAAAGCAGCCCGAACGTCTTTTCCGGGCTTTCCACGCTGAACCAGTACGGCCTGCGCTCGGCCTCCTCCTGGTCGGACGTGTTCCAGGTCCGCTTGAACCATTCGTCCTGCCAGGAGAAGATCAGCCCGCCCATGCAGCCGGACGACTGGATGTCGCCCATCATGGAGACGAGCATTTCGCCCTGCGCGGACTCCTCAACATGCCCCTGGTCGAAGCCCGAAATCTGATTTTCGTGCGTCCTCCCGCGTGAAGTCGGTATGCCGAACTCCGCGACCAGCACCGGCATGGTGTGGTAGGCGTTCAGGGCGTCGAGGTAGGCAAGGTACGTGTCCGGGTTTTCTTCGTCGATATATTCCAGCTCATAGCTCATCATATCGGGATAATACGGATAGACGTGGTACGACGCAAAGAAGCCGCATTCGTACGCGTCCGTCGCTTTGATGTGTTCGACGTCCACGCTGACCGCGTCCTCCATGTCCGGGTTCGGCTCGCCGGGATGGCTGAGCGGGTCGGTCGTGATCCAGTTCGTGACGGCGACCGGCCGCTGAACCCCGTAACGCTCCGTTTCATACGAGATCATGAGCTCCTGCGCTTCGGCGAGGAACACCTCGAACGGGGATGCGTTTTCGGTATAGACGTATTCGCCGGAAAACGACGTTTTCTCCGGGTTTTTCTCGTTCGTTCCGATGACGAAGTCCGCGCTGAATTCGATGCCCGGCAGATAGCCGATCACATACGCGGACACGTCGCTCGTATACGTCCCGCCCGCGTTGCCGGGCAGTTTTTCGATCTCCGCGTTGCCGTGGACGATGTCGATCACATTCCGTATGTCCCTGTGGAAGATCTCCTCCAGCTCGCCGTCGTTGCAGTATGCGTCCGAATATTCGGCGATGAGGTCTTCGTTCATGTAGACGCCCTGCAGCAGGTACAGCGGCTCGTTTGCGGACTCGTTATATTCCAGCAGCGCGTCGTAAAAGCAAGGCATCTGCGCGACGTACACACGGATCGTGTTTGCGTTCATCTCGCCGATCCATTGGAACCAGCGCAGGTAGTCCGACTCTTCAATGCCGAATTCGCCAGGCCAGTAACCGGGCTTCGCCGCGCCGATATTCACGCCCTTGATGAAAAACGGCTCGTATTCGCCCGCCTCGTTCCGCATGAGGAAGGATTTTCCCTCTACGAGCGTCAGCGGTTCGGCGGGCGCCGGCGTGGACGTGGGCGCGGCCGTTGCGGCCGGCTCCGGCGTATTCGTCGCAGCGGGCGCTGCGCTCGGCTCCGGTCCCTCCGTTTTTTCGCACGCAAACAGAGCCGCAAACAGCAGCAGCAACACGATCAGAAAAAAAATTTTTCCGGTTTTTAAGGGGATTCGCCCGCTCCCTCGCCCGTCGGCAGTTTTCAAATGTATGACCCTGTCTTTCCGTTTGGGATTGAACAACTGAATCTGTAAATAGTATACGATGTGCGAGCGCGTACGGTCAACCGGATTATGCCCGCGCCGTGCGCCTCAAAATCCGCTGTGTATCACCAGCTCAATATTCGGATTCTCGCCCGTCATCGCGGACAGCACGGTGATCAGCCGCGCGCCGTAGTCGCCAAGCGCCTGTTTCATCCGTCCGGCATGGCGCAGCAAAACGACCGTCGGCTCGTTGATTTCGCCGAGACAGTCGCAGAGCGCGTCGAGATTGCCGCCGTACCAGTCCGGCAGCTTCAGCCGCCGCCTGATATGCGCGTGCGCGTGCGCGCGCGTGTCCATACGCTTTCCGTTTAAAATCACTTTCCGTTTTTTCGGCATGCTATCGTACCTTTTTGTAGCGGGCGAACGTCACGGCGTGCCGTACAGCAGCGTGAACGATTCGTAGTGATCGTCCGTATAGTAGATCAACCCGTCGCTGGAAAAAACGATCCGTTTTGCGCCGCGGTCGCTTGCGTGCAGGGTGTCCACGTCGCACTCGTAATAGTCCCGCCCGCTCGCCTCCGGAAGCAACCCTTCGTAGTTGCCGAAGCGGTCGCCGCCGATGCACATGCCGTACGAATAGTCGTCCAGCCCGCCGCCGCTCCAGCCGAGATCGCGCGCGTCGTCCTTCGTAATAAAATTCTGCGGCAGCGTTCCGTAGGTGGCGATATAGGCGGCAATATCGTCTTTTGTCGTATACGCGCCGTCTTCGTCAGGCGCCGTTTCGTCCGACGCGGCGTCCGCCTCCGGCTGCGCTTCGTCGGTTTCGGCCTCGGCCGCCGCAGCGTTAGCCTGCTGCGCCTCGTCCAGCGCGACCAGGCAACTCGTCACCTGCGGCTCTTCGGTCTCGATCGTCTCCTGCGCGGTCTGTTCCCTCGCCAGCCAAAGTCCAGCCAGCGCAAGGACGACGATCAGGATGATCGCGAGCGTCCGCTTCTTCATCGTTTCGTCCCCCCGGTGTTATTCAACCATAGTTGCGTGATACAGTTCTGCGTACAAACCGCCGGTTTGCAGCAGCTCCGCGTGCGTGCCGCGCTCGCGGATGCCCTCTTCGTCCAGCACGACGATCTCGTCCGCATGCTGGACCGTGGACAGCCGGTGCGCGATCACAAGCGTCGTGCGTCCGACGGACAGCTCCTCGAACGCATGCTGGATGTCGTGCTCGGTCATGGTGTCCAGCGCGCTGGTCGCTTCGTCGAGGATCAGGATGCGCGGGTTTTTCAGGAACAGCCGCGCAATGGAGACGCGCTGCTTCTGCCCGCCGGAGAGCATCAGCCCGCGCTCGCCGACTTCCGTTTCGTATCCCTCCGGAAACTTCATGATCTCGTCATGGATGTGCGCGTGTTTCGCGGCTTCGATAACCGCGTCGTCGGTCGCGTCGATGCGCCCGTAGCGGATGTTTTCCATCACGCTCCCCGCAAAGAGGAACACGTCCTGCTGGACGATGCCGACGTTGCGGCGGAGCGAGCGCAGCGTCACGTCCCGGATATCCGTGCCGTCGATGGTGATCGAGCCGGAGCGCAGCTCGTAAAACCGCGGGATCAGGTGGCAGAGCGTCGTCTTGCCGCCGCCGGACGGCCCGACCAGCGCAAGCGTCTTTCCCGCCGGGATATCGAGGTTGATATGCCTGAGCACGCAGCGCCCGCCCTCATAGGCGAACGAAACGTCGTGGAAGCGAATGTCGCCCTTCACGTTTTCCAGAGGCTTTGCGTCCGGCGCATCCTTGATGTCCGGTTCGATATCCATGACTTCACAGAAGCGCGTAAAGCCCGCCATGCCGAGGATGTACAGCTCGGCGAACGCCGCGAGCCGCTTGATGGGCTGAACGAACGCCGCGATATACAGCGTGAACGTGACCAGTACGATCGGGTCCAGGCTGCTTTTGTAGATCAGATATCCGCCGACGGCGAGCACGACGAGGTTGAACATCGCCACGAAGAATTCCATGCCGCTGTTGAAGTACGCCATATACTTGTAAAAGCGGTCCTTGGCATGGACGAACTTCGCGTTGCCCTCGTCGAATTTTTCGCGTTCGTGGTCCTCGTTCGTAAAGGCCTTTGCCACGCGCGCGCCGGAAATCGAGGATTCGATGCTCGCGTTGATCTCCGCCACGCGCTGCTTCACGGCAAGCGACGCCTTGCGCATCTGTATGCGGATGCGCATGACGTAATAGACCGCGACCGGCACGATGCACAGCAGTGCGAGCGCCAGCCGCCATTCGATGAACGCCATGCAGATAAACGCGCCGATCAGCGTCGTTCCGGAGATCAGCACGTCCTCCGGCCCGTGGTGCGCAAGCTCCGTAATATCAAACAGGTCGGTCGTCACGCGCGACATCAGCTTGCCGGTGCGCACCTTGTCGTAAAAGCTGAACTGGAGCTCCTGAATATGGGAAAAGATGTCCCTGCGGATGTCGGCTTCCATACGCACGCCGAGCAGGTGGCCCCAATAGTTGATGATGTACAGCAGCAGCGTACGCACGACGTACGCAAGGAACGCGCCCGCGATCAGGTAGACGAACACGCGCACGAGCGTCGAGTCCAGCGCCATTTCCGGCAGAAGCGTCTTGAGGATATACTGCGTCAGCATCGGGTATGCAATGTCGATGACCGCTACAAAAAAAGCGCAGCTCAAATCGAGGATTAAAAGCGACTTGTGCGGTTTATAATATGTAAGAAATCTCTTTACCTTGCTCATGCTCACATCTTAGCAGAACGCCGGCATGGAATCAACCGTCCGCAAGGCCCGCCCGCGGGCCGAATTAGCTGCTCTCAAATAATAAAAGCGCCTGTTTTTCCTTTATCCTCGCGCTTTATTCGTTCGATGCACATGAAAGAATAATTGCTTGTCCATATTTGAAAAATGATCCGGTTTGGAGTACGCTTATTGTCATGGAGCGCGTTTTTCACAACATTCCGCCGGTCTTTTCGCGGGAGAGCGAAATCCTGATCCTCGGCACGATGCCTTCGCCCAAGTCGCGCGAGGCCGCGTTTTATTACGCGCACCCGCAAAACCGCTTCTGGCCGGTGCTCGCGCGCGTCTACGGCGCGCCGCCGCCGGAAACGACGGAAGAAAAAACGGCGCTGGTCCTTTCGCACCGGCTCGCGCTATGGGACGTTTTACAGAGCTGCGATATCCTCGGCGCAAGCGATGCGAGCATCAAAAACCCGGTTGCGAACGATATCGCCGGCCTTCTTGCAAAAACGGACGTTTCCCGCGTGCTCTGCACCGGCGCGACCGCGGCGCGGCTGTATACGAAGCTTGCCGCGCCGGTCACGGGGATTCCCTGCGAAGTCCTGCCGTCGCCAAGCGCCGCCAACGCCCGCATGTCGGTCGGCGAACTGGAAAAAACGTATCGTGCGACGCTGCTGGGGGCGTAGCGTTTCTTCCCGGTTCCGCTGCATAGATCCGCATCGATGTTTATAAATTCATCTTATCCATGTAAAATCCGTCGTTTTCCGGTTGTCTAAATATGAACAATTTGTTATGATAGCATCATGAAAAGTATGCTTGATCGTGTCTTCCTTGCCCTCAAGGGGCTCGATGTCAAATGCAATATACCCCTTTCCACGCTGACCAGCTTTCGCATCGGAGGCCCCGCCGCAATCGTAATACGCCCGCATGGCGCGGAAGATATCCGCCGTACCATACAAGCCTGCAGCCAGTTCGGCTGCCCGTTTTGCGTGCTGGGCAACGGAACGAACATACTTGCGCCGGACGCGGGATATCCGGGCGTCGTCATCCGCATCGACACGCCGCTGACGACCCCGCTGTTCGTCGACACGAACGTGACCTGCGCCGCAGGGACGGCGCTGTCCGTGCTTGCGCGCGAAAGCGTCAACAGCGGGCTGATGGGTATGGAATCGCTCTCCGGCATTCCCGGCACGGTCGGCGGAGCGGTCGCAATGAACGCGGGTGCGTACGGCGCGGAGATCCGCCACATCATCAAAAGCGTCCGCATCCTGCAAAACGGCCGCGTGCTGGACATCGAAACGAAAAAATCCGACTTCGGCAACCGCACAAGCAAGTATTCCGCGCCGGGCGTGATCGTCCTTTCGGCTACGTTTCAGCTTGAGCGGGACGACGGCGGCGCGAAAAAGCGCCTGCTCGACGCGACGCGCCAGCGCAAGGCAAAACAGCCGCTGACCCTGCCGAGCGCGGGCAGCGTCTTCAAGCGCCCCAAGGGCCGTTTCGCGGGCGCGCTCGTCGAAAACTGCGGCCTGAAGGGATATTCCGTCGGCGACGCGCAGGTAAGCCCCAAGCACGCGGGCTTCATCGTCAACAACGGCAACGCAACCGAACGCGACGTATTGGAACTTGTCTCCATCATTCAGCAGCGTGTGTTCGAGCAAACCGGCGTCCGGCTGGAGCGCGAGCTGAAGCTCATGTCCGAGTTGTAAAGGGGTTTTTATCCATGTATCTTCTGATTGTAACGGGATTGTCCGGCGCGGGAAAATCGCTCGCTCTGCGCTGCCTTGAGGAGCAGGGCTATTTCTGCGTGGACAACCTGCCGTCCTCCATGCTCGACGAATTCGTCAGTCTCTGCAAAAACGCGGACCCGGCTATCAAGAAGGCCGCCGTCACGATCGACAGCCGCGAGAGCCTGCTTTCGCGCAGTTCGGCTTCCATCGCCGAAGCGTTCGACTCGCTGGACACGCCGCACGAGGTCCTGTTTCTCGACGCGCGCGACGACGTTTTAAGAAAACGTTACAACGAGGTGCGCCGCCGCCATCCGCTCGGCGAAGCGGGCGACGCGGAAACCGGCGTCAAGCGCGAGCGCGTCTTCCTTCAGCCGCTTCGCAACCGCGCAAACTATATCCTTGACACGAGCGACGTCAAGCCGCGCGACTTTTCCTGCCTGATCGGTAAGGTCCTGCCGGAATATGAAAGCAAGGACCTGACGCTGCTGTTCTGCAGCTTCGGTTACAAGCGCGGCGTACCCGTCGACGCGGACTTTGTGCTCGACATGCGCTTTATGCCGAACCCGTTTTACTATGCCGAATACCGCCCGCTTTCCGGCATGGACAAGCCCGTGCAGGAGTTCGTCATCGCCCAGAAATTCGTGCCGGAATTTTTCGACGGCATCGAACATATGCTCAAAGCGATGATTCCGCTTTATATGGAGCAGGATAAGCGCATCCTGCGCGTCTGCTTCGGCTGCACAGGCGGGCGCCACCGCTCCGTCGCCGCGGCGGAAGAACTCGCAAGGCGTTTTGTCGGGCAGGGCATGCACGTGCGCGTGTACCATCGCGACCTCAACTCCGAAGCGGCCGACATCAAGGAACGGTTCGAAAACGCATAACGTCAAAAAACAAGTTTTTTTGACGGACTGAAGCGGAGCGCATAACGCGCCCCGCTTTTTTTGCCCTTTCGTTTCCGGCCGAACAGAAATGCCTTGCCTCAGCGATACGCCGGCGTTCCGCCCGCCGCCGGACGGCGGCGCTTTGCGTTTCGCTTTGTAATCATGAGCACCGCCAGCGCAAAGAATGCCGCGCTCAGCACCCAATAGAGGATGTCGTAATAGGTATAGCGCCCGGATATGTTGATCACGGCGCGCACCAGGAATCCGGTCGTCAGCGTCGCCACCCCGGAATTCCAGAGGTTCCGGACGGGCTTTGATGCGAGGCGCACCCTGTCCGTCAGCAGCAGCGTTTCCGCCGGAACGAGCCCGAGCAGCAGCGGCGGCAAAAACAGGAGCACCAGAAACGGCGAGCTCTGCCCATAACTGTAGTGCAGGTACACGGCGCTGAACACCCCGCAGAAAGCCGCGACGATTCCGTATGTCTTCACGGTGCGGCCGAGTACTTTACGCCGTTTTTCAAGCGGAGACGTATACAATGTCGCTCACCGCCCTTTCCGTAATCTTCTTTCCGTTGGTCGTGGGGTTGTTGACCACTTCGCCAGCGAACACCATTGTGGACGACCCGCCGCCGTCGAGGTTGTACGCCGTCGTGCAGCCGTACTGCTGCATCACCTCGGCGAGTTCATAGAGCGTCAGCCCGTCGCTTTCGCTCGTCCGCCCGTCGGATACGACGACGATGTAGTGCAGCGCGTCGACGATCCCGATCGCCGTGCGCGGGTTGCTCGTGCTCGCGCGGTCGACCTCCTCGCTCTTCGAAACGGCGATTTCGCCGTCCTCGACCAGCGCCGGTCCGAATGCGAAGAGCTGGACGACGCCATCGTCGGCGAGCTCTTGCGCGGAGACCTGCGTTTCGTCTATGATGCCGAAGCTTCCGTCGGCGTAGATCACGAGGTCCTCCGTGTCGTCGCCCTGGCGGACCGTATCGCGGTAGACGATGCCGTTTTTAATCACATAACCGCGCTTGTTGGCCCCGTAATAGTCGCCGTTGACTGCGAAAATCGCATCGTTTTCAGCGGCGATGGTGCTGGTCGTCTCCGTAACGTTCGTTCCGTAAACGCCCTGTGCCAGCGCGGTTTTCAGCGCGTCGGCGCTGGAAAGCTGGATGTCCGCGACATAAACGTCCGTATTGTTGACCCGCAGGGTCAGAATCGTGATGCTCACGTCGTCGCTGACATAGCTTGTGTCGGTCAGCACCGGCTCCGGCGTCGCCGTCGGTTCGGGCGTTGCTGTTTCCTCTGCGGACACGGCGGTTTCTATGACGCTTTGCGTTTCTTCCGTTTCCGCCTGTGCCGACGTCTGACCGGCGGCCGCGTCGTCCTGCTCCGTATCGCCCGTCTCAGCCGAGACTGCGGCCGTTTCTTCCGTGGCCGCGTCCGTTTCCACAACCGCGATGCTGTGCGGGAAGATGAACGTGTCCATAAGGACGAACGCCGTCAGTGTGGCAAGCCCGATCATGAACAGTACGGTATATCCGTTCCTCTGAAAGAAAGATCGCCTGCGCATGGGTTATCCCCGCCTTCCTCCGCCGGGCATCTGTCCGCCGCCTCCGGGCGACTGCCGGTCGCTGAACCCGTCGCTAAACCCGCTGCCGGACGACATCCCGCCCGAGCCGGACGTCGTGGACGTGCCGGAGAGCGTGATGGACGCAACCTGCGTGCCGCCGGAGAGCGTGCCGTTCGAAACGGTCCCGCCGCTGTAGAGCGTGTAGGTGCTGCCGCTGGTCATTTCCGGCGAGCTGACGACGACGTTCTGATACTCCTTGTCCGGCGCAAACGATGCGACGACGTTCCCGTTTTCATCCGTGAGCGTAATCAGCGTTCCCGCACTCTGCGTGCTCTGGTAGGTATACATCAGCGAACATTGGTCCGAGCTGCTGTCGAACGTGACCGCCATGCCGGAGCTGCCCGCGGCGATCACGACGCCGCCGCTGATCGTCGCCGGGCTCGCGTCCAGCGCGCCGTTTGCGGAATTGGTCGGCCCGGAGATATAGGTATATCCGCCCGTAACGGTCAGCGAACCGTTGCTGTCCAGCCCGTCCCCGCTTGCGTTGACGTGGGTCGTCCCGCCGGAAATGATGATCTGCTTGCTCGAATCGGAAGCAAAGCTGTCCGCGCCCCAGCGGTCGTTGCCGGACGCGGAATCGTCCGATCCGCCCGCCGCGTTGAATCCGTCGTCCGACGCGGTCACGTCGATCGTCCCGCCGGAAACGGTGATCGTCCCGGCTTCGATGCCTTCGTAACTCTCCGTAACCGTGATTTCCCCGCCGGATATCACCAGCGCGTTGTCGCAGTGCATGCCGTCGTCGCCGGTGGCGAGCGTCAGCGTGCCGCCCGTAACGGTCAATACTTCGCCGCTGTGGACCGCGTCGTCCTCCGCGTCGATCGTGATGTTTCCGCCGTTGATCGTCACGGAATACTGCGCCTTGATGCCCTTCTGGCTGTCGGCGGACGAGCCGCCGCTCTTGATGACGATGGTCCCGCCGTCGATCTGGACCGCGCCCTTTTCCGCATCGTCGTCGTTTACGCTCGAAATGCCGTCCCCGCCGGCGATGATCGTAATCGTCCCGCTGCTGATGGAGACGCTGTCCTTGCCGGAGATGCCGTCCGATTCCGCGGTAACGCTCAGCGTCACGTCCGCGATCACGACGTCGTCCTTTCCGACGATGCCGAATTTATAGTTGCCGTCGATCGTCAGCGTTCCGGAACCGTTGATCGTCAGGTCGCACTTTGAAAAGATGCACCCGTCCGGCGTGTTGCCAAAGGAATCGTCCGCATAGCTGTTCCCGTCGGACAGCGAATTCTGCGTGCCTTCGGCGGCGGTGATAAACACCTTGTCCGCCTCCACGGCGTAGATCGCCGGACCGTCGCTGTTGGTGACGGAAGCGCCGTCGAGCACGATCTGCACCTTGTCGTCTTCCCCGGCATCGACCAGGATCATGCCGTCTTTCAGCGTGCCGGAGAACACGTACACGCCGCTTTCCGTAATGGTGTAGTCGCCGTCCAGATCGGAGAGGTCGACGTAGACCGCCTCGCTTTCGTCATACGTTCCCGCCAAGTCGCGCTCTGTATAGCTGGTTGAAGCGGCGCTGGCCGCATTCTCCACCGCGGTCGCCGCCGCGGCCGTTATCGTAATGGTTTCCACTTCCGTCGACGCGGTTTGCGCCGTCTTGCAGCCGGAAAACCCGATCAGCATCGCGGCGGAGACCGCCGCAATCGCAAGTTTATATCGTTTCATTGTCGCCCTCCTTCCGAGGTTGCTCTCCTGTCGAGCCGGTGTCGTTACAGTTCGTCCTTCCCGCTCGGCGTCCGCGTCAGCAGGATGTTCAGGTTCCCGTTCCGCGTGCGCAGCGCGTCGATAAATTGCTTTTCTGTTGCAGCGTCGCGCAGCGTCACGTCGTATTGCAGTTCGAACATGCTTCCAAGGTTCGTGGTCTTCACTTTTCTGAGCTGCGCGCGCTTGGTATAGGCCGAAAACACGTCGTCGAACACGTCCGTATAGTCCAGGTCCTCCGGCATGGTGATCCTGAGCAGCCTGTGGTTTGCTTCCTGTTCGCCAAAGCGGACCTTCACCAGCAAAAGGCTTGCCGCCGCAAGTACGCCGAACATCAGGCACGCCACGCCGATGTACCCCATGCCGGTCGAAAGGCCGATCGCCATGGCAAGGAAGATCGCGGCGATTTCCCGCGCTCCGCCCGGGACCGAGCGGAAGCGGACCAGCGAAAACGTGCCGGCCACGGCGATGCCCGCGCCGAGATTGCCGGACACGAGCAGGATCACCGTCTGAACGACCACGGGCAGCAGCACCAGCGTCAGCACGAATCCGTTCGAGTATGTGTTCTTATACATATACACCAAAGCGGAAAGGAATCCAAGGCCGATCGAAACGCCGCTCAGCGTCAAAAACTGCATAACGGTGAGGCTGTCCGTGGTTAAAATACTCTCAAGCATAGCTGCCTTCCTTTGCCGCCTGCCGCATTTCCGGGTAAAGGTAATCGCGGTAGCAGGTCCCGTATTTTGAAAAACTCGTCGGGTAAACCCCGTTTTCGCTGAGCAGGTCGCACAGCCATAGCGGCATCGCGCCGGGCACTTTGATCTCCATAAGCGTCAGATTCTGCGGCAGGATCGGCTGCCCCCACGAACCGGCGCTCATCATCAGCGCGCTGGTGCGGAAGCGGAGCGTATCGTCGAACGTGATCCGCAGTCCCCTTTCCGCGCCCGTGTAGGCGATCCGCCGGTAGCTTAAAAGCACGCGCGGATACGGGTTGTAAAGCTTCATGAAATACTGAATTTCGCGCAGGACCTGCGAATCCGTCTCAACGGTTTCCCCCGAAAGCAGCGCGTCCGCCTCTAAAAGCGGCAGCTCCGCGCGGCGCTTGTAGACCACACCGTCGTACTTCTTTTTGAGCTCCACGAACACGTTGCTCTCCGTGCCGAGCTTGCCGTACCCCCTGACGCGAAGCTTTTCCTTATACTTCGGTTTTTCAAGGGACGCGCGGATCAGCCGGTAGTCGTCCGTATCGTAATAGATGCTCGAAATCGTGCTCCTGCCGAACGGGTCGGGATGCATATGCCCGATGAGCCCTCTCTGCACGACCCGCAGCTGCGCGGGGTTGAGCAGATATTTTTCCTCGATGCGTTCAAACGTGTTTTGTGCCATGGGTTTCACCTCTCATGCGGCAATTGTAAAGTCCTTCCCTGAAATCACGCTGAAAATTTGATTTCAGTGTGTTTTCAGAAAAAAACGGTAAGATTCCAATCAAGAAAATATAAATATGAAAAAGCGCTTCGCCGGATGCGCCACAGGCAAACCGAAGCGGCGATTGCATCCGTTATGCAAAGCGATTTATACTGAAAGAAACGAGGGGGGCGGCAAGATCGATGCGAATCCTGATTGTGGAAGATGAAAAGCGCCTGTCCGACGCGCTGACACAGATCATGCGCGAGCAAAAGTACGCCGTGGACGCGGTGTACGACGGCGAGGACGGTTATCAATATGCGCTCTGTG
>Ga0116162_10001402_pt1 | contig 15817 bp, 10 predicted proteins | sample AD_UKC105_MetaG_FD_89875 | JGI IMG/M metagenome (GOLD analysis project Ga0116162, IMG submission 89875) | Active sludge microbial communities of municipal wastewater-treating anaerobic digesters from Hong Kong - AD_UKC105_MetaG | ecosystem: Engineered > Bioreactor > Anaerobic > Digestate... | reverse complement strand
TCACCCGGAGAAACAAAACCACAGGCAGGCGGCATGACAATAACCAACCGATCGTAGCTTAACTTCGCCGCAAAGCTGGCCGAAGAACCGAGACCACCTCTCTTTTTCGTGGAATTATCCGCGCGGTTTTTCGCCCATAGCCAGTTTTTTGGCGGCGGCAGGCAGGACTTCAACCGTGCAGGCAATTTCGCGGGCGATAAGGGCGCGGCAACGATTATAGGCATCATCTATATCGCCGTTATGAAAGCCGACGCGCAACGTATGTTTACCGGTTTTTATATCGGCGTAGCTATGTTCCGGCAGGACCATAAGCTGTCCGCCGGAAAGGATTTGACGATAGCGGGTATGCAGACGATACCAAACGGTTGACATAAGCAACTGGGAATTATATTCCCCAAGATTGAGCGCGATGTTGTAGTTAGCTTGTTCGAAATCAATATGCGGATGACGGGATTTATAATCTTGCAAGCCTGCCAAAACTGTACTTGGAATATCTTTTTCACCGGCATCAACGTATACGTCATGCCCATAGATGATGGTGCCTTCATAACCGATTTCAATGGCTTCCGGTTTTGGGCGGGCAAAATTGTTCGATTGCGCCGCCTTTTGATCAACCACCAGCAAATAACGTCCGGGCGCTACGCGATCAAAAAGGTAAAATCCGCCAATGTCGGTGATAGCTGTTTTTTCAATTGCTCCATCGCCATTATAGAGGTGGATGGGAATATTTCTCAGCGCAACAGGCTTCCCAGAATTTTTACGCACAAATAATGTGCCGTCCATTTCACCGGCGATATGAACGGGATATTGAAGTTCTGCAACGTATCCTTCGCGCGGTAAAATTGAAACACCGTCAAAGCCAGAAATCCAGTAGGGATCTTTCAGACTTTCTTCTTCCAGAACGATGTCCGTGCGCCTGAGCTCCTGTACCTGGTAAAAGAAAGCCAAACCGTTTTCGTCCGTAACCTCGCGTCCACCATTTTGCAATGCGCGTACGGATACATCCTTTAGCGGCACGTCACCCTGGTTAAACTGACCATCTCCATTCATATCAAGAAAAACAAAAACGCTCATCGCACCGTTGCCGGTGATGTTGCGATCAAACATCTTTATGCCCGGCCCTTGTGGATCGCGGGCAAAACCAAAATTGGTGTTAAGGCCTGCAAAAAAATCATTTTCAGTATTGTAGCGAATGCTGGGGGAAATGCGCGCCCATCCCGCCTGCCAGTTGAGTTGCGCCGAAGCTTCAGTAATTGAGGGGTCAATCCGACGTTCAAGCTCAATGTCCATCTCAAGATCGCGGGTGAAACCATGGTTATAGCTTGCCACGATACGGCTGAGCTTATTGTCAGGCTTAATCTGATAATCCGATAGCAGACGCACGCGATCGCCGGCGAAGGCTCCGGTAATACTGGTTGTATTATTTAGCCTGTCGTCAGCACCTGTGTTGGTCGTAGTATAATTGAGCTGCTCATTAAAGGTAAAGTTTTTGTAGGCCGTATTGAAACCGAGAGATGTATCGGTTGTTGAATTACCTTCGTTTGTCAGGTTGTAGCTTGCAGAAGCCGTATAGTTCGGGCGATGCCCAAGACCAATCGGCAGGGCGCCGTTTGCATTGATTCGCGCATTCAAAAATCCGGCCGTGTCATTCCCGCCATTGATGGTGTCGTAGTTATCAGAAAAATACCGCACAGTTGTATACAGATCGTGGGAGCCGATATTGCGACGTGCAACCAGCTCCGAAGCAAAATCCGCTTCATCATCCAGTGATAAGTTTGCATTCACCAGCGTTTCGCCCAACAAGGTCGATACACCTCCATAGGCGACATTGTTGCGCTCACCGTTTTGTTCGCTACTACGCAGCCCCAAGGAGCCGACCGTACCTGGCGCAATAGGTTTTTCATATAAAGCCAGCAAGGCCGGGCTGCCTTCGTCCTCATCGTTGAAATCCAATTTGCGATATGTTTGTTTATTATCAAACGTTAAAGACACATCATATACACTCCCGCCTTCGGCGATACGCGAAATATCAACGGGGATTGATACCTCTTCCTCGCGAATCTCGCCTTGCGGGCCGTAAAAAACAACACGAAAAATGTTCTCGGTGCCGAAAAGAATCACATCGTTGAACGCGTAAAAGCCATCATCACCGATGCGCTGATAGCCCAAGAACTGATTGCCGCGATAAAGCTCGACATCCCAACCGGGAAAAGCCCTGCCCGTAATTGCGGTTGACGGATTCGTATAGTTGCGCAAGGGGTCAACATTGCTGATTCGCGCGCCCAATTCGCGGCGCACTTGTGCATCAATCGGCAAGCGTGGTTGAATTACATCTCCGATCTCAAAGCGCTTTGCCTTTAACGGACCCAATAAATTCGGGTCCGGAGATTCCTGCTTATAGTTCATCCAGATATTGCTTATCTGATCTTTATCATTCAACTGTGTTTGCGTACTCAATGTCCCATAGGCAAAATCACCGGCGGTGCTTACGCTGGCCGTGTGACGGGTGTTTGATTGATTTGAATCCCCTTCACGATTATAGCGCGAGCTGGTTGCGACATTGACGAAAGGTACATCGATCAATTGTCTGGGCTCCGGCCTTAGCGGTAATTGCGGCTCGCGACTATTTCCCTTGCCTGCCAATTTTTTCTCACGCTCCAGACGTTCCTGAAGCGGTAAGTTCTGAGAAGGCTTGATTACTATTTGTAAGCTAGACGCCAAAACTTCAATTTTAAAATCAAACCAGCGCGCGAGTTCATCGACGGGAACAAAGATATCTTCGTCCTCAGAAAACACGGACTCAGAAATAGTAAATTCGCCCAGATCAGAGCGCGCAATTTTTGTGTTTAGATTGAAATCAAAAAATTTATTTTCACGGATATACCAGCCTTGTGCCGTTTGAGTTTGCGTATTCACGGTAATTGGCAAATCGAGTGCGGCAACAAAGTCTTTTAATGACAAAGCAATTCGTTGCCCTTTTACACGACCAAAAATCAAATTGTCCAGTTTCAAGCGCCTCGGCAGATATACCTCAAAAAGGAGCTGTTCGCCTTCCGGCAAAATATTTTGCGCCGATGACGCGCCGCTTTTTGTTGCGGGGCTGGCATTTTGCAAAAATTTATCGGCAGTGGCAAAACCGCGGCGCATGCGTGTTAAGAATTCTTTGGCAAATGATAAACGCTCAGTTTGCGTGAAAGATTCCTCTTGCGAATCAGCCCCCCCTGCTACCTTTGCAAGCGCAGCATTTTCAGCCATAAAAAAACAACTGATAAAACAAATGTATAGCGCCAATCTCAAGCGAAAAATTGTCATAAAACTCTAAAGCTGTTATGGGTATATGGTGTAAGACGCAAAGAACTACAGCCATTTAAGCACATAAAGTCTGTGGACACAATTGAACGGCTTTTTTAAATAATCTGTGAATAGGTTTTTTGTTTAAAATTTAATAATGATTTAACCGGTTTCGTGTGATATTAAAGAGGTAGTCTTAATTTTTCTAAAATTAAAAGCACTGCGTTCAAAGAAGATGTAACCAGGGACTTTAAAGGAGAAGCCTTATGAAATTTACTTCCATGAAAGCGCTTGCATTTGCGGGCGCACTCACGATTGGTCTTGCTATGTCCGGCACAGCCCAAGCACAAACTGAAAACGTAACCGCCACTTTGATTACTTCCAGCGCGATTACATCAGCTCTCGTCACTGATATGGATTTTGGTGAATTCTTGATCCAGCATGGAACAGATACACCAACACTGACATTATCTAACGATGGCTCTATTGCTGTAACATCTGGCGGTGTTGTCGACTCTCAAGTCGTAGAGATCACGCCGACTATTTCAGAAGGTGGTGTTACGGTGCAAATCCCAGCCCCAGGATCACTGGATATGACATCGTCAAACCTTATTGACTTTGCTTCCGCTTCTTTGGCTTTGGATATTGTTACTTATCGTACAGCCTCAGAAAACGGGCAAGTCATCACAACAGGCGGGGTAACCGGTGTGGCTGTTCCTGTAACGGTTCTTGCCGGTGCCACGGATGAAGCCATCGCTTTTGGTGGTACAATTGACATCTCAGGTACGCCGCTTGATAACACGCACACAGCTACATTTGATGTGACGTTTACGTATCCATAAGCGGGTAACGGTATATAAAGTTTGAAAAAGGCGCCCTTTGAGGCGCCTTTTTTACAGTCTTTGTTCTTCCGCTTATACAGTCTACTGCACAGGGACTAACCGCTCATCATATATCAGGCCTTTATCGTTGTCATAGTGCCTGAGCACGATGCGTATATTGCGGCCTGAGAGATTGCTCTCATCAATCAACGGCACGCGAAATGTGCGGCTTGGAACTTCCGGATAGACATGCGCATTACCGTTCTCCCCGATAACCTTTCCTGTCGGATCATAAATATACATATGCCCGATCACACCATATGGATCGTTCCCGCGCGCAATCGTTACGAGTGCTTCAAGCATGCCGTTCTCTGGATTGCGCTGAAGCTTTACATTTTGAATTTTACCGGCAAGCGTTGGGCTCCCCGCGCGGAACATCACCGGAATACTATAGGAGATATTAATCTTCACAGCCGCCGAGGATGCCCCTTTTTCCTGGCTCTCATTTTGCTCATTAATATCATCACGCAGTGCTTTGAACTGCAAATGCGCTCTATATTCACCATCAGCAACCCCGGCAGGGCGCCGAAGCGCCAGCCTGATTTTCTGCTTTGCACTCGGTGGCAACGTGACACGGCGAGGAGTAAAAACAACGTATTGCGATAAATCAAACTCCGTGGCTGGGCTTTCCGTAATGGTTGTTGCCGCCCCGGCTCCGGTGCCGTCGTCCTCATTCATCCTGTAATGCTGCCAGCCTATATCGTAGGTTTTTGCCTCGTTTGAAGTGTTCACAAGAGTTACCTCTTTAAAGCGGTCCCCTTCTTCAAATACAATTCTTGTGGGAGTGATCGTGATATCCGCCAAGGAGGTTTTATGTGCAAACAGCGATGCGAACATTATACTGCACACGAACAAAACCTTAAGTATTTTCATTATTCTCTCCTGATTCTTTTTAAAAATTAATCTGAATTTCCAGCATGCCATTATATGTCCGATCAAGATAAGGAACCCCGTTGCCGCTGGTATCTGCAGTTGCCCCCACCCGTATCTGTGCCACGCCTGCTCCGTCTGTTGATGCAGGATGGCTCTCCGTAAATGTATTCATTTGAAAGCTTAAACCGCCGGATGTGAGGGGGGTGGTTTGACTTATAACCACGCTGGTAATAGCCGTACTGGCAGGCAATCCATCAATATCATAAATCCCGTCTTGCCCGGTTGCCGCAATCTCTATAAAGCCTGCCGGGTCGTAAGTGACCACACCACCAACATTCACTGTTATCGAATATACCGCATCATTATGCGTTACAATGTATTCGCCGAACTGCAACGCTTGAATTTCCGTAACGCCAGCGAATGCGCGAGGTGATAAACCAAGCAATATTAAACCCGCTAAAACATATTGAATATGCCGAATCATCTCACGCCTTTTGTTGAAATTTGAGATCAGAGTACTGAAAATCCCCTTATATCACAAGGTAGATTTTTCATCAAAAAAAGCAAAAAACCGCGGGTTTGTGCATAAATATGTGCATAAAAACTGAATAGTTGCTTGACCGTGAGTCATGGCTCACATACCCTTAAACGTGTATCGTTCTGATACTTTTGTGTTTTCTTTGGGCTGACTTTTTACATTTCGGGCATCGCTCCACTTTTTCCTCGGGGCATTTTGGTTCATTACCATATGAATAAGAGATTTGGTTTATGGGTATTTTGGATGCTGTTTGCGGGTTTGACCGCAAGCTGTGGTCCTCTTACCGATACTCCCAAGCCCGAACAGACCCTGAATTCAGCCCCTTCTTCAGAAAACCTTATCAGCCCAAACGCCCCGTCACAGGCCTCTTCCACTTCAGCCCTGGAAGTTCCCGCCCCTATTGCGATGCCACCAAGTTATGGTGATCGCCCGCCTGAACCGGGGCAAATGCAATCCAGCACTATGCCAAACGGCTTGCCTGCCCTTCAGCCCAAGGGAATCAACGTTGAGAGCCTGTTTGCAACCAAGATCAGTGATTCTGATCAGCGCTTTGCGCGGCTTGAAAATGCCGTGCTGGATCTGCGGCGTGAGTTTGAAACCTTCAAACCCGCTATCACCCGTCTGGTTGCGGTTGAATCCGATATTCAGGATTTGATCAAACAACTCGACATCTTACTGCGTAATGAACCGGTGGCGCCGCCCATGCCACTAAAACCTGAAACCGGCCCTATGCCGCTTACAGCGGCAGATCAGGCGCCGCCGCCCAATGCCGGAGCCATTAGCCCCGCTCCTCCACAGTCGCCCGCAGCGCCCCCTGCCCCCAAAGCGGTGAGTGGCAAGCCAGTTGTAAAAGCACTGCGCGTTGGACAGCATAGCGATAAAATCCGCCTAGTTTTGGATGTTTCGAAGAAAACTCCGTATAGCGCGGATTTGGATACTGAAGAAAAATTACTGATTATCGAACTGCCCGAAGCACAATGGAATGCAGCCCGCCAGCAGAGTTTTGCCCGCTCTGAGCTGTTGCAGTCCTATAGCGTTGAACCGATTAATGATGGCGCGGGAAGCCGCGTTGTTATGACACTTAAACGCCCAACGCAGCTTATAAAACAGCAAGCCCTGCCGCCTGGAAATGGAAATGCAGATCACAGAATATTTCTGGATTTGAGCTTATAGTTTTTTTAAAAGGGCTTTACGTTGGCCCGACGCCCAAAGATTTGTAAAGACGAATAAGGGCCAAAGCCTTAGCGGCTTGCGCATTGGTCAGTGCGCTTTGTGCGTCGTTCACGGTACGCTGAGCGTCTAAAACATCCAGGAATGAAATTTCGCCTTCCTTGAAAAGCTGTTGGGAGAGAAAAAATGCTTCTTGTGCATTTTCGTATGCTTTAAAAAGCGAGAAGGCCTGTTCATTAATGTGCGCATAATCGCTGAGCGCGGTTTCGACTTCGACAACTGCTTCGAGAACAACCTTGCGATATGATTCATAAGCCTCCATTTCGCGGGCGCGGGCAGCATCAATTTCGCCTTCCAGACGGCCAAAGCTCAGCACGGTTACGGCAGCACCGACGGCGACATTCCAGATGCCGGTGGAACTGGCGAAGGCATTTTCAGCGACGCCATAAAAGCCGCTTAAGGTAAAACTTGGAAAAATAGCTGTGAGCGTTGCCGCGCTCAGATTTGTTTTTGCACGCAAATTCGCCGCCGCCGCGCGAATATCAGGACGCAGCGCCAGAACCCGCGCCGGGGCCATCAGCACAGGCGCGACATCGCTATCCGGGATTTTTTTGCTTACAAATTCTATCCCTGCAAGATCATTTGGAAGTGCACCAGTCAGGACGCTCAAGCGCAAACGCGCGTTTTCACTCTGGCGTTGAAATTCGGGAATAGAGGCCCTGGTCGTGTTGACGAGGTTCTTTGTACGTTCGACGTCAAGCTGTGGCGATTCACCGGCGGCGTAGAGCTGGTCAACAAGGCTGAGCGTTTGTTCCTGCGTTTTAAGATTGTCTTGTGCAATGCGCACTTGTTTTTCTGCGGCGCACATTTCGGTATAGGTGCGCGCAACTTCTGCTACCAGGCTGAGCGTTACATCCTGATATTTTGCCTCCAGATTTTCAAGTGTCGCATTGGAAGCAGCAAAACGTTTGCGGTTTTTTCCAAAAATATCAAGCTCGTATGATACATCAAAGCGCGCATCGTAATAATCATCCGCATCGCTCTGAACGGTGTCTTCCCTGCCCTTGGTTGCGGATGCTCCAATTTGCGGAAAGAGTGATGCGCGGGTTGCCTTGCGCAGGCCGCGGGCTTCAAGAATGCGAGCCTCAGCAATTTTTCGATCAGGACTGTCGGCCAGAGCTTTATCGATCAACACACTTAAGAGCGGGTCGTTAAAACGATACCACCAGTTTTGCAGTGATACGGCATTTGCACCGGCAATACGCTGTTCTTGTCCGCTTGCACTGACCCAGCTACCCGGGCCTTTAAAGTCAGGCAAATCCAGAGAACTGACGATACAACCGGACAGCGTTAAGGCGGAGCATGTCAACAAAAATGATATTCTCATATTTTATTGTCTCCTGCAGATTCAAGCGAGGCCTTATGAATGTTATGACCTGTGAGCAAGACTTCGACTTTACGTATAACAACGTAGAAAAGCGGCGTAAAAACAATTCCAAAAAATGTTACGCCGAGCATGCCGGAAAAAACCGCGATCCCGATGGCCTGGCGCATTTCCGCGCCTGCGCCGTGGCTGGTGACCAATGGCAACACGCCCATGATAAAAGAAAAAGAGGTCATCAGGATCGGACGAAGGCGCATGCGCGCGGCCTCAATGGCGGCTTCAACAATCTTGCGACCCTGCAGTTCCAAATCACGGGCAAATTCAACGATCAGAATGGCGTTTTTACACGCCAGCCCGGCAAGCACGAACAGGCTGATCTGCGTAAAGATATTGTTAGCCATACCCGTAGGCGCGCCCATGGACATTTGAAACTGGCCAAATAAATACACCCCGACCATGGCCGAGAGTGTGCTCATCGGCACGATTAAAATCACTGCCACGGGCAAGAAAAGATTTTCATACTGCGCGGCCAGTACTAAATAGGCCAATAACAGGCATAAAGGGAAAATCAGCATCGCAGTGTTACCCGCCAGAATTTGCTGATAGGTCAGGCCGGTCCATTCAAAGCTCATGCCTGGTGGCAGGGTTTCGGCAAGGATTTTGGCAATCGCGTCCTGCCCCTGCCCTGTGGAATAGCCCGGCGCAATATTGCCATTCAAATCGGCGGAGCGGAATGCGTTGTAACGCTGGGCGGCTTCGGGACCGAAGGATTGCTCGACTTTGATGACTGAGCCTAACGGCACCATATCACCATTTTTGTTGCGTGTTTTCAGGCGCAGGATGTCGGAAGGATCCGAGCGATATTCTTTATCGCCTTGTGCGATGACCTGATAGGTGCGGCCAAACATATTGAAATCGTTCACATAGAGAGAACCGAGATAGACTTGCATCGCGGCGAAAACATCCTGGATAGGAATGCCGAGTTGCTGGGCGCGCTCACGGTCAAGATTTGCAAAAAGCTGCGGGTAATTCACATCATAGTTACTAAAAACGTAGCTGAGGGCCGGGTCTTGGTTGGCGCGCATAGTGACTTGCTGAACGGCCTTGTTCAGCGCTTCGATTCCCAGATCAGCGCGGTCTTGAATGTGCAAGGCAAAGCCTCCGACTGTGCCCATACCGCGCACAGCAGGCGGCGGGAAAATTGCCACAAACGCATCGGGGATGGCCATGAATTTTTGCTGGAGCTGCCCGGCGATTGCGGGGCCGTATTGCTCCGGGCTCATGCGGTCTTCAAAATCATCAAGCGTGATGAAGACGATGCCGGAGCTAGCCGAGCTGATAAAGCCGTTGATTGACAGGCCGGGGAATTGTACCGCATTGCTCACGCCCGGATGAGCAGTGGCTATATCGGCCATTTGGCGGATAACGCTTTCGGTGCGTTCAAGGTTGGCGCCGGGAGGCAGCTTCGCAAATGCCACCAGATATTGTTTATCCTGCATTGGAATAAAACCTTTGGGCACGAGGTTAAAGCTGAATACGGTTGCGGCAATAAAGCCAGCGTAGAGGATCAGCATGATCACGCGATGGCGAGTGAAGAAGCCAACAGCTTTGCTGTAGCCATGCGCGCTGGCTGTGAAAATTTTATTGAAGATTACAAAAAACCAGCCAAAAAGCACATTAATTAAACGCGTCAGGAGATCTTTGGGCGCGTCTTTGGTTTTTAACAACATCGCAGAATATGCCGGTGAGAGTGTCAGCGCAACGATTGTCGAGATGATGGTGGCGATGGCGATCGTCACGGCGAACTGGCGATAGAACTGACCGGTCAGACCGCTGAGGAAAGCAATGGGTACGAACACACTGACCAGCACCAGCGAAGTAGCAATGACCGGCCCGGTGACTTCCTTCATAGCCTGGATTGTGGCATCGCGGGGTTTCAGACCTTCGCTGATATTGCGCTCAACATTTTCAACTACTACGATGGCATCGTCGACAACAATTCCGATGGCCAGAATAAGACCGAAGAGTGAGAGCACATTGATGGAAAATCCCAGAAAAAGCATAATGGCGAAGGTGCCGACAATCGAAACCGGCACAGCCAAAAACGGAATGACCGAAGCGCGCCAGGTCTGCAGGAAGACAATCACCACCAAGACTACGAGCAGCACGGCTTCAAACAATGTATGGATTACCGATTGAATAGAGTCTTTTACGAATACTGTAGGGTCATAGACGATAGAATAATCAATTTCGTCAGGGAAATTCTTTTTGAGATCGGCCATGGCGGCGCGAACATTATCGGAAATTTCCAGCGCATTGGCGTCGGGCGCGGCAAAAATCGGGATGGCAACTGCCGGCTCATTATTCAAAAATGATCGCAGGGCATAGCTTTCCGCGCCAAGTTCAAGACGCGCGACGTCTTTGAGCCGCGTCAACGCGCCGTTTTCATCGGCTTTGATAATAATATTTTCAAATTCCTCAACGCTTTGCAGACGGCCTTGCGTGTTGACCGGTAATTCGACCTGCAGGCCTTCTTCATAAGGCGCACCACCGATCGTTCCGGCGGCGACCTGTAAATTCTGGCCGCGGATGGATGCGATCACTTCCCCAGGAGTCATGCCCAGTTCAGCAATGGCTTCGGGGTTGAGCCAGACACGCATGGCATAATCACCGGAGCCAAAGACCATCACGCGGCCCACGCCAGAGATTTTGGCCAGCCGGTCCTTGACGTTAATCGTGGCGTAATTGCGCAAATACAGCATGTCATAGCGCTCGGACGGGGAGCGCAAGTGTACGACCATCGTTAAATCCGGCGAGCTTTTGGTTACGGTCACGCCAAGCTGGCGCGTGACATCGGGCAGGCGCGGGAGCGCCTGTGAGACTCGATTTTGCACAAGCTGCTGGGCCAGATCGACATCAGTGCCGATCTCGAACGTGATGGTCAGTGACATACGGCCATCGGCAGAAGCCAGCGAACTCATATAGAGCATATTTTCAACGCCGTTGATTTGCTCTTCCAGCGGCGTGGCCACGGTTTCTGCAATCGTCATCGGGTTAGCGCCAGGAAAAGCGGCGCTGACATTGACCGAAGGCGGGGACACTTCTGGATATTCGGAAATCGGCAGGTTAAACATCGCGATGAACCCGGCGATAAAGATCAGCAGCGAAAGGACGCTGGCAAAAATTGGACGATCGATGAAATAGCCTGACAGGGTCATGTCTTTACGGGCCTTTTATGGAAGAGGACGACGACGTTTCATCCTGAGGTGGTTCTTCGCTTGGCGCCGCAGCAGGCACGCTTTCAGCTTTATCCTGCTCCCCTGCCATCATCGGCGCAACCGGCATTCCGGGACGGATCATTATAATGCCCTGAGCCACGACTTTCTCGCCCTCGGACAGGCCGGAAAGGACAACGCGGCTGTGACCGCTACGATCACCGAGTTGAACCTGACGGTATTCAATAACATTGTCCTTATTTACGACATAGACAAAGCGGCGATCCTGATCGATGCCGATCGCTTTTTCGCCGACGAGCATCCGACGCGCGCGATCGGCGCTACCCAACCGCACTTTGGCGAACATGCCGGATAAAAGGGCGCCATCACTATTTTCCAGCACCGCACGGGCGCGAATAGTGCCGGAAGCCGGATTGATGCGGTTATCAAAAGCATGGATTACGCCATCGATTGGCTGCTCAGCGTCACCACGCAAAATGACCTGCACAGGGATTTTACCTTCGTCTTCTTTGCTGCGCACCTGTTCACGAATATTTGAAAGATAGGTTTGTTCGTCAACTTCGAAATCAACATAGATCGATTCATCATCTACAATCGTCGTGACAATGGGCGCACCCGGCCCGCTTTCGACGACATTGCCGAGCGTGATTTCAGCGCGACTGACCCGGCCTGAAATGGGGGCTTTCACACGGGCATAGTCCAGATCAATTTCGGCCTTTTGCAAGGCGGCCTTTGCACCGCTGATTTCAGCCAGAACAAAATTAAAGCGGGAACGGCGCTCATCGACGATGCGCTGGGAAATGGCGTTGGTTTTGATGAGTTCCTGCGCACGCTTATATTCTTTATCGGCCAGATTGTAATTGCTTTGCGCAGCCTGAAGAGCGGCTTTGGCCTGCTCAACCGCCGCTTTATAGGGGCGAGAATCAATAACGAAAAGGACATCACCTTTCTTAACATGTTGGCCGTCCTGAAATAAAATCTCGGTGATGCGGCCACTGACCTGCGGGCGAATGGCGGCATAATCCACTGCGCTCAAGCGGCCAGGGAAATCTTTCCAGATGCGAACATCCTGTGTGCCGATAATTTCGACACTGACAGGCATCGGGCCCTGTGGCATACCTTCGCCCGGCCCTTGTGCATCGGCATGGTTAAACGGATTGAGTGCGATAAACAGGCCCGCCACAAACAACATGATTACGCAAAAGACGGTCAGTTTTATAAGCAATTTTGAAAGGATTAATTTTTCAAGAAGTGACTTTGGCATTGGTTTGTCTTTCTTGGGCCTGTGGAAAACTCAGGAGTTAAAATAAATGCTCACTTTACAAAACCTTGCAATGGTTATCAGAGACTTAGGGGGTTTTTATGTTTGGCTGAGAACAAGACTTTGTAAAGACTATTAACTTTACTCTATAATCGTCCAAAAATGAAGAGGCTTAAAACCTACAAGATCTCATTCTTTGACATTGAACCATTCGAAAGAACAGGCGACGAATTCAGGATTGAGCCATTTTGGATTCGCACCGCCATATTTGAGCACTTCGCCATTTACGTCTGTGATCACACCGCCTGCGGCTTGCAAGACCGCATCAGCTGCAGCCGTATCCCATTCACATGTCGGGCCGAGGCGCGGGTAGATGTCGGCCTTGCCCGCCGCGATAACACAAATTTTCAATGAACTTCCGCGCTTGATCAGTTTTTTGATTCTAAATTGCTCAAGGAATTTTTCCAGTCGCTGCGCATCACCATGCGATTTGCTGGCAACTACGTTCAATCCGCCTTTGGGCGGCGGACGCACAGAGATGGGCTTTTCCGTGTCTGTGTCTTGTGACCAGCGGATAGCAGTACCTTCGCCATGGCCCGCATAAAGCTCACCTAAGGCCGGAGCATATACTACACCCAGAACTGGCTTGGCATTTTTAACAAGCGCTATATTTACAGTGAATTCCTCACCTCCATTCATAAATTCTTTTGTTCCGTCGAGCGGATCAACAATCCAGAAATATTCGTGACCTTCTACCGAGGTCTTTTTACCAAGAGCAACGGCCTCTTCGCCAATCACAGGAATATCGAGCGTAAGCTGTTCCAGTGACATCTGGATAAAGGTTTCAGCCTCTCGATCGGCCAATGTGACGGGAGAATCATCGTGCTTGGAATCAACCTCTAATCCGTCTAAATCCTCATAATATTTCATTATAATATCACCCGCACCAAGTGCGATGCGGCGAACCATATTGCATAGAGCCTCAGGATTGGCCAAAAGCTTTCTGGTGCGCTCACGGGCTCTTTTATGAAATTCAGCGTCGAACATTGAGTTGGGATTAAAAGACAATGAATTTTTCCTTATTTTGAGACTTGTTGATTTTATCTTCGGGATAAACCTGCTGGTTAATATACTTCAAAACTTTCTGAATGCAGGCATTAAATTAGCCTTGCATGTTAATTATATCACGCTCAGCGAATTGGAGCGCTATAAACTTCATAAATAATATAGATGCTTTGTGCCTTGAGTTTGTTGCGATATTGGTACACAGACCTATGATACCTTCTTGAGTTTTGCTTCATTGCCGGGCGGCACTTCCGGGCGGCCAATCGAGACATAGTGGAAGCCGCGCTCGCGCATATCTTCGGGTTTGTAGATATTGCGCAGGTCGATCATGCGTTTTTCTTTCATGATTTCGCCCAAACGCCCCAGCCCAAGTGCGCGGAACTCGTTCCATTCCGTAACGATCACCAGTGCATCCGCATTGGTGGCCGCAACGTAGGCGTCTTTACACCATTCAACCTTGCTCAGATGCTTTTTCGCTTCGTCCATAGCGACAGGATCAAACGCGGCCACATGGGCGCCTTCGTCCTGCAGATAGGGGATGATCTGCAAGGATGGCGCGTCACGCATATCGTCGGTGTTGGGTTTAAAAGACACACCCAAAATAGCAATGCGCTTGCCTTGAACGTTGCCTCCACAAGCTTCGATGACGCGCTGGGCCATTGAGCGCTGGCGGGCAGTATTGACCCACACCACGGTTTCTACAATATTTTGCGGCGCGTTGTATTTCTGGCCGATTTGTGTGAGGGCGAGCGTATCTTTCGGGAAACAGGAGCCGCCATAGCCCGGCCCTGCGTGCAGGAACTTCGCACCTATACGCCCGTCAAGGCCTATTCCACGCGCGACATCCTGTACATTAGCACCGGTTTTTTCGCACAAATTGGCGATTTCATTGATAAAGGTAATTTTTGTGGCCAAAAAGGCGTTGGCCGCATATTTTATGGTTTCCGAGGTTTCCGGCGATGTTATCACCATCGGCGTTTCGTTAATATAAAGCGGGCGGTACAGATCGCGCATAATTTCAACGGCGCGTTCGCTATCGGCACCGATCACGACACGGTCAGGACGTAAGAAATCATTCACCGCCGCGCCTTCACGCAGAAATTCAGGGTTTGAGCAGACATCAAACTCCACATCTGTGCGACCCTGTTTTCCCAATTCCTCATTCATGATGCGCTTAACTTCGCGCGCGGTGCCGACGGGAACGGTCGATTTGGTCACGATCAGCGTATAGCCTTCCATCACACGGGCAATTTCGCGCGCCGCCTCATACACATATGTCATATCGGCATGACCGTTATCACTGCGCGCTGGCGTACCCACAGCGATAAAAACGGCTATCGAGTCTTTGAGCGCTTCTTCAAGATCTGTCGTAAAGGATAGACGCCCGGCCTTTACCTGCTTGGCGACAAGGTCCTCTAGACCCGGTTCATAGATAGGGATTTCGCCTTGCTTAAGGCGCTTAATCTTGCCTTCGTCCTTGTCCAGACACACAACGTCGATCCCGAATTCAGCAAAGCATGTGCCCGAAACCAGCCCGACATAGCCTGTCCCTACCATTCCTATACGCATGATTATCCCTTTCAATCAGAGCGTTAAATGTAAATCTTTTGCGCCTTTTTCGCACTGCTCAGACCTTTTGACAAGCTTTATTCCATACCCAGAAAGAAGTAACCAGTTGTTAAGATAATACGGCTAAGCTTATTAGAGTGATCAGGTTTACCTTTCAACTTCACATATTTTTTATCTAGGGTCAGGACCTAAAACATTGCATAATCTTTCATATTTTGTTTAAATTCAACTTCTGAAATTTAATTCCATAGAATTTTAAAGGCATTTCAAACGATAAGGATCAATAATGGCCAAGAAAGAGACAAAAAAAGACGCACCAGCCAAGGCAGAGCCAAAAGCGTCAGAGCAAAAGCCAGCAGCCAATATGCCCTTGTTTTATTCCAACCCTGTGCCGCTTGATGCCAAGGCGCATGCGGACTTGGCTTTGAAACAGAATTTTGGTTTCGGCTTTACAGAAGGTGTGAATGCTGTGCCGCTTAACCTGATCGAAATGCCGCAAGTTTGTCATTATTACCCGATTGCATTTTCGCCCGACGGCAACGCAACGCC
>Ga0116162_10001399_pt1 | contig 15855 bp, 17 predicted proteins | sample AD_UKC105_MetaG_FD_89875 | JGI IMG/M metagenome (GOLD analysis project Ga0116162, IMG submission 89875) | Active sludge microbial communities of municipal wastewater-treating anaerobic digesters from Hong Kong - AD_UKC105_MetaG | ecosystem: Engineered > Bioreactor > Anaerobic > Digestate... | reverse complement strand
TTTTTTATTGCCATTTGCATTGCAGCCTCGGCAAGCTTTTCAACTCCAATAGGTTACCAAACAAACATGATTGTTCAATCAATCGGAAATTATAAGTTTAAAGATTTTTTACGCATAGGCCTGCCTTTAAACTTTTTAGCGTTCATACTCTCAGTTGTATTTATTCCTTTAATTTGGAAATTTTAGCCACCTCCAATTAATGTTTGTAAATAAAATTTGAAGCTTGTTGCTCTTTTATCGATTAATTTTTCTTTATCGGCAGAAAAGCTATTTTTGCATACTTATTGATCTTTATAAACACGCAATTATAAAATGAATAATTACAACCTTAGTCACCTTCGCGAACTCGAAGCCGAAGCCATCCATATTATCCGCGAAGTAGCAGCCGAATTCGAAAACCCGGTGATGCTCTATTCAATCGGAAAAGATTCATCGGTAATGGTACGCCTGGCCGAAAAAGCATTTTACCCGGGCAAAGTACCTTTTCCTTTGATGCACATCGACTCGAAATGGAAATTCAAAGAAATGATTGAATTCCGCGATAACTACGCCCGCGAGAACAACTGGGACCTCATTGTTCATTTTAACAAAGAAGGATTTGAAAGTGGTGTAGGACCGTTCACCCATGGCAGCAAAGTACACACCGACATTATGAAAACACAGGCATTGCTTGCTGGCCTCAATAAATACAAATTCGACGCAGCTTTTGGTGGTGCCCGCCGCGATGAAGAAAAATCACGCGCCAAAGAACGTATTTTTTCATTCCGCGATAAGTTTCATCAATGGGATCCCAAAAACCAGCGCCCCGAGCTTTGGGATATTTACAACGCAAAAGTACACAAAGGAGAGTCAATTCGCGTATTTCCAATCTCAAACTGGACAGAGCTCGATGTTTGGCAGTACATTCGTCTCGAAAACATTCCAATTGTACCACTTTACTTTGCAAAAGAACGCCCAATGGTAAACATGGACGGTACCTGGATTATGGCCGATGACGAACGCATGCCCAAAGAATTGCGTGACAAAGCCGAAATGAAGATGGTCCGTTTCAGAACCCTTGGCTGCTATCCGCTTACAGGAGCAGTAGAGTCGAATGCTACAACCATTGAAGAGATTGTTGAAGAAATGATGACCGTAACCGTTTCGGAACGCACAACACGTGTAATCGATTTCGATCAGGAAGCCAGTATGGAACAAAAGAAAAGAGAAGGGTATTTTTAATATTGCTTCGCAATTTTTAAAAATGTTGTCATGGTTGTCTGCTCCCTTTGGGAGCGTTGTCATAGTAAACAACAACAACAACAACAACAACAACAACAACAACAACAACAACAACAACAACGAAAATAGCAACCACAACCCGATTATAATGAAAAGCTACGAAGACCTGGAAATATACAACCTTGCTTTCGATATTGCAGTACGTGTATATAAACTAAGCATTCAATTGCCTCATCCCGATAAATTTGAAACTGGCAGTCAAATTCGCAGATCCAGCCAATCAATTAAAGACAATATCGTTGAAGGATATGGAAGAAAAAGGTATAAAGCAGATTTTATTAAATTCCTTGTATACTCACATGCTTCGTTACTTGAGTCGCTATCTCAAGCAAATTTTTTATCAGTTATTCATCCAAATACCGGATGGGAAGATGTCCATATAGAACTTGATAAACTAGGTATTAAAATTTCAAATTTCATAATTTATGTCGAAAAGAACTGGAAAACATAATACAACAACTAAAACGTGAGCAAAACGCCCCCTCAACAACAATGACAACAATGACAACAAAAGCAACAATGGCAACAAATAACAACAATGGCAACAAATAACAACACACAACGACAAAACAGCAACTCTCCCACCGGAAACAACCGTGGCAATCTCGATATTCAAACCTTTTTGAACCAAGACGAACAAAAAGACCTGCTCCGCATCCTCACTGCCGGATCGGTCGATGATGGAAAATCGACACTTATCGGGAGGCTAATGTTCGATAGTAAAATGTTGTACGAAGATCAACTGGCTTCGCTCGAACGCGACAGCAAACGTGTTGGACACGCAGGCGAAGAAATCGACTATGCATTGCTGCTCGATGGGCTCAAAGCCGAACGCGAACAAGGCATCACCATTGATGTAGCTTACCGCTATTTTAGCACCAACAAACGCAAGTTTATTATTGCCGATTGCCCGGGTCATGAGCAATATACCCGCAACATGGTAACCGGTGCTTCAACTGCCAACCTTGCCATTATACTTATCGATGCAACTAAAGGAGTAATCACACAAACCCGTCGCCATACTTACCTTGTATCCTTACTCGGAATTAAACACGTGGTGTTGGCTGTAAATAAAATGGACCTGGTTGACTATCGCCAAGAGGTTTTCAACGATATATGTGCCGATTACAAAGCTTTTGTATCGCAACTTAATATCCCCGACGTGGAGTTTATTCCACTTTCAGCATTAAAGGGCGAGAATGTTGTTGAAGGAACAGGAAAAATGCCTTGGTACCATGGCAAATCGATGCTCGAATTCCTCGAAACAGTACATGTGGCCAGCGACCGAAACTTCGAAGATTTTCGCTTCCCGGTTCAATATGTCAACCGTCCCGACCACGATTTCAGAGGTTTTGCTGCCAAAGTTACCTCGGGCATTGTACACAAAGGCGATGAAATAATGGTACTACCATCACGAAAAAAATCGATTGTTAAGCAAATTGTCTCCTACGATGGCGAATTACAAGAGGCTTTTCCTCCACAATCGGTCACCATTACCTTAACAGATGAAATTGACATCTCGCGTGGCGAAATGATTGTTCACCCCGATAACCTACCGCACATTGAACGCCATTTTGAAGCCATGCTGGTTTGGATGGACGAAAATCCGATGAATCCGGCAACACAATTCTATATTAAACACAATACCAACACCACCAAAGCAAGGGTCGATAATATCAAATACAAAGTTGATATCAACACCTTACAAAAATCGGCCATTAACCATTTCGAATTAAATGAAATTGGGCGAGTAGTACTTACTACTGTTAAACCCATATTTTTCGATCCTTACACAAAAAACAAAGGCACAGGCTCATTTGTACTCATCGACCCGGTTACACACAACACCTGTGCCGTTGGAATGATTATCGATAAGCTCGAATCGGGCGAATTGACCAACAAAATTTCGCTCGACGAATACCGAAGCCGCATCGATATGGGCGAATGCCTTATCGACAATTCCGAACGACAAAAACGGTACGGGCAAAAAGGAGCAACACTTTGGATCACCGGCTTACACGGATCGGGCAAAAATGAATTGGCCTACCACCTCGAAAAACAATTGTTCGATATGGGGGCCACCGTTGTTTTACTCGATGGAAGCACCGTACGCTCGGGCTTATCGCGCGAGCTCGACTTCTCGCCCACCGATCATGTTGAACATTTACGCCGTGTAGCACATATTGCCCGTATGTTAAACGATCAAGGCATTATAGCTATTTGTTCATTTATATCGCCAAATGAAAACAACAGGGCACAAGTTGCCGAAATAATTGGCAAAGAACGTTTTAAGCTCATTTTCATGGATGCCGATTTAGAATTCTGCAAACAAAACAAACCCGAATTATATCAACTTGCTGAAGATGGCAAACTCGATAACCTCCCCGGAATCGATGCAGTATTTGACAAACCAAAAAATGCAGCATTAACTTTAAAACCAATAAATTTAAAACAGAACATCGACGATATTATCGACTTGATTTATAAAGAAAAAATTTATCCTATTTAATTTTGGACAAGAAAAATAAGGCTCAAAAGTCCAAAATGGTTATTTTTACTCTTAAAATAAAAAACGAACATTATGACCATTAAAAACATCTGTTGTATTGGAGCAGGCTATGTTGGAGGACCAACTATGGCAGTTATAGCACAACAATGCCCTCACATTGCAGTTAATGTTGTTGACATAAACCCCGAACGCATAGCAGCTTGGAACGATCCCAACCTCGAGAACTTACCCATTTACGAACCTGGTTTGAATGAAGTTGTAAACCGGGCACGTGGGCAAAACTTATTTTTTTCAACCGATATTGAAAAAGCAATTAACGAAGCCGAAATTATTTTCATTTCGGTGAACACCCCCACAAAAAATTATGGAAAAGGCAAAGGAATGGCTGCCGACCTTAAATTTGTTGAACTATGCGCACGGCAAATAGCCGATACCGCCAAAAGCAACAAAATTGTTGTCGAAAAATCAACTTTGCCGGTACGAACAGCACAAGCCATTAAAAACATACTTGAGAACAACAACAGCGGCTTTCGCTTCCAAGTTTTATCGAATCCCGAATTTTTGGCCGAAGGCACAGCCGTGCAAGACTTATTAAAACCCGACAGGGTGCTTATAGGTGGCGACCAAACACCCGAAGGAATAAATGCAATTGAAGCTCTTACCGAAATTTATGCCAACTGGGTTCCTCGTGAAAAAATATTACAAACCAACATTTGGAGCAGCGAGCTATCGAAACTTACTGCCAACGCATTTTTAGCACAACGGGTTTCGTCCATCAATTCAATTTCGGCTTTGTGTGAAAAAACCGGAGCTAATGTCGAAGAAGTAGCAAAAGCCATTGGAATGGACAACCGTATTGGCAATAAATTTTTAAAAGCTTCGGTTGGCTTTGGAGGAAGTTGTTTCCAAAAAGACATACTGAACTTAGTTTACATTTGCCGTAGCCTTGGCTTATATGAAGTTGCCGATTACTGGGAGCAGGTAAAAATTATGAATGATTACCAAAAACACCGCTTTGCCGACAACATTATCCAAACCCTTTACAATACTGTTTCGGGCAAAAAAATTGCATTCTTAGGCTGGGCATTCAAAAAAGACACCAACGATACCCGCGAAAGCGCAGCCATTTATGTTGCAAAAGAATTACTCGACGATTTGGCCGAAGTTCATGTATACGACCCAAAAGTAAGCGAAGAACAAATCATCAATGATTTAAATGAAGTATTTGAAAAAGAACACAATTACAAGTTTACCGATTCGCCACATTTTAGTTTACTGAAAGTTCACAAAAATGCTGAAAATGCAATGCAAAATGCGCATGCGATAGCCGTTTTAACCGAATGGGATGAATTTATCGATTACAATTGGGAAAAAATATACTCGAACATGAAAAAACCTGCTTTTATTTTTGATGGCCGAAATATTTTAAGCCGCAAAAAAATGGAACAAATAGGTTTCAAAATAAGAAGCATCGGTAAATAAAGCAATAAATAAAAAGCAGGATAAAATACTGTTATCGTTTTTCAACATACAACTTTTCACCTTCGGTAGCAGCAATTATAGCAGCTCCGCAACTGTCGCTCCATACATTAATTGCAGTACGACACATATCGAGCGGCCTATCAACAACCAGGATTAAACCGATAGCTGTTTCGGGCAATCCAATAGCTTTCAGAATTATAACTATTGCTACCAAGCTAGCCGAAGGAATTCCTGCTACACCAATTGATGTTAATAAAGCAATTAACACAACTGTTAGCTGCATACCAAAGCTCAGGTCGAGGCCATAAGCCTGTGCAATAAACATTGCGGCAACACATTCGTACAAAGCAGTTCCATCCATATTAACCGTAGCACCTAAAGGCAAAACAAAACTCGAAACTTTTTTCGAAACACCAGCCTTTGTTACCCCTTCGATTGTTTCGGGCAATGTAGCCGACGACGAACTTGTTGAAAATGCCGTTAAAAGTGCCTTAAACATTGTACTCAAGTGAAGCCCGGGCCTTATTTTACCAACAGTATACAGTATTAACGAGGTTGAAAAGAATAGATGAAATGTCAAACCAATTAAAACAATAACTGCAAATTTTAGCAATGGCACAATGGCATCGAAACCCGTTTCACTTACAGTTAGTGCAACCAAGCCTAAAACACCCAATGGCGCAAAACGCATAACCATATTGGTAATATCGATCATTATATCATAAATGCCATTCCAGAAATTTAATTGTACTTTTTTATATTCTTGATTAAGCCTTCGAATAAAATATCCAAAAATCAAACTAAAGGTTATTAAGCCAAGCATTTGCCCTTCGGCAGCAGCTTTAAATACATTGGGAGGTACCATTCGCAAAAACACATTATAAATTTCGCGACTTTCGTAACCGCTTATTTGATTAATTTTTTCGGCCGACAAGGGCGCCAACGCCAATATATCGCGAGCAGGTATTCCGCCTACAATTCCGGGCTTAAAAATATTAACTAAAATCAAACCGGTAAGTATGGCAATCAAACTGGTAAACAAATAATAAGCAATAGTTTTAACGCCCAAGCGTGCAAAACCCTTTTCGGAACTGATATTCGAAATGCCTGTAATTATTGCAGCCATTATTAGAGGCACCACAATCATTTTCAGGGCATTTAAAAACAATGTTCCCAAAAAACCCATTAAACCGGTAAGATCAACAACTCCATCTTTTCCAAAAAAAATACCTAAAGGAATTGAAATTACCAAGGCTACTAATATTTGCCAATGCAGTGCCAATCTTTTCATTTATCAATATTTTTTAAAACAACAACTAAAATAATAGAATTGATTAAATAATGCAGCATATTGTTCGATTATAAACTGTTTTCAAAATTTTGTGTCAATAAATCTATAAAGTATAAATTTTTATTTATTTTTCGGCTTTAAAACAATGGAGCATGAGGCAACTAAAGATTACAAAACAAGTTACAAACCGCGAAACATTATCGCTCGACAAATATTTGCACGAAATTGGGAAAGTTGACTTATTGTCGCCCGAGCGCGAAGTAGAACTTGCAAAAAGAATAAAAAAAGGCGATAGGGAAGCCTTTGAAGAGCTGATCAAATCGAACCTACGTTTTGTTGTGTCGGTTGCCAAACAATATCAAAATCAGGGATTAAGCCTTCCCGACCTCATTAATGAAGGAAACCTTGGGCTTATTAAAGCAGCACAACGATTCGACGAAACACGTGGCTTCAAATTCATCTCGTACGCTGTTTGGTGGATCAGACAATCGATTTTACAAGCACTGGCCGAGCAAGCCCGCATAGTTCGTTTACCATTGAATAAAATAGGCTCCATCAACAAAATAAACAAAACATTCAACCAATTAGAACAAGAATTCCAACGCGAACCTACAGCAAAAGAGATTGCCGAATTACTCGAATTAACTCCCGATGTTATCGAAGAAGCCATGAAAGCTTCGGGCCATCACCTTTCTATGGATGCGCCTCTTAAGGAAGAAGATGGAAATAACATGTATGATGTTTTGCTGAACTCCGACACCCCGAGCCCCGACAATGGACTGCTAAACAACTCATTGCAACAAGAAATTGAACGTTCACTTGCCACTTTGGGCGAACGCGAAGCCGAAATATTACGATATTATTTCGGCCTAAACGGAATCCGACCACATACACTCGAAGAAATTGGCGAAGTGCTTGGACTAACACGTGAAAGGGTTAGGCAAATTAAAGAGAAATCGATAAAAAAACTCAAAAACAACTACCGGAACAAGCTATTAAAAAGCTATTTAGGCGAATAATAAACATCAGCTCTTTAACCGGAGCTGTTTTGTTTTCTGAAATCGATCGAAAAGCTGTATTTTTGCAGTAATATTTTGAAATTCATAATTGTTATAAATGAACAGAATAATTGCACCATCGATATTGGCAGCCAATTTTCTCGAATTGGGAAAAGAAATTGAATGCATCAACAACAGCAATGCACAATGGATTCATTTTGATGTTATGGACGGTGTTTTTGTCCCCAATATCTCATTTGGCGCGTTTATCCTCGAACAAGTACGCTCAATTACCCCAAAGCCACTCGATGTACATTTAATGATTATTAATCCAGATGGCTATATCGATCAGTTTGCAAAAGCTGGCGCAAGCAACATTACCGTACATTACGAAACCTGCCAACACCTGCACCGAACCATTCAAAGCATTAAGGATAAGGGAATTATGGCAAGTATTTGTTTAAACCCACACACACCTATTGACCATCTCAACGAAATTTTACCCTACACCGATATGGTTTTACTCATGTCGGTGAACCCAGGCTTTGGAGGTCAAAAGTTTATTGAATCGACCTACGATAAAGTTCGCAAACTAAGGAAAATGATCGACGACAAAGGGCTAAAAACACTTATTGAAGTTGATGGGGGCGTAAATGCCGAAACAGGCAAAAAACTTTTCGATGCAGGAGCCAACGTTTTGGTTGCCGGAAGCTATATTTTCAATGCAGCTAACCGGCAATCTCAAATTGACAGTTTGCTTTAATCACAACTAAACCGAACCAACCATTGGCCAATTAAAAAAGAAAAGTGAATGGAAAACGAAATTAATTATCACAACATTGATCATCTGTTGGATCAAATTCCCGATAATTTTCAAATATTAGAGGAAACTATAAATATTGATGTTCAAAAGCAATACATCGAATCGTCGCAAAAACTCGAATTAAATGGCGATTTGGTTAATGTAGATGAACAGATTGCGATTGTTGAGAATCCCGATTCGGATGATGAAGAAATAAAAATAGCCTTACAGAATTTAGCATTTACCGATGCAATTGAAGCATTTCGGGCTATCGAAAGCTATACAAAAACAGCTCCCGATCATTTAAAAGATTGGGCTACGCTGGCTCTTCAACAAAGCCGCATTCTTATTCATGCTTCGTTGCTCGATGAACAACAATTCTTTATTTCATCGGGCTTAGGTGGAAAAAAAGACAAACTCAGGTACTTTTTTATTTTTCCTTTTGCAAACAATCTAAACATCACAGATTTTCAACGCAATTCATTTGAAAAGGAACTTAATTACTTCCTTGAAAAATACGATTCAATTTTAGAAGATCTGAATTTTGAAGAAAAATTTGCTACAGTTACAGCTCTGGTTCCTTTAAAATCGTCGGTAGCCGACATTGTTAACAGCCTGATCAATGAATGCAAAAACTACGGCAACTATTTGTCAGACAATGCAATAATCACCAATATTAAAAAATTCAACACGGAAGAAATTACCGAAATTATTGAAAACAATGAAGAATAACACAATTAACCTTGCCATTCAGGTTTTGCCACAATCAAACAAACAACACCCCTACTCCATTGTAGATAAAGCTATAGAAATAATTCAAAAAAGTGGTTTCCCATATAAAGTTTGCCCTTTCGAAACAGTTGTTGAAGGTAAATGGGACGAACTTATGGCCATGGTAAAGGAAATTCATGAGGTTTGTTATGCAAACAATACCCAAAGCATGATGTGTTATTTGAAAATACAAACACGTAACAACGAAGATGTTACTATTAACGACAAAATGGAGAAATACCAATAAGCATTTTAGAGTGATTTTTTTTTGAATAATTTCATTAATTTATTTGGGAAGTAAACAAGCAATCACTATCTTTGCACCGCATTTTTAAAGAGGTCCTGTAGCTTAATGGATAGAGCATCTGACTACGGATCAGAAGGTTGGGGGTTCGAGTCTCTCCAGGATCACTTTTAAAAAAAGCTGCTACGAAAATCGAAGCAGCTTTTTTTTTTGCCATTTTTTAATCAGTTTCTAAAAACCAATTCCTGATCGATTAAATCAACCACAATTGGTTTATTCTTATCAATATTTCCTGCTAAAATTCGTTTCGACAAATCATTTAGAATGTATTGCTGCAGAACCCTTTTTACAGGCCGTGCACCGTACTGTGGATCATACCCCACCGAAGCAATCCAATCAATTGCCGCTTCGCTTATATCGATTTTTAAACCTTGTTGCCCCAGCCTATCCGAAATACGTTCAAACTGAAGTTGAACAATGTCGTGAATTTGCTTACGCCCCAAAGGTAAAAACATAATGGTATCGTCAATACGGTTCAAAAATTCAGGGCGTATCGTCTTTTTCAACAGGTCAAAAACTTGCAAACGGGCTTGTTCGTATTTTTCGTACCGATTATTTTCATTTATTCCATCAAAAATCTGCTGAATATGTTGCGACCCAATGTTCGATGTCATTATAATAATTGTATTGGTAAAATTCACCACTCTTCCTTTATTGTCGGTAAGACGGCCATCGTCGAGCACTTGTAACAACACATTAAAAACATCGGGATGCGCTTTTTCAATTTCGTCGAACAAAACTACCGAGTAAGGTTTACGTCGAACCGCTTCGGTTAGCTGGCCTCCTTCGTCGTAGCCTACATATCCCGGAGGCGACCCAATGAGGCGTGTTACCGAAAATTTTTCCTGATACTCGCTCATGTCAATTCGGGTAATCATGTTTTCATCATCGAACAAATATTCGGCAAGTGCTTTGGCCAATTCGGTTTTACCCACACCGGTAGTACCCATAAAGATGAACGAACCAATTGGCCGTTTTTCATCTTGCAAACCGGCACGACTACGCCTAACAGCATCAGCAATTGCATTAATAGCTTCCTTTTGCCCTACCACTCTTTTAGCCAATTCATCATCGAGGTGCAACAATTTTTCGCGCTCACTCTCAAGCATTTTTGCAACTGGAATACCCGTCCAACGACTTACCACTTCGGCAATATCATCGGCATCAACCTCTTGTTTAACCAATGAACTTTTCTTTTGCTTTTCCTCAAGCTCGGACTGCAACCGGGCAATATCGGCTTCGGCATTTTTCATTAAGCCATACCTAATTTCGGCAACCCTGCCATAATCACCGGTACGTTCAGCTTGTTCGGCCTGATATTTATAATCTTCAATATCTTGTTTATTTTTCTGAATACCATCAATCAAACGTTTTTCGGTTTCCCATTCGGCACGGTACCGCGATCTTTCTTCTTGCAAATTGGCCAACTGTTCTTCCAAACCTTTCAACTTCGACTGATCGTTTTCACGCTTAATTGCCTCACGTTCTATTTCAAGCTGCATAATTTTGCGCTCCACCTCATCGAGCTGTTGTGGTACCGAGTCGATTTCGAGCCGTAACTTTGCAGCAGCCTCGTCAATCAAATCGATGGCCTTATCGGGCAAAAATCGTTCGGTGATGTAACGATGCGACAATTGCACAGCCGAAATTAGTGCTTCATCCTTGATACGAACTTTATGATGGTTTTCATAACGCTCTTTCAAACCACGTAATATCGAAATAGTGCTTAGCGTATCGGGCTCTTCAACCAAAACATGTTGAAAGCGGCGTTCAAGAGCCTTATCTTTTTCGAAATACTTTTGGTATTCGTTCAATGTTGTTGCACCAATAGCGCGCAAATCGCCACGAGCAAGAGCAGGTTTCAGAATATTGGCAGCATCCATAGCTCCCTCGCCCTTGCCTGCACCAACTAAAGTATGTATTTCGTCGATAAACAATATAATTTCGCCATTGGCATTCACCACTTCGTTAACCACCGACTTAAGGCGCTCTTCAAATTCGCCTTTGTATTTTGCACCAGCTACCAAAGCACCCATATCGAGCGAGAAAATCAACTTCGACTTAAGATTTTCGGGCACGTCGCCTTTAAAAATACGCTGTGCCAATCCCTCGGCAATAGCAGTTTTACCTGTACCGGGCTCGCCAATAAGTATTGGATTGTTCTTTGTACGACGCGACAAGATCTGCAACAAACGACGAATTTCGTCATCGCGGCCAATAACCGGATCGAGTTTGCCCTTACGAGCCTGCTCAACCAAATTTACGGCAAATCGCCCCAATGCGTTAAATTTATCCTCGGCCGATTCACTATCAACCTTTGCTCCTTTTCGCAGTTCGTCAATAGCAGCCCTTAGTTCTTTTTTATTGAAACCTGCATCGGTCATAAGGCGGGTCACCGAGTCGCCGGCATCGAATAAACCCAGCAACAAATGCTCCACCGAAACATACTGGTCGCTCATTTCGGAAGCATACTTAATAGCTTTTTGAACAGCAACGTTCGATGCATTCGACAAATATGGCTGTCCGCCACTCACTTTCGGATACGACTCAATTACTTTATCGAGTGCCATATTCAAACTTTGTATATTCACACCCAACTTATTAAAAATATACTGGCTAACATTCTCGGCAATTTGCTGTAAAGCTTTCAATATATGGCCGTTCTCAATTGCTTGCTGACCATACGAAGCAGCAATTTGTGCAGCCTGATTCAAGGTGTCGCGCCCTTTTATGGTGAAATTATTTAAGTTCATGATTAAAAATGTTTATATTAATAATAACTACTTGCACTTAACAAATCTGATTGGCAAATTGCAAATGCACTGCGTTTTAATCAAAACATTAACCAAACTTTCAATACTGAATTTTTGACATAAAAACACACCACAAAAACCGACAAAATAGCTGATATTCGGATATTTAACCGCAATTATGACAGAGGTACAACTGTTCGAAAACAGATACCAACGAAGGATAAGTATTGGGCAATACCATTTTTTTAACTTGGACGGTTGTAAGCCAGCGAGCCTCGGTAATATCTTCATTTACTTGCGGAACAGGCTCTTCGTTATTTAACGCCATCATGCTGTACCAATAAGTTGGCTTTAAAACCCATTCGTTATTATGAAATTTCGACTGGTAAATATGGTAAGTAGTAATTAATTTTTGCTTTAGAATTAAGTGGTTTATTCCAGTTTCTTCAACAACCTCACGCAAGGCTGCACATTTTTTTGTTTCACCTTTTTCAATTTTCCCTTTTGGCAAATCCCATATTCCCCATCGTTTAATACATAAAAATTGGTTTTTGTTATTTACTACCAAACCACCGGCAGCTTTTACAATTTTGAAAAAGGGAGAAAGTAAAACATGTGGTTTTTCACATGTGTCAACATGTAAAAGAAAATTACGTTTTTGTTCATCGTTCAAAAAAGAAACACAAGCCTGTTGAATTGTTTTGCGGTCGGAAACTTCAACTAGCACCAAGCCACTTTGGTCAACATCTTGGACGTTGTTGCCAATGAAAAGAATTCTGTCATTAAAAAAAACTTTGTACATTTGCGGCGTATTAAAAAACTTTAAAAAATGGATAACAATCAAATTGAAGTAGCAAAAAGGCTACTACAAATTAACACAATAAAAGTACAACCGTCAAATCCGTTTACATGGGCATCGGGGTGGCTTTCGCCAATATATTGCGACAACCGCAAAATACTTTCTTACCCTGAAACACGCAATTTTATTTGCGATGAATTTACCCGCATTGTAAAAGAAAAATATCCACAAGCCGAAGTAATTGCAGGTGTTGCCACCGGAGCAATAGCTCATGGCGCTTTGGTAGCTCAAAAACTAGGCTTACCTTTTGTTTATGTGCGTTCGAAACCAAAAGATCACGGGTTAGAAAACCTGATAGAAGGCGATTTAAAACCAGGCCAAAAAATTGTTGTGATCGAAGATTTGGTATCGACAGGCGGTAGTAGCTTAAAAGCTGCCGAAGCATTAAGCAACTATGGCGGCGATGTGTTGGGAATGGTTGCCATATTCTCGTACAATTTTCAGGTAGCAACCGATAATTTCAAAAAAGCTGGACTCGAACTTACTGCATTAAGCAATTATAATGTACTGATCGACCATGCGTTAAAAATTGGCCACATTCATGAAGACGATGTTGAAAGCCTTCAAAGCTGGAGAAACAACCCATCGGAATGGGGTCGATAGTATTAAAAAACATCAATATCAACATAACGAAAGCCGGGTTCAATTTGATTCCGGCTTTTTCAAAAAGAATAAACAAGTATGGCAACCAGCAAATATGTGAGCGATGTAAAAACGGTTAATCAAAACCACCAAATCGTTTTCAACTTTTTATCTGACTTTAATAATCTTGGCCAATTTTTCAACGAATATACTTTTGCACAAATAGCGCAACAAATACCCAATGCCAGTATCGACGATTTTCAATCAGATACAGATAGCTGTAATTTCACGATCAGTAAAATTGGCCAGGTAGGTTTGCGCATAGTCGATCGTGAACCAACAAAAACAATAAAAATATCGGGAGAGGGGAATATCCCGTTTCAACTTTTTTTATGGATACAAATTTTACCCACCGGCTCATACGAATCGAAAATACGGGTAACCCTACATGCCGACTTGAACATGATGATGAAAATGATGGTAAACAAAAAGCTAAAAGATGGGATCAACAAACTTGCTGACGCCCTTACGATGCTGCCTTACCGCTAAACAGTGTCAGTTTGTCACAAACTACGATTTCAGTAAATTCAAAAAAACTACAAAAAGGCCACTTCTTTAAAATGATAGGTTTTATTTTTTCCGTTTGAAGCCCGAATAAGCAATTGTCCTATAGGGTTCACCCCAGTAATTACGCCCATATACTCACCATCATTATCGCTATAAAGCGACTCAACACCAAGCCGATACAAAGCGTCAACGTATGCATCATTAATAACATCGAGCTTTCCTTCTCGCAATAACAAATACCACGACTCAATCCTATCGCAAAGCATTGCAAAAAGCTCATTTAAATCAAAACGCCTCCCTACTAACTGACACAACGACACAGGATTAGGTGCATTGCTCAAAAATATTTCCTGGTTAATATTTATCCCAATACCTGCAACAGTTGAACCTAATGTGTAGCCCATTATTGAATTCTCGATAAGGATTCCTGCAATTTTTTTATCGCCAACATAAATATCATTTGGCCACTTAATTTTAAGGTCATCAACAAAGCAAGACAACATATCGCGCACAGCAAGGGCTATAAGCTTCGACAGCAAAAACTGATACTGAACCGGCAAAAAATCAGGGTACAACAAGACGCTCATTAACAGATTCTTACCAGGTTCACTTTCCCACGAATTATTTACTTGCCCCCTACCCGCATTCTGATAGCCTGCCAAAACAACAGTCCCTTCAATTAGCTTATTATCTGCCAATAATTTACTGGTATAGTTATTGGTCGAATCAACACTTTCAAGTTTTATGGTATTTTTTCCAATTATTTCTGCCATAAATTCAGAGGAATTAATTAGTCAAAAAGATTAAATTTGCAAAATAGTTACACAAATATATGGAGAACATTAAACAATCAGACACAACAACAGATTTAATAGACGCAATAATTGAAGGAGTGAGACGCAAAAAGGGACACGGGATACTCGATCTCGATCTTACAAAGATTAACAATACCGAATGCAATCATTTTATAATATGCCACGGCACGTCGAATACGCAAGTTGAAGCTATTGCCCGATCGGTTGAAGAAACGGTTGAAGAAATTACCGGCCAAAATGTTTGGCATACCGATGGTTATAAGAATGCACAATGGATTTTGCTCGACTATGCAGACATCATGGTACATGTTTTTCAGGAAGAATGGCGCAAACATTATGATCTGGAACAACTTTGGGCCGATGCCGATTTCATTAATTACAACTCAGAAAATTAGAGAACAATGACAGATAAAGAAACAAAAAACAAAAAACCGGCACCCGACAAGTTTATGCCTAAGAAGCCATCGGGCGGTAAGCCCAAATTCAATATGTCGATTATTTACATTGCCATAATACTGATTTTGGGCGTACAGTTTTTTTTCAGTGGAAAATCACCCATTGAAACTACTTGGTACCAAGTAAAACGCACCATGCTTCAAAATGGCGATGTTGAGAAAATTGTAGTTCTTAATAAAAACAAAGCTAACATTTACCTGAAGAAAGAAAGCTTTCAGAAGTATAAAGAAGAATTGGGCTCAGGCTATAGCGCACCAGATGTAAACGGCCCACATTTTTTCTTTACTCTTGGCTCATACGACTCGTTTGAGACTAATGTAAAAGACGCCATTGCTGAATACAATTTGGAAGAATTCCCGATTACTAACCAGGATACTTACGATTG
>Ga0116162_10001380_pt1 | contig 15941 bp, 15 predicted proteins | sample AD_UKC105_MetaG_FD_89875 | JGI IMG/M metagenome (GOLD analysis project Ga0116162, IMG submission 89875) | Active sludge microbial communities of municipal wastewater-treating anaerobic digesters from Hong Kong - AD_UKC105_MetaG | ecosystem: Engineered > Bioreactor > Anaerobic > Digestate... | reverse complement strand
TCTCACCATTGCCATACTTCTTCGCAATCGCCGCCGTCAGCGTCGTCTTACCATGGTCAACGTGACCAATCGTACCAATATTCGCATGCGGCTTGTTTCTTTCAAATTTTTCCTTAGACATCTTTTCGTTCCTTCATCGTCTTAAGATGTGATGACCGGCGCCACGCCAGCCGTAATTAAACCAATGCTCTGATGTAAAAAAACCCGCTGATAAAGTCAACGGGTTTTTTGGGTTTGGCAGAGATGTTATTAAAATGATGGAGCGGGCGACCGGGATCGAACCGGCATATTCAGCTTGGAAGGCTGACGTTCTACCATTGAACTACGCCCGCATTGGAGTGCCAGTATACTCATTCACTGGCCGTTGACAACATATTATGGAGCGGGCGACCGGGATCGAACCCCCTCGCGCAACGCCGTTGCGCGTTCCTTATAATAAAATAGCGGGTTCGATACGACTCCTGATGCTGGCCGGTATAAAAAATACTCTCCACTTCAATTAAGCGTTGGAGCGGGAGACGGGGATCGAACCCGCGGCCCTCAGCTTGGGAAGCTGATGCTCTACCACTGAGCTACTCCCGCGTGGTGGGTAGAAATAATCTGATTTAGATCTGAAATCAAGTCCTTCGTCGGCTGCGCCGACATAATCTCGTCTAAGCGTTCGCTTTGCTCGCGCAAGTCTCATTAAAAATCAAGGAATTCGAAATTGTTTTCGCAAAAATAATCAATCAGGGCACATACATCTTCAAAAATACCGGGCTGATCGTGCAGAAGAAAAATGTGAGGATGATCTGCCACTTTTAGTCCCTCATCTTGTTCTGCGCGGGCGATTAGATCTTCGCGGGTTTTTATAGGCTGGCGTCCGCGGTGCGTATCATTGAGCATCCAGTCCCGAGCAGTGAAGGTATAAAGGCAATCAACAGTATTTGAAGGGTAAGACGACGGCATATCGGCAAAGGGCTGTGAAAAACCCTGATCATGCAAATATTGCTGGAGGATGCTGGTTTTGTTGTTCTCAACAATGCCGGCGCTATCAATCTGTTCAATCTTGCAGCCGTCACCGCGATCAATATAAGGAAATCGGTAATACTTTGCGGGACGCGAAATGCCACAACGTGCATAGGCCGCTTCGATCAAATGATCGCATTTTTCAAGATCATCCGCCCAGTCCTGCGGCTGCATATCTCCGGCAGGCTTATGAGCATAAGAATGATTACCGATCCGCAGGCCCTTAGTAATTGCATACTCAATGGCGCTCGGATTTTGCTCCAGCAACGCCCCGCGGACAAACAAAAGCGCTGGAATGTGGCGCGCGGTAAGAAAATCAACCAGCTTTTCCGTATCGGGCGATGGGCTGTCATCAATCGTCAAATAGGCCTTAGGCGCACTCATGCGTTCAGCCCTTTCAGAGCCGGATAGGGATATGTGATGTGATAGATTGGCATGGCGCGCAGATCACGGGTGACAGGCGCAATACCTTTGAGGCAAAACCAATGCTTGAAATGTTCTTGATCAAATTGCCCGGCCTCAATCAATCGCCCTAAAACCCCGCCAGTGAGGTAAAGCCCGCCATAAGCATGGCCGGCAATGACACTGGAGGCGGCAAACAGACCCAAAAATTCATGGAACAGGCGCAGAGCTGTGCTCACTTTTAAATCATCCGCTTGGCGCATCATTTCTTCTGGGCTTTGCACTTGCACTGAACTGCCGCCAATCAAACACAAAGCCCGGTAAAGATTATAAAGCCCCGGGCCGCTTACTACATTTTCATAGACAGGAATGGTCTCATTACCTTTAAAGCGTTGAACAGCCTGAATTACAAGAGCTTGCTCATCGGTTAAACAAGCCACAGGCAAGTGCCCGCCGTGTGTAGGCTGCACAATTGGTTTGTCACCTTGATGCACATAGGCCAGCCCCAGCCCCGTTCCCGGACCAAGAATGCATTTTGACGGACTTGCAGGAGCGCCCGCGCGGAGAGCTTTCAGGTCGCATTCTTCCAAAACCGGCAACGACCAAGCAGCCGCTTCAAAATCATTGACAATGCGTTCGACCTGCCAGCCTTCGCCTTCAAGCTCCTTGGGGTCAATAACCCATGTGTTCTTATTCACGAACGCCCACAGGCCGTTTTCCGGTGAACCCGCCGCCGCAACCCGGAGTGCACCGGATGGATCTAATTCATGCTCTTTGCAGTAATGCGCCAGTGCCTCTTGCAGATTTTCGAAATCCGCCGCTTCATATTTTGCAATCTTTTCCGGACCTTTCGGCGAAGAGACCGCAAAACGTGCGTACGTGCCACCAATATCTGCCAAAATGCTCATGACATTATCATGCACGAAGCAATGCGTTTTGAAAATAATGATTTATTGGTCTATCCGCCTTGGACCCAGGTTTGCAGGGCATAGCCGACGCCATAGGCCATTGCCGCTGCCGTCAAGCCGATGAATAATGTCTCAAACCCCTCACGGGGCAAAGATTTCAAGGACCACAGGCTTTTGAGAGAACCTATAGCAAAGAACGTGATAGCCGAAAGGATGAGAGCCAAGACAGGCTGATATGATGTTGGCAGGATTGCGCCCGGCAGCAAAAACGGAATCAGCGGCATCGCGCCACAGATAAAAAATGCCCAGAAAGTTTGTACGCCCGCTTTCATCGCCGAGTGTATGGGCCGGGCTATGCCGTATTCTTCCTGAAGCATAAATTCAATCCAGATATCTTTATCTCTGGAAATGGTTGATACCATTTGCTCCAGCTCTTCCCCTTTAAAACCTTTGCTGGCGAAGATCTGGCGGGTTTCCTCGATTTCGCCATCGTGGTGCTGTGCAACATGGCGCACTTCACGCGCATGCAGGCGTTTATAATTGTCTTCTTCCGCCTTCATAGCGCTATAAGCGCTTGCGGCCATCGAAAACCCGTCGGCCAGCAGATTGGCCAGCCCCAGAACCATGACAATCGCAGGAGACAAACCTGCGCCAACAACGCCCGCAACAACGGCGAAAGTTGTCACAACCCCGTCAATGCCGCCATAGACCCATTCCTTAAGATAAAAAACCCCCGGCCCGGCGCTGAGACGTGCTTTGATTTCTTCCGGGCTATGATGATGGTCTTTAAGCATGAAACGGATTTTTCTTTTCAAATGCTGAAGCGTGATTACAATGCAGTCATGAGCATACAAAACCGCTATGACAGGCAACGCATTCTATCGGAGATAGGCGCTGCTGGCCAAACGAAAATTTCGACCTCGTCCGTTTTGTGTGTCGGTGCGGGCGGTCTGGGGTGTCCCGCACTATTGTATCTGGCCGCAGCGGGAGTAGGGCTCATCGGCATCGTTGATTTTGACGTTGTAGAAGAAACAAATCTTCAAAGACAGGTGCTTTTTGACACAAGCCAAATTGACCAGAACAAGGCGCAGGCTGCTAAAGTGCGCCTAAACGCCCTTAATCCTGAAATTGATATTCAGGCATACGCGGAAGAGCTGAGTGATAAAAATGCGCTCGCTCTTTTTGAAAAATACGACATTATTATTGATGGGACGGACAATTTTCCAGCTAAATTCCTGATTAGCGATGCTGCTGTTAAGGCGGGAAAACCTTTTGTTTACGGATCTATCCTCGGCTTTGACGGCCAGCTCGCCGTTTTCAATTATAAAGGTGGTCCGTGCTACCGTTGTTTATTCCCCGAAGCCCCGAAGGGGCATATTCCCAATTGTGCCCAGGCCGGCGTAATCGGCGCGGTTGCCGGGATGATCGGCACAGCGCAGGCGATGGAGGCTATCAAAGTCATTGTAGACCATGAAAGCTTTAAACCCCTTGCCGGTAAGCTTTGGACAATCGATATGCATTCCATGGAAAATCGTTTACTAACCTTGCCAAAAACATCAGATTGTCCAGTCTGTTCAAAAACCAAAGAGGAGATTGCCTTGAATTACAATTCCCCCACTTGCGGTCTTATTCCCGAAATCACCCCGCAGCAGGCAAAGGACAAACAAACCGCGCTTCTTATTGATGTACGCGAAATCGACGAATGGAATGCCGGACATATTGAAGGCGCGCAGCATGTCGCCTTATCGGTTTTAGTCCAAGGCCACGTTCCGGAATTGCCGCCGGATTGTGAGATTGTTCTATATTGTCAAAAAGGTATGCGGAGCTTACAGGCAGCACAGATCCTTAAGGGCCATGGCTGCACCAACATCATGAATATGACCGGTGGCTACGAAGCTTGGCTCAAAAGCTCTTAAAAACCGCCCTTTATTGACTCGCATCAAGTTTGTATTTTTCAAAATACTGTTATAGTGTCTCGCATAATTATACTTAAAGAGTTCGGATAATTGCGATGAAACACGACATTATTATCATTGGCGCCGGCCCAGCCGGGTTGAGCTTTGCCCGCGAAATGGCCGAAACGGGGCTAAATATTGTTTTGCTTGAAAAACAGCCCGAAAGCGTTCTGGCCAATCCGCCCTATGATGGGCGTGAAATCGCGCTCACCCATCTTTCACGAAAAATCATGGGCGATCTGGGGATGTGGGACTCAATTCCGGATGAAAAAATTTCCCTGATTAAAACCGCCAAAGTCCTGAATGGCGGCTCGCCTTATGCGCTGTCTTTCGATCATGAAGAGGCGGGCGAAGAGACACTGGGCTTCATGATTTCAAACCACCAAATTCGAAAAGCAGCTTATGAATCGCTGGCCGGATATAAAAACATTCAAATCCTGAGCGAAAAAGAAGTCTCTACGCTTGGCACCGACCAGGAAAAAGGTTGGGTTGAGCTAAGCAGTCGAGAGCGCCTGGAGGCGCCGCTGATCGTCGCCGCAGATTCCCGTTTTTCCGCGACGCGGCGTATGATGGGAATTTCCACTTCGATGCTGGATTTTGGCCGCACCTGCATTGTCTGCACGATGAGTGCGGAATTACCGCATCATGAAACCGCTTATGAGTGTTTCCATTTTGACCGCACGCTGGCCGTGTTGCCTCTGAACAACAACCAGGTTTCCATTGTCATTACGCTGGGCTCGGAAGAAAGCGCGCAAGTGCTTGCGATGGGTAAAGAAGACTTCGCTGCCGATATACAGCACCGTTTTGAAGGGCGTTTGGGCACAATGAAACTCACAAGCGAACTGTTCCCTTATCCTCTGGTGGCCACATTCGCCAAGACTTTCTGCGCCAACCGTTTTGTGGTTATCGGCGATGCCGCCGTGGGCATGCACCCGGTCACAGCACACGGCTTTAATTTAGGTCTGCGCAGCGCACACACTTTGGCTAAAGAAATCAAAGACGCTTTGCAAACAGGCAGCGATTACGCGGCGCAAACTGTTTTACAGCGCTATAGCCAGAAACACACACACGCCTCAGCGCTGCTTTTCCATGGTACAAATGCGCTGGTAAAGCTCTACACAAAAGACACGCCTGCGGCCAAATTTGCTCGCCGGACCTTGCTGAGATTGGGGAACCGCCTTAAACCGGCCAAACGTTTGATTATGAATCAGCTCACGGAAAATAAGGCTGCTTAAAGCCTATCCTTGAATCCGACCATAAAGAATGTGCCATGTAACCTGCCCGTGAAAGCTTTCGTCGGCATATCGGCAGGTTTTTAGTAAGTCCTTGCGGCTGAGAGTTTTATATCCGATACGTGGCGTATTCATTCCTCCTTTTTTCAGATTACGCAAGAAATGCAGTGTACTTTGGTGATGTTCAACGATTTCATCTTCCCGAAAAACACCGGGCCAGGATTCAAAATTTAGCAATCCGTTGTCTAAAGAAAATTCCTTCAGACTTGCGCGCCATTCCGGAAAACTCTCTGGCGCGGGCACCGTATAAAAAATTACGCCCCCGGATTCAAGCAAACCCAAAAGCGTTTCAAATGTGCCATGCGGATTACCAAACCACTGAAACGCCATGTTGCTGACAATTATATCATAGTGCTGATCTTTCGCCGGACTTTCGCCATCCATTACGCTCCAGCGCACATTTTTTTGTTCCCCGATGCGCGAGCGAGCGCGATCAACCATGTGCGCACTTATATCCGTAATGTGAAACCGCCCGCCGGGATAGCACTTCAAAAGCCGCTGCGTCAAAGCCCCCGTTCCACAACCGATCTCCAGCACCAACGGATTTTCAATATCCGGTAAATCCGCGGCCAGGGTCTGCGCAATTTTTTCCTGAATAGCGCTATGGCGATCATACTCATTGGCGCAATCATCAAATCTATGCGCAACGTTTTTCTTCCACTCAAAGCTCACGAATAAAATCCTTTATATGCTCCGCGCACCAGTCTGGGTGGCTTAAGGGGAGGGCGTGGCACGCACCCTCGCAAACAGGCATGTCATAGCCCGCCCATTCTTCTTTCATGAGCGCGAGCGGCAAAATTGGGTCCTCTGCCCCAGCCAAAGACAAGATGGGGCACGTTAAATCTTTTAGCTCTTCTTTTACATCCCATGAGGAAAGCCATGCCAGACCTTCTTTAAGCCTTTGAACGTTCAAATCATCGCTGGGCGGAAGGCCGCTTGTTTTCCAAAAGTTTTGCATCTGTTTTTCCGGGGTTCTTTGAAGGCGCGTCTTCATGGCACGCAAGGTTCGTTCATCCGCAAAATGTTGAAAGCAGCTAAAACCGTTAATCGCAATAAGCCCCTTTACGCTCCGGTGATGATTCTTCAAAGCCCACATCGTTCCTAAAGAATGTGTGATGTAAATGGATGACTCGCGTGTGATCGCCGTGCAGGAGCTTTGCCCCCCGCCAATAAACTCCAGATCAATCGCCACTGTCTGCATTTCAGGCAAACGTGCGCGTACCCTATCCCAAAACGCTGAGCCTGTCCCCCAGCCATGAACAAAAATAATATCTGCGCTCAACCGCTACCTCTTCTAAGGCATTGAATAAACACGCCCTTGTTTACATTCAAGTTTTATATTCAAGAAAACTATTTAAAAATTGACCTGGATCAAATTTAAAACACTATATATAGTGGTAATGTGATTCTTGAAAATGCAATATATTGTGTTTTTCCTAGGGTTTTCGCCCGCTTTCAAATCTTATTCAAAACCAATGTAACAGGAGTTTATCATGACCATTATTGCTGCCCTCAAACCTGAAATATCCGATGAAATCACCTCATTATACGGTGGTACGGACGTTGATTGCAGCGCTGCGGTCAGTGAGTATATATCAGAATCAGATTGGCGCGTTAAAGCCAACGCCAATACAGGCTATTCCAATGCCGGACTGATTAACAATGTTGCCGGGAAGGTTATCGCCAATTTCTGGCTCGATGAAATTTACGCACCTGAAGAAGGTGGCGCCCACCGCAAAGGCGATATCCATATCCACGATCTGGATTGTTTAACCGGCTATTGCGCTGGGTGGTCTTTGCGTGCGCTTTTGAACGAGGGTTTCAACGGCGTTGATGGGCGCGTTTCGTCTCGCCCGCCGCGTCACTTCCGTGAAGCGCTGGGGCAAATGAGCAACTTCCTCGGCATTCTCCAGTCCGAATGGGCGGGCGCACAGGCGTTCAGCTCTTTTGACACCTATCTCGCGCCTTATGTTTTTCGTGACAATCTATCATTTAGTGAAATTAAAAAAGCCATTCGCCAGTTTGTTTACAATCTCAATGTTCCGGCGCGCTGGGGGCAGTCTCCCTTTACAAACATTACGCTCGACATCACCGTACCGGAAGATTTAGCCGATCAAATTCCAACCAACAACAATCTCCATTTGTTCAAAGGGCTGGATGATGACGATCTGCTGCGCCGTGCCCAGCAACGCGACATGGGGCTGCGCTCGCTTGAAGACACCAGCTTCAAACACTTCCTTCCGGAAATGGAACTGATCGTAATTGCATATTACGAAGTCATGACCGAAGGCGATTCCAGCGGTAAACCCTTTACCTTCCCCATTCCAACGGTAAATATTACTGAGGATTTTGACTGGGACTCGAAAGTTGCCCAGGCCATTTTCGACAACACAGCGAAGGTCGGTTCGTCCTACTTCCAGAACTTTGTGGGTTCCCAGTGGACGCGTGATAAAAACGGTGAGCGCGTGCGTAATCCCGAAGCGTATTCCCCCGGCGCGGTGCGCTCCATGTGTTGCCGTTTGCAACTGGATCTGCGCGAGCTTCTCAAGCGCGGCAACGGCCTGTTTGGATCGGCGGAAATGACCGGCTCTTTAGGCGTGGTCACGCTCAACATGGCGCGTCTGGGCTATCGTTTCAAAGGCGATATGGCCGGGCTGTATAAAGAACTCGACCGCCTGATGGATATTTCAAGATCCACGCTGGAGAAAAAGCGCGCCTATGTTCAAAAAATGTATGATCGTGGGCTTTACCCTTACACGGCACGCTATCTACCATTCTTTCGCAATCATTTCTCTACGATCGGCGTAAATGGGATGAATGAAATGATCCGTAATTTTACCGAAGATCAACATGACCTTACAGATGAACGCGGCATTGAACTCTCCATGGAAATCCTTGATCATATGCGCGCGCGCATGGTCGAGTATCAGGAAGCCACCGGGAATCTTTATAATCTGGAAGCCACGCCGGCAGAAGGGACGACATACCGTTTTGCCAAAGAAGATGCCAAACACTATCCAGGTATTCTTCAAGCAGGGGCGGGCGAAAATATCTACTATACGAACTCTTCCCAAATCCCGGCTGGTCATACGGATGATCCGTTCGAAGCGCTGGAGCTGCAAAACAAACTGCAATGCAAATATACAGGAGGGACAGTACTGCATTTGTATATGGGCGAAAAACTTTCTTCCGCCGAAGCCTGCAAACGCTTTGTCAAAAAAGTGATCGAGAACTACCAACTTCCCTACATCACTGTTACGCCAGTATTTTCGACCTGCGAGACGCATGGCTACCTCAATGGCGAACAGCCCGAATGCCCGCATTGCGGTGAGGAAACAAACGTCTGGACGCGCGTCATGGGCTATTTCCGCCCCGTGGCCAGCTTTAATACCGGCAAGAAGGGCGAACACAAAGAGCGCAAACACTTCCTTGAGCGCCGCATCGAATCTGCCGATCTGTTTGAGAAGGCCTGAACATGCCAAGAGATTTAAATTCAGGAAGCCACCCCCCTAACACAGGGGGTGGCAATGGCGATGCGCTCTCCGTTTATGACGTTACGCCGTTTACTATGCTCGATTTTCCAGAGAAATGCGCGGCGATTATTTGGTTTTCGGGCTGCAATATGCGTTGCGGCTATTGTCACAATCCCCAGATAGTAAAGGGAAAAGGAACAAGGAAGATAGAAGACGTTTTGACGTTTCTTGAAAAACGCGCCAGCCTGCTCGATGGCGTTGTTTTGTCTGGCGGTGAGGCCTCTATTTATCCCGGGCTTGCGGGTTTTGCAGCCCGCGTGAAAGATATGGGTTATGCAATCAAACTTGATACAAACGGCACACGCCCTGATATGGTGCAAGGTTTTTTGGAGCAAGGGCTTTTGGATTATGTTGCGCTGGATTACAAAGCGCCGCCGGAAAAGTTCAAAACTGTGACAGGTATTAAAAAATTCCACAATTTTGAAAAAACACTCGATTTATTATGCGTGCAAAGCGCCGTGCCTTTCGAAGTCCGGACCACCGTTCACACCGACTTGATGGATGAATATGACGTGAGTACGATCATAGCGGATCTCGAAAATCGAAATTATAAAGGCGTATATTACATTCAAAACTACATCGACAATTGCGGTCAAACTCTGGGAATGTTGGGGCCGCAAAAGCGTACGCTGGTTTTGAGTCTTTTGCCTGCCAGCACGGCATTTTCAATAGAATTTCGAAACTTTCCCTGAAACTCTCAGGGACTTATTATGTTATATTTTAAACACGGAAAGGGTGGGATGTTTGTGGAGTGCTCCGCTTGCAATAACAGAGATATAAGACGTCATTGCGAGTAAGGGCGATGCCCGGAGCGATGACCTGTTTTTGGTTAGACTTCTCCCAATTCCTCCGCCACAACGTCCTTCCGGCTGAGCTTTCCGATCATGGTTTTGGGCAGCGGCTTATCACGAAACTCGATTCGTTTGGGCATTTCGATTTTGGAAATTTTTTCGTCCAGAAAGCTTTTCAGATCTTCTGCCGTCAACTCGTGGCCCTCCTTAAGCTTAATCCAGGCCTTCACGATTTCCCCGCGATTAGGATCAGGCAGCCCCGCAACAATACATTCTTCGACATTGGGATGCTTATAGATTGCTTCTTCAACATGGCGCGGATAAACGTTGTAGCCGTTGGTTATAATGAGATCTTTGATCCGATCAACAATATAAGTATACCCCCGCTCATCCATATATGCGATATCACCGGTATGCAGGCGCAGCCCGCCATCATCCGTAGGGCGCAGTACATTTGCCGTTTCGTTTGGACGCTTGAAATAGCCCTTCATCACCTGCGGCCCGCGGATGCAGACCTCGCCACGCTCCCCCAAAACCATCGGCGTCGTTTGATCATCCGGATCGATAATCTCGATAATGGTTTGCGGCAGGGGTAAACCAATGGAACCGGCCACATTTTCACCAAACGGCGGATTAACGGTAGCAACAGGAGAAGACTCGGTCAGACCATACCCTTCCACAACCGTACATCCCGTCTTTGTTTCGAATTTTTTCTTAACTTCAACAGGCAGCGGTGCACCGCCGGAAATACAAAAATCCAGCGAAGACAGGTCGAAATTTTTGAGCTTTGGATGGTTGTTGATGGCGCTGAAAATCGCCGGAACGCCGCACATATAGTTCGGTTTTTTCTTTTGGATAATATCGAGCGTATCATTCAGATCAAATCGCGGGATGGTCACGATTTCCATGCCGGCCAGCACAGCCATATTCAAACAAACCGTCATGGCAAACACGTGGAAAAACGGTAACACGGCAAGCATTTTTTCATGCCCTTGCGGATCAGGAAAATTGGCATAGGCCTGCACAGCGTTGGCATAAATATTCATATGGGTCAGCATCGCCGCCTTGGGCGTGCCGGTCGTACCGCCGGTATATTGCAACACGGCTATATCTTCGAGCGGGTTGATTTCGACAGGTTTTACCTGCCCGTCATTTTTGAGAAAATCCCCTAGCAAAATAATGCGCGGTGAAGCTTCAAGCCGGGCAATATCCTTGCTTTTCACGATGGGAAAAAGCAGATTTTTTGGAAAAGGAAGATAGTCCGTAAATGTCCCGACAATCAGCGTACTCAGCCGCGTATCGGACAGCATTTCTTCCATCTTGTCCATGAGCATCGCCAGATCGAGCGTGACCATGATGTCGGTTTCACTGTCCTCGATTTGGGCGGCGAGTTCATCACGTGCGTAGAGTGGGTTGAAATTGACCACCGTTCCACCGGTTTTAAGAATGCCATAATAGGCAATCAGCGAGAGCGGGCAGTTGGGTAGGAATAAACCAACTTTTGCGCCCTTGGTTACGCCGAGGGCTTGCAATCCGGCAGCAAATTTATTTACGGCAGCATGCAACGCGGCCCAGTCATATGTTTTACCCAGAAAGTCAAAAGCCTGCGTATTTGGTGAGCGCGCCGCCGTTTGGTCGAAGACTTCCGTCATCAGACCCGGAGAAATCTCCATATGCCAGTCCGGCTTTGGTGGATAGGTTTCGAGCCAAGGATAGTTCTGTTCAGTCATGAGCATACCTGTGTGCAAAAATCACACTTTAATTATAACTGTTTTTCGCAAGGCTTTCTATGCGTTATGCAATATTGGCTGGTTCTTAGAAAAAACATAACCTTTATGGTTGTATTCAATTTTATAAAACAAGCCTCTAGATTTTTACTAAAAGATATAGCACACTATATTTGGGTTTGTTCCTAAGCCTGTCCGCTTAGTCTTAGTTATTGTGTTAATTTGGAGAATTCCCCATTGTCTGCCACGCAGAGTGACCTTCGTCCTGAAGGTGAACTTCAACCGATTAAAATGCATCTGAAATGGTTTAACGGAACCAAGGGATTTGGTTTTGTTGTACCCGAGGATGAAAGCTTTGACGCGTTTGTGCATATCACGACTCTTCAAGAGGCAGGTCTGCACGCACTGGGTGAAGGTGCCATTTTGATGTGCACATTATTCGATGGTCCCAAAGGCAAGCAGGTTCAGGATGTAATTGAAGTGATCGAGTCCGGCAGCGTTAATCTGATGCCCGAGGAAATCGGTGAAGACGGTACGTTTTCGCTAGGCGGGCTTGTAAAATGGTACAAACCGGAAAAAGGCTTCGGCTTTATCATTCCCGACGATGGCATGAAGGATGTCTTCATCCATAAAACGCTGCTTGACAAGCTGGAAATGGAAGATCTCGAAGCCGGCCAGCGCGTTAAGGTGCGCCTGAAAGTTGTCGATAAAGGCCGCGAAGCAGTCGATATAGAAATTATTCGGTAAAAATCGTAAATCTCAATCATATAAAAAAGGGCGCTTTTTTCGCGCCCTTTGTCATTCATACATAAAGCTGAAGTTATTTTGCAGCGGCTTGTTTTACGATTTCGAGATCTTCCTGAGAGATATCCTCTTTTGCCGCTTCTTCTTCAGCCTTAAGAATGCGATTACGGGTCGCAGCCTGATAAGCGACCTTGGCGTGCTCGGAGCAGTAAGGCAGGCCGGCAATGTTCGCATGCCCGCAAAAGCCGAAACTTTCATCACGCGGATCGCCAAAAGGCCAGCGACATTGATTGGGTTTGAGATCAACAAGCGGAACGCCTTGGCGGTTATCCTGCGCGGCAGCTTTTTGAATTTTTCTTTCGGGTGCTGCTACGGTCGGTTGTGATTTTACCGGAGCGGGTTTTTTATTTTGCTGAATAGGAGAAACGCGGTTGGAAAGTTTTAAGCGGTGCGCTTTACCGATAACGGCATTGCGCGTAACGCCACCAAGTTCCTTAGCGATTTCTGCGGCTGTCTTTCCTTCGCCCCAGAGTTTCGTCAGCAACTCAACGCGTTCATCAGTCCAACTCATGCTTTTTTCTCCCACTGGCGCTTGCACCAGATAAGTCACTGATACAAAACATTAAAATTAACTCGATTTTCTCTAGAGACTGCAGTCTATCAGCAGCGAATCATTTTGGTCAAATTATGATGAGAAAAAAAATGCGTTATCCACATCCTGAATTTATTTTCAGGAAAGAAGCCTCATTTCTCGCAAATTTTCGCTGCGCTCAGCCCATTTTTCTTCCACTTTGACAAAGAGTTTGAGGTGGACAGGCATGCCAAAAATATCCTGCATTTCTTCACGGGCAGCCTTTCCGATTTGTTTAATGCGCGTCCCGCCTTTTCCTAGCACAATCGCCTTTTGACTATCGCGTTCAACGAACACAAGCTGGGTAATTTTGATGCTGCCATTATCAAACTCTTCCCATGTTTCAGTCTGAACCATCGCGGAGTAGGGCAGTTCCTTATGAAGCTGGTTAAAGATTTTTTCGCGGGTAATTTCCGCCGCCATCATACGCATCGGCAGGTCGGTAATCTGATCTTCATCATACATCCACGGCCCCGGTTTAAGTTCGGCGGCGAGATGATCCAGCAGCTCTTTCGTGCCCTGACCTTTCAGAGACGAAACCATAAAAGTGGCTGCATAATCAAAAGCATCGTTAAAGCTTGTTGCCAAAGCCAACAGGTCCGGCTTGTGAACCTTGTCGGTTTTATTGAGCACCAGAATAACGGGCTTATTTTTAGGAAGCTTTTTGATCAGATTGGCATTTTTGTTGAGCGTATTTTTGCTGGCCGCATCGACGATATGAATGACGCATTCGCTATCTTCCAGTGCATCAAGCGCGGAAGCCACCATCGCTTTCTCCATCGTGCGCGCCCCTCCGGCATCAAAAATGCCCGGCGTATCAATGAGAATAATTTGCGCTTGATCATGCAATGCAATTCCCAGAATGCGCGAACGGGTCGTGTGCACCTTGCTGGAAACAATCGAGACTTTCGTGCCGACAAGCTGGTTAATCAACGTAGATTTCCCGGCATTGGGAAGGCCCACAACACTCACAAAACCGCAGCGCGTTTCTTCTGATCTGTCAGTGCTCATCAGGAAACCCCGCTTTTGCGCTGTTTCATAAATTCACGCGCAGCCTCTTTTTCTGCAAACTGGCGCGACTTGCCTTGCGCGACCACCGGATCAAAACCCTCAACGCGCAGTTCAATATCAAAGACAGGCGCATGATCGGGCCCGCTTTGGGCTACAATTCTATACTCAGGCAGCCCCAATCCCTGACCTTGTGTCCATTCCTGCACTTGTGTTTTGGGGTGCTGGGGCGGCTCTTTCATTACATCAAGGCGGTCTGCCCATAATTTATGGATCAGCTTTTGGCATTTCTCAAAACCGCCGTCGAGATATAACGCTCCAATTAATGATTCAAAAATATCGGCCAGGATATTGTCATTTTCCGCCCCACCGGCTTGTGCTTCAGCGTCAGAAAGCGTGATGTAAGCACCAAGCTCTAGCTCCTGAGATATTTTTGCCAGAAAAGAGCCCTGCACCAGCGCCGCCAGCCGTTTGGCCAAATCCCCTTCGGGCTCTTTGGGAAAACGCGTATAGAGCAGCTCGGCAATCACCAGCCCCAATACGCGGTCACCAAGAAATTCAAGTCGCTCGTAATTATACCCGGCCGCCGCGCTTGAATGGGTAAGCGCGGCGCGTATCAAATCTTTATCCTGAAAATGATGTGCTATACGGATTTCAAGTTCTGTAACAGGTTTAACACTCATTACGACTGGGAATCCTCGGCCTCTGGCGTCAGGCGCACGGGGTCGATGTCATTGAAAAAACGATTATAACGCAGTGTCCATGGCCACTTCCAGATTTCAAAAAGCTGCGCCTTGCCATTTGTCGAAAAGAACAAGAAGTCGGCCCGGCCAACAAAATTTTCAAAGGGCACAAAGCCGACAACATTCTGTACGCGGCTGTCTTGTGAATTGTCGCGATTATCGCCCATCATAAAATAATGCCCCTCCGGAACGGTATAAACCTGAGTGTTATCAAGCGGCCCGCTATCGCTTTCTTCGAAAATGTCATGAACAACTCCCCCGGGCAGGGTTTCGATATAATGATACATCGGCGTACCTTCATCTTCGGGCGGCGTACCTTCTTTTATGCCGATAGCTTCGCGCGGAATGAGCTCGCCATTGATGTAAAGGCGGCCATTGCGAACCTGCACAGTTTCACCGGGCAACCCTACCAGACGCTTGATGTAATCAATGCGTGGATTGCTAGGCAATTTAAAGACAATGACATCCCCGCGTTGCGGTTCTTTATCCAACACGCGCCCCTCCAAAGGTGCCAGACCAAAAGGAAAGGAATAGCGGCTATAGCCATAGGCCGGTTTGCTGACGAACAGATAATCGCCAACCAGCAAAGTTGGTTTCATGGACCCGGAAGGGATATTAAACGGCTCGAACAAAAAGGTGCGTATTACCAGAGCAAGCAAGACCGCAATCATCGCCGTCTTAAAAAGATCAGCCCGCTCTTCCTTGGCTGTTAACGGTGGCTCGCTTCCGTCTGCTCCAACTTTCAGGTTAGGATCAGCGCGCAGGCTAGCTTCAGAATTTTTAAAATTATCTTGGCTCATTTTGTATATTCTCGCCCTTCTAAAGCGCTTTTACAGGATTTATGGACCGGACTCAAGCGCTACGCGCTTCGATGATGACCACAGCTTGAGCAAGCGGCGGTTCATCACTCAAAGCCAGATGGATAAATGTTTCATGCCCGCCGGGAGTGATAGCCGCCAGACGTTTTTGTGCCGCGCCGCTGAGCTGTATCCGTGGTTCACCTCTTTCGCCCGTAACGACGCCAATGTCTTTCATGGTAATGCCACCGGAGAAACCGGAGCCAAGCGCTTTGGCAACGGCTTCCTTAGCGGCAAAACGCTTGGCATAGGCGGCAATATGCCCGCCGCCTGAGCGCCGCGCCTCGGCTGTCTCACGCTCATGGGCGGTAAAGCAGCGCTCTATAAAGCGCGTCTCGAAAC
>Ga0116162_10001377_pt1 | contig 15960 bp, 15 predicted proteins | sample AD_UKC105_MetaG_FD_89875 | JGI IMG/M metagenome (GOLD analysis project Ga0116162, IMG submission 89875) | Active sludge microbial communities of municipal wastewater-treating anaerobic digesters from Hong Kong - AD_UKC105_MetaG | ecosystem: Engineered > Bioreactor > Anaerobic > Digestate... | reverse complement strand
TGTTGTAAATCATACAGAACCGGATCATTCCGGAGCAATACACAGAATTCTCGAACTTAATCCTGATGTAACTGTTGTTTCTACAGTTCCTGCAAAGAGATTTTTAGAACAGATAGTAAACGGAACGTTTAAACATATTGAAGCAAAAGACGGAATGAAAATAGATCTCGGCGGTAAAACACTTTCATTTATACAGACCCCTTTCTGGCATTGGCCGGATACTATGTTTACATATCTTGAAGAAGATAAAATTCTTTTTCCGTGTGACGGATTCGGAGCTCATTTTTCCGATGAAAGAATGTTTCTGAGTCTTTTGGATGAAAGTTCATATAAAAAATATCTGGATGCATTTCTTTATTATTATGTACATATTATGGGTCCTTTCAAGGAATATACAAGAAAAGGACTGGAAAAAATAAAAGATCTTGAAATAAATATGATAGCTCCGAGTCACGGACCTATTCATGATAAAAAATTTGTTTCCGAACATATTGAACTTTATAAAAAATGGGCCAAGGAAGATGTTCATGAAGTACCGAGAATACTACTTCTTTATGTTTCTGCTTACGGGAATACAGAAAAACTTGCAAAAGCAATAGCAGAGGGAGCAAAAAAATCCGGAGCCGAAGTCGAAATGTTTGACATGGTTGAAGTTCAGGATAAAAATAAACTTGAAGTTCTTGTTACAAAACAGGAATGGGCAGACGGAATATTGTACGGATCACCTACCATAAACGGAGATGCTCTTATGTATATATGGGAAGCCATTGGACTTCTTGCAGTTGTAAACGGTAAAAAAGATAAACTTTACAGTGCTTTCGGATCATACGGCTGGAGCGGTGAGGCTGTTAAATTCCTTACAGAAAGATTAAAACTTATGAAATTAAATGTTTTTGAGGAAGAACCTGTAAAAACAAGATTTGTTCCGACATCAGAGGAAATTTCAAGTGCAGGGGAATTCGGGAAAAAATTTACGGAAAAAATAAAAGAAAATCTTAATAAATAAAATAACCGGCATTTAATGCCGGTTATTTTATTTGTAATATTTTTGACTGTAAACATTAACTGATACGAAATAATATTCTTTTAAAATGTGAATAAGCAATTTTTTTCATAATAAAATTATTTCATTTTATATGAGGTGAAAAATGAAGGTATATCTTGATAATAATGCAACTACAAAAATTTATCCGGAAGTTGCCGAAAAGATTAAAGAAATAATGATTAACAGTTACGGGAATCCTTCTTCGCTTCATCAGCTGGGACTTGAAGCACAGGATATTGTTGAGGAATCATCTGAAAGAATAGCTAAAAATTTTAATGTTAATCCGTTTGAAATATATTATACATCAGGAGCAACAGAATCTATAAATTGGGCATTAAAAGGCAGTGCGTATTCGGGTAAAAAAACCGGAAAACATATAGTAACTTCTTCCATAGAACATTCCGCTGTAATTTCATGTATGAAATCACTTGAAAGACAGGGATATGAAATAGACTATATAAACGCAGGAAAAAACGGAATAATTGATTTAAATGAATTTGAAAAAAAACTCAGGAAAGATACTGTTCTTGTATCTGTTATGAGTGCAAATAATGAAACAGGTATGAAACAGCCTGTTGAAAAAATTTCCGAGATGGTAAGGGAAATTTCAGAATATGCTGTTTTTCATGTGGATGCTGTTCAGAGTGCCGGAAAAGAAATGCTTGACCTTAAAAGTTTTGACATGGCTTCTTTTTCTGCACATAAATTTCACGGACCTAAAGGATCCGGTATTTTATACAAAAAAGAGGGTATAAGGACAATACCTCTTATTGAAGGAGGATCACAGCAGAGAGGTCTGCGCGGAGGAACATATAATGTTCACGGAATAGCCGGAACTGCCGAAGCACTTGATATGGCTGTTAAAAATATTTGTAAATACGAAGAAATTAAAAAAATGAGAAACTATATAATGGAAGAATTAGAAAAATACGGGTTGTTAATAATAACGGAAAAAGAAAATTCTGTTCCTAATACTGTATGTGCTGTTTTAAGAAAAAGAAGAGCGGATACTGTTGTCAATGCCCTTTCTGATGAGGGAATTTATATTTCGAGATCATCTGCATGTTCGAGTCGTTCGGAATCAGGAAGCAGAGTTCTGAAAGCAATGGGGTACACCGAAGATGAAGCTATGGGTATGATGAGAATTAGCCTTTCTGATATGACTACGGCCGATGAGGTCGAATATTTTCTCATAAAACTCAAAAATATTCTTTCTTTTTTGAAATTTTAGGTTTTTAATGTATAATAATAACGGAGGAGATAATATGAGAAGTATGACCGGTTATGGGAGAATAGAGAAAATTATAGATAACTATAACTATTCTGTTGAAATAAAATCACTGAACGGAAAATATATGAATTTAAAAACATCCCTTTCAGGGATATTTTCTTCATTAGAGCTGAAAGTGCAGGAACTTCTTAAAACATTTTTTTCAAGAGGAAATGTTAATATATTTATAGATATAAGGTTTATAAATGCAGATGACTTTGTTGAATTAGATTCAGGATTAATAAAAAGTTATTATGCCGCACTTACTAAAATAAAAGAAGAACTCTCACTTGAAGAAAATATTACACTTGATCTTCTTACAAAATTCAGAGATGTTATAAAAATAAAAATAGATGACGAAAAAGCCGAAGAAATCTGGAAAGGTCTTACGGAGGTTATAAAGGAAACAGCGCATAAAGTTATAGAATTTCAGGAAAATGAGGGTAAAAATTTAAAAGCAGTTCTTAATGATTATCTTGATAAGCTTGAAACTTATGTTTCCGACATCGAAAAAGAATCTTTTAAAATAAAGGATTTTTACAGGGAAAAACTTAAAAATGATATTAAAAGTATACTTTCACCGGAAATAGAAACCGATGCCGGAAGACTTGAAACGGAAGTTGCTGTTATAGCTCAGAGAGCCGACATTTCAGAAGAAATAGAAAGACTTAAAATACATATTTCAAGATTCAGGGAAGTAATGAACTCCAAAGACGAATCGGTCGGACAGCAGCTTGATTTTCTGGCACAGGAAATGCACAGGGAATTTAATACAATTGGTTCAAAATCAAAAAATATTATTATAACTGACGGTTCTGTTGACGGACGAATAGTTGTGAACAAGATTAAAGAGCAGGTTCAGAATATATATTAAATTATCTGGAGGTGTTATAGATGTACGGTTTAATTAATATCGGTTTTGGTAATGTTGTTGTCGGAGATAGGGTTATTGCAATAGTAAACCCGGGATCACAGCCTTTAAAAAGATTAAGAGATGTTGCTGAATCACAGGGAAAGCTTCTCGAAGTAAATCACGGAAGAAAAACAAGAGCTTTTATTATAACTGACTCAGGTCATGTTATAGCTTCTGCAATTCAGCCGGAAACAATAACTAACAGATTTTCACAGAATTTTTATGATATTGAAAAAGCGCTTGAAAGAATACGTAAAGAGGCGTTTAACGGATGAGAGGAATCCTCTATGTTGTTAGCGGCCCTTCAGGAGCTGGAAAATCATCGATAATAAAGAAAGCTCTGGATCAGGTTGACGGTTTTACTTTTTCTGTATCTTATACTACAAGAAAGCAGAGACCGGGGGAAACCGACGGAGAAGATTATTTTTTTATAGACATGGAAAAATTTGAAGAATTAAAAAAATCCGGAGACTTTTTAGAATGGGCAGAAGTTCACGGCAATTTTTACGCAACTTCAAAAACTCATATAAAAAGCAGACTAGATGAAGGGTATAACATAGTTTTGGATGTTGATGTTCAGGGTGCACTTAATATAGTAAGGCAAATGCCTGAAGAAACTGTTTTGATATTTATTGCACCGCCTTCTTATGATGAATTAAAGAAAAGACTTACCGGAAGGGGAACAGAAACTGAAAAAGATCTTACAAAAAGACTTGAGGATGCAAAATGGGAACTTAAGCAGGTTGAACATTTTCATTATCTTATTGTAAATCAGAATTTAGATGAATCAATAAACCAGGTTATTTCAATAATAATTTCGGAACAGCTTAAAGTAAACAGAATAGACCAGCATTTGGGAAAATATGTTTATTTTAAACAAAATCTCGGTAGGGAGTGATTTAAATGAATACAGGATTTAACTATGATAAAATAATGGACAGAGTTAAACTGAAATATGCTGTTCCTATAATAGCAGCAAAAAGAGCAGAAAGAATAAAAAATTCCGTTAATGAGGAAGACGATATTAACATAAATTTTGTTACGGTTGCTTTCAAAGAGATTGAAGAAGGTAAAACTATAATAAAGGATATGGATAAACTTGATTTCTTAAAGACGGAACTGGAAGGTTAAAATGAAAAAAATATATATTGTTTTTACTGTAATATTTTTTTCTGTTTGTATTTTTTCACAGTCAAATTTTAATATTGGCGGAACAATCCTTACTGATACGGGATGGCATATGGCTGTAAAATTAGGTGCGGGTGATGAAAATTTTGATCTTTCAATGGATATTTCACCTTTATCAGTTACTCCGCTTTCTCTTATAACCGTCACCGATTTTTCGGTAAATTTGGCAAAAGCTTTTGAAAATACTTATTTAAATACAGGAATATTATGGCTTAACGACAGACCTTTTCCCGATGCAGACAGTAACAGAAGTATTCTTTTTGTTTACGGGGGTCTTAATTACGGAAATAATAATTTTTACGGTAAACTTTCTTTCGGATATCCCCTTAGTTCAGAAACTTTAACTACATTTGATCTTACTGATTATTTATTTATAAAAATAGGTTATAATCTGCCTAAACCTACAAATTTTAAAGATGAGTTAAAAATAGAATTCAGATTTGCACGCGGAAGAAAAGATATTTCCGTATATTTTTCAGAACCGATAGGATGATAAAAAAAATAAGAGAAGGTTTTCTTCTCGTTGAAAGTACAATAGAAATTTTTTTAATTTCCCTTACAATTATGATAGTCCTTGCAATAACAGCAAGGACTATGTTTATAGTAACTAAAAGTATGAAAAATATAAGAGATATTAATCTCAGACAAAACGAAATAGTTATAATAACAAATATTATTTACAGTGAGATTGAAAAAATTGACTATTATAACGGGTACAGAGCTATTTATGAATTTTCGGAAGACAGTTATGTGGGACTTGAATACAACAGACAGAATTCTCTTTACAGATATTATAAAGAAAAGGGAAAACCTTCCGGAAAGAGTTTAATATCAGAAAATATAAAGTCTTTTGTTTATGAGGACGGAATACTTAAAATTGAATTTGAAGACAATAAATCAGTAAATATATATCCTTAAGAGGTGAAATAATGGCTAATGAAATAATAGAAACTTACAGACTTCTGCAGGAAAGGATAAATTCCGAAAATGCAAAAGTTTTTTTTGAAATGCTTGATTCTCCTTATCCGGCATTCCGTTCAAGAGCTATAACAGAATTAATGAAATTAAAGATAGATACTCCGGCTGTTAAGAGTATGCTTAAAGATTCGGATCAGAATGTAAGACTTTCTGCTCTGAGATATATGGAAAAAATGGGTCTGATGGATGAAAATGAAATATCGGAAAGTATAAAGGACATATCTTCAGCAGTAAGACGTGATGCGGTGAGAATTTATATTTCAGGAGGTTATGAACCGCTTGAAAGAATTACACAGTATATAAAAGACCCGGATCCTTCTGTAAGATATCAGTTTCTTATATCAATGCTTGAATTTTATCCGGAAGATTCGGAAAAAATAATAAATCAGATGAGAGAGGATCCTTTTATTAAAATAAGACATTTGATAGAAGCTATAGAAAATCTTTCTGATACATTAAAAAATCCTGAAATCGAAAATTCAATAAAAAAAATTGCTCTGATAAGAAGTTATGAATCAAATGATACTATGACTTTTTTTAACATAATAAAAAATAACTATCATGAATTTAACAAACAGACAAAAGTTCTTGTGATAAGATTTCTCGGCGGACTTCCGTGTGAAATAATAAAAGGATTTATAGAAAATAAACTGAATGATGAAAAGGATGAAGAAATAATATATGAATTTTCAAAAGTAATAAGAAAAGTATGCGGACTTGAAAGTATTCCTTCATGGATTACCGATAATTTTATAAAATCATCAAATTCCGTAATTATGGCTATGGGATTTAAGCTGGCAGCAGAAAAAGACGACATGGGCTATGTTGATTATGCGCGTGAACTTCTGGATGCTATAGAGGATGAAATAGTAATAGCAGCTTCTAATTATCTTGCTTTTTTCCAGGATTTTACTCTTTCTGATTATATTACAAAATTTTTGGGTTCACTATCTTCAAAAAGAGTAAATGCCGGTCTGAAAATAATAAGAAAACTTAAAATGGAAAATTTTACCTCGGAAATTATAACAATAATTAATAATAAATATTATCCGGTTACAATAAGAAAAAATGCCCTTAATGTTATAAAATATTTTAAAAAGACAGAATACTGGGAAATACCTTATAATATACTAAAAGATCCTTCGGAGAGAAGTGATCTTAAACTTGTAAGTCTTAACACACTTCTGAAATTAAATCCTGAGATGGTAACTAATCTATAATGATTTTTTCGGAAGTTCTGGGTATAAAATGTCACGGTTGCGGTAAAAAAATAAAATTTAATACTTTTTTATGTGAAAGCTGCATAAAAAAAATAAAAAACCCTGAGGTTACATATATTGGGTTTAATGTTTATCATTACGGTAAATACACAGAACTTCTTAAAGAACTTATAATAAAATATAAATTTTCAGGATATGAGGGATTAAAAAAATTATTCGGAAATTTTCTTACAGAAAGTATATTAAATAATACTGAAAATATAAATGATTTTGAAATAACCTATATACCGTCTTCGGAAAAGAGTATAAGAAAAAAAGGATTTATACCGGCAAAAATTATTGCTGAAGAAATATCTGCGGATTTAAACATAAAACTTACAGAAATTTTTTCATCCGGAGCAAAAAAAGAACAGGTTAAAATAACATCTGATAAAAGAGAAACAAATGTATCGGGAAAATTTGTATTAAAAAATCATATACCTAAAAAATTAATAATAATAGACGACGTTTTTACGACAGGTTCATCAATGAAAGAAGCATTTCGCCTTTTAAATTCTCAGTGTGAAGTTGTAGGATTTACAGTGGCCAAAGCATAGGAGGATGAAATATGAAATATGATCTTGTTGTCATAGGAGGCGTTGCAGCCGGTACAAGTGCTGCTGCTGCAGCAAAAAGAGCGGATAAAAATCTCAGCATATGGATTTTCCAGAAAGAACCTTATATTTCATACGGTGGTTGCGGACTTCCGTATACCATATCAGGTAAGGTGAAGTCACCTGAAAGTGTTATAGGATTTTCTCCTGAAGAATTTTCCGAAAAAAAGGGTGCTGACGTTTATACCGGTTTTGAAGCTGAAAGTATTGATTTCAAAAATAAAACAGTAAAATTTTTAAACGGGAAAGAAGTTCATTACGGTAAACTTATGATTGCAACCGGAGCATCTCCTGTAATACCTGATTTTTCTGCAAAAGATGAAAAAGGATTTTTTAAGCTCAGAAATCCTGATGATGCAACTGAAATAATAAATTATATAGAATCGGAAAAAGTAAAAAATGCAGTTATAATAGGAGCAGGATATATAGGACTTGAAACAGCGGAAAATCTTTCCGAAAAAAATATAAATTTAACCGTAATTGAAGCCGGAAATAATGTTTTTGGCTGTAGTGACGGAATAATTAACAAAATTCTGAAAGATTATATAAAAAATGACGGAGTAAATTTATTAACAGAAACATTTGTAAAAAATGTATATAAAAAAGACAGTAAATTTTCAGTACAGACAGATAAAGAAAGTATAGAAACAGATATGGTAATTGTTGCGGTCGGTGTAAAACCGAATACTGATTTTATAAAAGATGAAAATCTTAAAAAACTTAATAACGGAGCAATAATAGTAAATGATTTTTCCGAAACATCTGTTTCTGATGTTTATTCCGGAGGAGACTGTGCAACTGTAAAAAATATTATTACAGGTAAAAATGTGTATTACCCTCTCGGTACTAATGCCAATAAACAGGGAAAAACCGCCGGCAGAAATATTGCCGGTATAAAAGAAGCTTTCCCGGGAATACTGGGATCTATGATAACAAAATACAAAAATACCGAATACGGCAAAACAGGGCTTGACATTGTTCAGGCACAAGCTGAAGGTTTTGATGCAGCGGAAGTTTATATAAAAGCCGGATCAAAAGCAGGATATTATAGCGGGAATGCGGAAATACATATGAAACTTATATTTGAAAAATCAGGAAGAATTATAGGAGCAGTTTACTGCGGTCAGAATATATTACAGAGATTAAATGCCGTTACGGCGCTTATAAAAATGAACGGAACTGTTTATGATCTTGAAAATATGGATTTTGCATACGCACCGCCTTTTTCTCCTGTTTGGGATATAAATCTTCTTGCAGCGGCTAATGCGGTAAAAATGATTAAAAAAATCTGATATGTTATAATAAATATATCATTGATATATTTATTTTTGGGGTGAGTATTTTGTGTAAAAAAATATTTTTAATATTAATTCTCTTTGCAATGGCAGTTAGTATTTATTCTTCTGTATTTACTACAAGAAAGGGAGAAAAAATAACAGGTAATATTTTAAAAATTGACGGGGGAGTAATTTATATAGAATATAAAAACGGAATAAAAACTTTCCCGGCTTCTCAGATAATAAATATAAACAATGGATATGAAAACTATTCCGAAGCTGATCTTGTAACGGATTACGGTTTGGAAATTTATGATAATCTTATAATTACCGGAGGAGACAGTAAATTTATATATTTTACTTCGTTTAGCGGAAATAGTATTAAAATTCCGAATGACAACATAAAATATTATTCATTTAACTATTTCGGTGAAAAAAATAAAATGATAAGACTTAAAGACAGTTTTATTTATTATAAAGATCTGATAATAGATTCCGAAGGTAATTTTACTGTGAACGACGGACAAAATATAATGAAATTTAACTATGTAAATATAGACGGATTTTCTTCGGAAAAAAACAGTTATGTTATACATTATAATAATAATCTTTTATACTTTACTTATGCATCCGTAGAAGATAATAATATAGTATTTTCCGGTGAAATAAATTATTCTGTGAATATTTATGATATAAGTTCTTTTTACAGAATTAATCAGGAAATCAGTGAATACACAAAATACAACGATAGGCTTTATTTCCGGAAAGGGTTTTATTCTCACGAATTAGCAGAAAAAATTAATGAGGAAAAAATCAGAAATATTTATGATTATGAATACAAAATAACAACGGAAAAATTTATTATTTATTCTGACAGCTTATTATGCAGAGAGAACGGTTTTATTACGGATGATGAAATTTTAATACCTTTTGAAGATATTAAGGAATATGAAACTAAAAATCCTTACAATATATATATTCCTGAATACGACCTGTTTTCGGCTCCTTATTATTTCGGTGATAAAACTTATTTTCTTTTCAGTAATAAAAACTCTGTGCTTTATCTTAACAGATACGGAATTGCTGATTTTTCACAAAAATTATCGGGTGGTGATTACGGTCTGAGATCATGTTTTTTTATAGGCGATAATTTATATATTGAAACATATGACAGTGCATATTTTTTTAATCCTGAATCTAATCTTGTAAAATCACAGATATCCTTTAAAACATCAAAACCTGTTATGTATAAACCTGACGGAACAATTCTTATTGTTTCCGCTGATTTGAAAGAAATAAAAGAAATATCGCTGTCCGACGGAGAGATTTTGAAAAAATATGATTTAAATATATATCTTAACAGTATAGTTCAGAACGATAAATTCTTTTTTGCAGGAACATCCGAAGGAATTATAAAATATTCAAAATCAGATATAAAAGTTTTAAAAAATGCATATGAAAACAAAAAAATAATTTTAAAAGCTTTTTCCGATTCGAGAATATATGCCGAAACAGATGAAGAAATAATATGTTTGGATGATAATCTGAATATACTATGGAGATTAAAAATTAAACTCCCGGAGAACGTTAATTTTATTACCGATGAGAATTATAATCTTTATTTTATTTCTGGAAATTATCTTTATAAAATATATGACGGGAATATAATATACAGGGTAAAAACTACCGAAAATTCATGTGCAGTAATTTTTATAACTGAAAATAACAGAATATATATTGCGGATAAAAGTGATATAAAAATAGTTGATGCTGAAACAGGAAGTATTTCGGAAAAAATAGATATAAAAACAAATAATATTAATCTTAATATTTCTGTATCGGACAGAGGATATATTTATATTTTTGATACTGACGGTTTTTTAAGAGTTTACAGAGCCGAAGAAAGTCTTAAAAAGTCATGGTCAGCATACGGTTCCGATAATAACAGATCTTTTTATGAAAAATAACGGAGGAAAAGATGCTGAATTTTTCAGTTCTTATCAATACTATTTCGGTTATTGCGGGAAGTATTATAGGTATATTTGCAGGGAACAGATTTCCTGAAAATATAAAAAAAGTTCTTTTTAATTCTGTAGGACTTACCACGCTTATAATAGGTATTGATATGGGGTTAAAATCAAATAATATACTTATAGTATTATTTTCTCTTGCATTAGGAGGAATTACCGGAGAAATTTTAAAGATAGAGGAAAAAATAGGAAAAATTGCTTCGAAAATAGAGAAATCAGAAGGAGAAACACTTTTTGTAAAAGGATTTATAAGTTCTACAGTTCTTTTTATAGTAGGACCTATGACTATTCTGGGATGTGTAAATGCCGGAATAAATAATGATAATTCTCTTATACTTTTAAAATCGCTTCTTGACGGTATATCATCGGTAATTTTTGCCTCTGTTTACGGTTTCGGAGTTATGCTCTCTTCTGTGAGCATATTTGTCGTTCAGGGACTTCTTGTCACGTTTGCTGGTAATTTGTCATTTCTGGCTTCAGAAGTCTATATAAACGATTTTACAGCTGTAGGAGGGCTTATGACGATTGCCATAGGTATAAGAATACTCGAAATAAAAGAAATTAAAGTCGGAAACTATCTGCCTTCACTTTTTTATGTTGTACTGATAGATTTTTTAGCGAAGTTTTTCTGAAAAATATACCTTTAAGGTATATTTTTTTTATAAAAAATAAAAGAGAAGAATAATCTTCTCTTTTATGGTGGGCAGGGACAGAATCGAACTGTCGACACACGGATTTTCAGTCCGTTGCTCTACCGACTGAGCTACCTGCCCGATAAATGGTGGGCGCTGCAGGGATTGAACCTACGACCCTCTGCTTGTAAGGCAGATGCTCTCCCACTGAGCTAAGCGCCCATTCCTGGCGCCCCCAACCGGATTTGAACCGGTGTCTTTGACGTGAAAGGCCAATGTCCTGGGCCGCTAGACGATGGGGGCATATTTATCGGTTGCATTCGCTAACCGAAATATATTGTACTATAAAAAAACGAATGTGTCAAGCTAATTAAATGCTAACAAAATGTTACGGTTTTTAAAGATTTTTTATAAATATTTTTCTGACAGTATAGTACTGAAATTTTTCGCTATATTTGTTATATCTCCGGCACCGACAAAAAGAAAAACACAGTTATCATAGCCTAAAAGTTTTTTTATCATTTCATTTTCCGAATCAAAAAATTCAGAATATACAGAATATGAATTAAGTATTTTTACAACAGAATGTTCATCAACACCTTCTATAGGATCTTCGAAGGCAGAATATATTTTATATACAAATACCTCATCTGATTTTTTTAAGGCTTTTATAAAACCTTCTGCGCTCCTGTAAAGTCTTGTGTAACGGTGAGGCTGAAAAACAGTTATGATTTTTCTGCCCGGGAAATAATCTCTTGCGGCATCTATTGTCATAGATATTTCTTCGGGAGTATGTGCATAATCATCTATTACATATCTCGTCGTATTATCATAAAGTATGTTAAATCTTCTGTTAACAGTTTTATAAGAAAAAAGAGCTTCCTGTACCTTGCTGAAACTTATTCCGTATTCCATAGCGAATGCAGCAGCTGCAAGGGCATCATATGCATAATGAAGACCGGGTATTGTAAGAGTTATTTTGCATACAAAAGTTTTTTTATAATACATTTCAAATTCCTGATATCTTCCCGAGGTTTTTCTTGAAACAATTCTGTAAGTGTTATTAGGATTTTCACCGAAAGTTAAGACATTCTGAAAATCAAAATTCCATGATGCCAAATAAGGATCATCACCGTTAATAAATAATATATCACGTGTTCTTTCAGCATATTTTCTTATGGAATATTCAAGATTTTCAAATTTATTATCATAATGTTCAAGATGATCAGGTCTCAGATTGTTTACTATTACAACATCGGACTGACTGTTTTTTATAAAACCGTCACTTTCATCAACTTCAGCAACGATAAGTCCGGAACCTATTCTGAAATTACCGTCTTCGAGAGAATTATGTATTCCGCCGAGGAAAACTGTGGGATCTTTTTTAGCGTATTTTAAAATATGGGAAATCATAGCGGTAGTACTTGTTTTACCGTCAGTTCCTGTTACACCGACACTCCAGTTTGATTTTAAAATGGAATTAAGATATTCCATTCTGTATAAAACAGGAATATTTTTTTTAGCAGCTTCAATTATTTCAGGATTATCATTTCTTATAGCCGTGCTTCTTATGAGAATATCAACATCAGGTAATTCACTGCTGTGTCCTATGTTTATATTTAAACCTTTTGATTTAAGATATTCTATTCTTTCGTTATTTTCATTATTGGAGCCGTAAACCTCGTTTCCGGAATAATATGCATAAAGGGCAAGACTGCTCATACCTATTCCGCCGATACCGGAAAAGTAATACTTCATTAATAAAAACCTCCTAAATTATTTTAGCTCATCTATATTTTTTACTATTTTTTCAACAGACGGGTTTTTTTCAGGAAAATAAATATAATCTGATTTTTTAGGTGAAATATTATTCAAAAATTTTTCAATTAAAGTATAATCAGGATCATTACCATTTACAATCTCCGCAAGGCCCCTGCTTTTAAGAAAAAGAGCATTTTTTGTCTGATGGTCCTCGGCAGCATCACGCCAGGGAATTATAAGTGAATTTATTTTGTAAAAAAGTATTTCCGAAATAGTCGTTGCTCCGCCTCTTGAAATTATACCATCAATAACCGGTAAAATATTTTCCATTTTGTCAATATAATCAAAAATATGAATATTTTGAGGCAGATTTTCTTTTTTTATATCCTGGGAAATATGTATAAATTCACAATCTTCTGATTTTTCATACATTTTTATCATAATATCGTCTATTTCTTTTGAACCAAGACTTCCGCCCATTACAAGTATAATTTTTTTTGAAAGGTCTTTTATACCGTATTTTGTAAGCAAAGATCTGTTTATAATTTCCGAAGGAGTTCTAACAGGATTACCTGTTTTTATACAATTTGTACCTTTACAGCTCTCTTCAAAAGAATAAAAAACTTTTTCGGCATCCGGCAGAAGTTTTTTGTTTGTAATTCCCATTACTGAATTTTGTTCATGAAGATAAAAAGGAATTTTAAGTTCTTTTAATGCAATACCTACAGGTCCGCATATATATCCGCCTGTCATAAATCCGAAATCCGGATTAAAATTTTTTATGATTTTTTTTATTCTGTTCTTTTCAGAAAACATTTTTAATATAATTTTTATGTTTGCCGGATTATAAAGAGGTCTTCTGAATCCTGTAAGGAAAACTTTTTCTGATTTTGCTTCAGGAAAATCATATTTTAATTTTTTTTCTTCTATTCTTCCGTCTGTGGTAAAATAAAGAATTTCCGCATCATAGTTTTTTTTAATTTCTTTCAGCACGGCAACTGCAGGATAATAATGCCCTCCTGTACCTCCGCCTGAAACTATTATTTTAATTTTTTTCATCAGAATCCTCCGTGAAAATAATTTTATACTGATTATAAATAAGACCCAAAGAAAGAAATAGAGATGTCAATGTTATTATAAGGGATGAATTACCGTAACTCATAAGCGGAAGAGTTACACCGGTAACCGGTACAAAATTTACACCGAGTCCCACAAGAGCATTAACCGTAACCTGTATAAAAATCCATACAGCCGTTAACGATGAATATGCAAAAGTAATATAATCATTTGTAAAATAAGCCATTTTTACAAGCTGAACGGCTAAAAAAAGAAATATAGAAATTACCATAAATATCCCGAGTTTCCCCCATTCTTCACCTATTACAGCCATTATAAAATCACTGTAAGATTCGGGAACACCATATTTTAATTCTCCTCCGAAAGGAGATGTTCCTAAAATTCCCCCGTTTTCAATTGCTTTAAGTGACTGATTCATCTGATAATTATCTGTTTTATTTAAACGGTCAACCTGATAATCCTTTAAAAGTAAATCCTTAAAAGCGAAAAGCGCTATAACAATAATCATACATATGATTAAAAAAGTTATTATATATTTCGGATTTTTTACCGAAATAAATACAGAAAAGAAAAATATTACAGCAACTATCACCGAAGTACTCAGATCGGGTTCTATATATATAAGAAAAATAGGAACGGCACATATAATAAAAGGAAATATTATATTCAGAAAAAAATTGTTCTTTTCCCTGGCTCTGTAATAATAAGAAGCCATAATAGCCGGAAGAAGAAGTTTTGCAAGTTCTGAAGGCTGAAACTGAAAAGGACCTATGTAAATCCATCTGTGAACTTCGGCTATTTCTCTGTAAAATAAAACATAAGTAAGAAAACCTATAAGTATTAAAAACAGATAGATAAAAGCATATTTTTTTCTCAGAAAAGAATTTCCGAATTTAAAAGCTATAAAACCGAAAAAAAATCCAATACCCATTGAAATTATATGATTTAAAAATTTATCCCCTGCACTGAAATTTCTCGTGTTTTCCATAGCAAGAAGTGCACTGTTAACAAAAAAAATACCGAAAACAAGTGCAAGACCGAGAAGAACAAAATAAAATATAAAATTATAACGGAATTCATCTTTTGAAATAAATTTTTCGGATTTCATAATTTGTCAACCAGACTTTTAAAATGATCGCCTCTTTCCTTGTAACTCTTATATTTATCAAAACTTGCGCCTGCAGGAGAGAGTATAACACAATCACCTTCTGATGCAAAATCTTTGGAAACTTTAAGTGATTCCTCAAGAGAATTTACAAACAAAAAATTATCCGGAATTTTATATTTTTTAATTTCTTTCTCCATATCACCGAAAACTATTGTTTTTTTCGAAAAATTTTCCAGTTCCGATATTAATTCTGACATATCCTCATTTTTAGGAACTCCTGAAAGTATAGCTATATAATTTGTATTTCTGAAACTTCTGTAGGCATTTATTGCCGCATGTACATTTGTTGCTTTTGAATCATCATAATATTTTATTCCGGCTTTTTTCCCGCAGAATTCAATTCTGTGCGAAGGAGCTTTAAAAGAAGAAAGCGAATTTTCTATGAGATCTTTGCCGAAACCCATGTTTAAAAGAGTTAAAACAGCAGCTACAGCATTTTCTCTGTATATATTCATATTGAGAAAATCATTTTTTATTTTAATTTTTAAATCAGAAAAAGAAAAAATACCGTTATCTATAAAATCTTTTGAAAAAAATACTTTATGACCTCCGGAATAGTTTATATCGGTATTTCCATTTATTATACCTACTCCTCCGGCCTTAAGAGTTCTTAAAACCATTTCTTTTTTACACCCGTAGTATTCTTCTAGGTTTCTGTGCCAGTTTAAATGATCCGGTGCAAGATTTATTAAAACCGATATTTCAGGGAAAAATTTAGTTGTCCAGAACATCTGAAAAGAACTTATTT
>Ga0116162_10001370_pt1 | contig 16028 bp, 14 predicted proteins | sample AD_UKC105_MetaG_FD_89875 | JGI IMG/M metagenome (GOLD analysis project Ga0116162, IMG submission 89875) | Active sludge microbial communities of municipal wastewater-treating anaerobic digesters from Hong Kong - AD_UKC105_MetaG | ecosystem: Engineered > Bioreactor > Anaerobic > Digestate... | reverse complement strand
CAGTAAATGTAAAGAAAAACTGTACGAGGTTAACTGCAAGAACAACAACTTTAATTGAAAGGAGGGGCACATTCCTCCACGGGGCAAGCCCCGTGGTTTCCTGTGCCTAATTTTTATGACAAACAGTGATGTGTTCTCCGTTAAACCAAGTAAAATTAGTAGTGAAGATTATAATATTATAAAAAATCTTCAAGATGTAATTAAAATATTGTTAAAGTATGACTTTAAAACTCTTAAGTTAACTGAGTTAGAACAATTAGCAACTGAGTTGAATGCATATAAAAAATTTCCTTTTATGAAAAAAATGAATGACATTATTGAAACAATAAGAAAAGAACACAGAAAAAATTTAAATCAAAAACAAAATTTTTCAGAAAATTATAACAAGTTTAAACTTCAATTTAAAGATTTAATTAATAATGTTAGTAATAAGAATGTTGACAGTATAAGAAATTTATCACAAAAAATGTTACCCTTAGTAAATGATATTTTAACAAGCTACGAACAAGCAGAAAATATTGTAAGTAGAAATATTAGAAACCCATTTTACTTCGAAAACATGCTTATCTTTAGTGATCCAAATGCTATTCTAAAAGAATTTAACTATAATGACATGGAAAACTTTGTCAACTTAGATTTAACAAAGTTTAACTATTCTTATCTTAAATTTCCAGATCCTTCAAAATTAGACTGGCTTTTATACTATGTAAAAAAATTAAAATCTTCTTCAGAAATGGTTGAGTTAAATAAAGGTGAATTTTTAAGATATCAAAAGTTTCTTTATTCAGACAATGAAGACTTTAACACTCTAATTAAAATGATTGAAGATTCTATGTATTACAACAATAAAGAAAATATTGAAACAATACTATCACTTTTAAAAAAATTCCCTGACTTGTATAAACAAAATGAAGTTTCGAAAAATACAATAGAGTATGTATTTAGAGGAATTCCTGACAGCGAAAAAAATGTTAAAGATATATTAAAAGAAGATTTAAAAACGAACTGTGTATCTACTAGCACATCAAGATACTCAGCTCGAAATTTTGCTTTACAAATAGGGCACTTAGAATCTGAAGAAAGTAGAAGAAATGAAGTTGGTTATCTTGTTACTTATCACGTTGATTACAACTCAATCATTCTTGATTTAAACATTTTTGGTTCAATTTTTGGTGAGTTTGAAGTACTTATTGATCCAAAAAAATCAACTGTTTACGATGTTGAAGCTGTTTAAAGGAGGTTGTTATATTGTTAAAAACTATTAATTATATACTATCAAAAATTCGGCTCTTAAAGCTAAAGAAACTTTATTTTTTTGACATTGACGATACTGTCTTCTCAACTGCTGGAAAGGTTAGAGTTGTCGACAGTAGAGGAAACATTCTTCACAGTTTATCAACAGATGAGTTTAACAGATACGTGCTTAAACCTGGTGAAGAGTTTGATTTTTTTGAGTTTGAAGATGGTGATTTGTTTTTTAAAACTGCGCAACCAATACAAAGAACTATCAATATAATTAAAAGTTTATTAAATAACGAATTAAATAAAGTTATTTTTTTAACAGCTCGAGCTGACATGAAGAATAAAGATCAGTTTTTAAAAACTTTTCATAAATATGGTATACCGATATTTGATCGAAGCTTAATATACATTGAAAGAGCAGGAAATTTAGGAATTAAAGCAAATGAAGCTAAACGTATTATAGTTTCAAAGTATTTAGATACAGGAAACTACAGCCACGTAACGCTTTTTGATGATTGCAGTAAAAATATCGCAAGTTTCTTAAGTCTTCAAGAAGAATATCCAAAAATAGTTTTTAAAGCTGTACAAATTTTAAATAAAGGAGATCTTGTTGCTGTTAACTAATGGAAAATTTAATAGGAAAAGAATTGAATCCGCTTAAGTTTCAAAAAGAAGTAATTAAAAAAATTGTTAATAAGAATGCTTTAGTATCTATGCCAACAAACTCCGGTAAAACATTAATTGCATATTCTTGGGCAAATGTTCTACAGCAAGATTTTAAAAAAATAATATTCACAGCGCCGATAAAAGCATTGTCAAATGAACGTTACAGAGAATTAAAGAAAGAAAATTTAGACGTTGGTTTAATAACTGGTGATGTTAAGTGGAATCCTAAAGCTCAAATCCTCTGTATGACTCAGGAAATATACTATCAACACTACTACAAGTATCCTGCTCATGTTATAATAGACGAATTTCACTATATATTTCACAACAGTGATAGAGCTAGATGTTACATTGAATCAATTAAAAATTCTAACTACAAGTCTAACTTTTTATTAATGTCTGCTACATGTTCTAACCCTTCCGAAATAAAAAATTATCTTGAATACTTAACTAATAAAAAATTTACACTTGCCGAGTCTAACTCTAGGTTAGTTCCTTTATCTATTAATAAAAAGGGAATTAAACTAAAAGATGTTAAAGATGCTATTATCTTTTGTTTTTCTAAGAAAAATATATATGATGTTATTAAAGCTCTTTGTGCATATAGAAAATTAAGTTCAAGACAATTGATAAAAGAAATATACAATCTTTGTTATGAATACAACGTAATTCCATCTCCTGAGTGGGAGATTGGTGTAGCTGCTTATCACGGAAAAATTCTTCCTAAAGAAAAGATGATGATAGAATATCTCTACAGAAAGGGTTACATTGATACTGTTATTGCTACAGACTCACTGGCTTTAGGTGTAAATTTACCGGCAAAGTATGTTGTGATGGCTCAGTTAAAAAAGAATGGAAGGTTTTTAAAACCATCTGAATTTAAGCAATTAATTGGTAGAGCTGGGCGTTTTGGACAACATGAAGAAGGAATTGCAACATGGCTAAAAGATAATCCTATTCATGATAACAGTTATGATTTTAAAAAGGAATTTGGTAGACTTTCAGAAGAAAAGTTAGAAGATGTTAAAATACAATTAGAGTATGATCCCAAAAAACTTTTAGAAGGAAAGTTTTCAGAAGAAGAAGCCGATTTTTGTGCTAAGTATTCATTTCCCGTAAACGGATACAAACAAAAATTTAAAAGTTATCTTCAAGATATTTCAGATACAGAAAATTATATTCATAAATATTTTGAAACAATTGAAGAAAATCACGGAAGCGCGCACTTTTATTCTTGGAAAAATTTTCTAATAAATACTTATCTTTCAGAATGGGAGTTAGAAAAAAATCTAGATTTATCTTCTGTTGTATATGAAAATATATTTAAGACTGGCAGAGTTGATGTTGTTGATATATATAACTTAGTTAAAAATAATTATGATTTAAGTAATTCTCCAAAATCTTTATACGATTTGTTATTACTTAACAAATGGGTTAACAACATTCTAGAGTTAGATTTACCAGCTGTTGTAGTTAATAGTACTTATATAAAAGATGTGATAAATGATATAGATCATACAATTTTTAGACCGGATTTAACAATTGAGTAGTTTACAAATTTTAGTATTTGTGTTATAATTATCAAAAGAATTTATATACTGGAGGGTGTTAAAAGGTTGTAATGAGTAACAAAGATTATTTTTATGATCTAATGATTGAAGAAGAAGAGAATAACGATTTTTATAAAACTAAAGAAATATTTAGAGAAGTAGAAGATAAAAGACGCAGAAAAAGAAAACAAAACTTTAAAAAAGAACATAGACGAGGCTATAATTACTAAAAAATTATAGGGAGATTAAGTCTCCCTATAATTATCTATATATCTATGAAAGTCTAGATTCTTATCTAGTATAATTTCTATACATTTTCCACCATAAGATTCTGATTTTAACTGTAGGTCTATTTCTTCTTTTAATTTTTTTAAAGCTTCATTGAAGATATCTGGTTTAGAATAAAGACCTATTTCGCTCCACAAACGAATCATTGTCTGTTGTCTGTTTTTGCATATTTCTAATTTTTTTATTTTATCGTTTATCTTATGTTTTTGAACGGTTCTTTTAAAAACGCCCCTTTCTTTTTTAGTGCAGTGCAGTGATCCATTATATTCTATGTATATAGGACCGATATTTGAATTAATACAAAAATCTATTTCATAGGGAGGAAAAATCTTACGAAGGTTATAAGTTATATTAATATCGGGGTACTGTAGTGTCAAGTATGTATAAATTATTTTCTCAGATTTTGAAGCAAATTTTTCAGTATTGTTTAAGTTATCATTAGTTTCACTTATATATCTATTTAAACATTTCTTGCTACAAAATTTCTTTGATTGTTCATATTGATTGTAATATTTTTTAAAACTTAGAGGTTTGCCGCAAAAATAACAAGACATTGGATTTAAATCATAGTTCGATTCTAATTTAGTTATAAAGTCAAAGTTCTTGTTACTCACATAACCAGCTCCTATCAAACAGTGGTAGTAGCTTTTGTATTAATTTTATTTTTTAAGTTACAGTATATAAGGAGGAAACGTAAACACAATGTCTGGTAAAGATTTAAATCTAACTGATTTGTATAAAAAAGAAATATTTAATAAATTTAGTGATTTAAACGAAAAATTTATAGAAAGTAATGCTTTGGAAGTATTAAAGTTGCGTTACTTTATTGATCTTCCAAACAATAAAAAAGAAAATACATTTTCTGAATTGTGCAGAAGAGTTGCTAGAATTGTTGCTTCTGGTAATGTTGAAGAAGATAGTAAGATATCATTTATTAGAAATATAGAAGAAAGTATTTATAATGATATGATGTCACATAGATTTTTATTTAACTCTCCTGCTTTATTTTCTGCAGGAGTTGGTATTTCTTCTGACAAAGAAAAATCGCATCTTTTATATGATTCAAATATATCAATTGAAGATTATCTATATATAAAAAATCATTTTAACAAAAATCAAATGATGTTTGCATGTTTCACAATAAGTGTTCCTGACTCTATAGAAGGAATATTTGACAGTGTAAAAAATGCTGCCATCATATCTAAATACGGCGGAGGAGTTGGAGCTAACTTTGGAAACTTAAGAGAAAAAGAATCATTGATTGCTGGAGGATGTGGAGGAACAGCTAGTGGTCCTATATCCTTTATGGAAACCTGGAACACAATGGGTGCGGTTGTAGTTCAAGGCGGTAAAAGAAGAGCTGCTCTAATGGGTATGCTTAACTCGAGTCATCCAGATATAGAAGAATTTATAGATGTTAAAACAGAGGACGGAAGACTTAGTTACTTCAATGTTTCTGTTGCTATAGATGATAAGTTTATGGATTCTGTTTTTAATGATAGAGATTATGATCTAGTTTCTCCTGCTGATGGGAAAGTTAAAAAAACAGTTAAAGCTAGAGAGTTGTGGGATAAAATCTGTTCAGCAGCTCATAAACGAGGAGACCCTGGAATATTTTTTAAAGATGTAGCAAATAAAGACCACCTTCTAAATGGTTTAAAAGATTATAAAATAGAAACAACAAACCCGTGCGGTGAACAGCCGTTACCAAACGAGAGTAGTTGTAACTTAGGTTCAATTAATCTAGCTGAGTTTGTTGTAGAAGGAACAAAGAACTCTTTTAACTGGGAAGATTTCAAACAACAGATTCTTAGAGCTACATTTTATTTAGATCTAGTTATTGACGTAACACAGTATCCTCTCAAAGATATTGAAAAAAGAACAAAAGCAATTAGACCTATAGGTTTAGGTATAATGGGTTTAGCAGACGCTTGTATAAAATTGGGTATTAGATATGGATCAGAAGAGTTTTTAAAATTTTGTAAGAGTATTGGTGAGTATATGTCAGCTTATTCTCTTATAGGTTCTGTCGCAATAGCTAAAATGTATGGTAGTTTTAAAGAGTGGGATAGAGTTCGTAATACTATGTTTCTTGAGTGCTCAACAACAGAAGATATTTTAAATTGTGCAGATACCCCAGTTTCTTTTAAGGAAGCTGTTAGAAGCATACCATCTGATATAAGAGATGTTGTAGTTGATGAAATATTAAATTCCACAGGTATAAGAAATTCTAGAAGACTTTCTATTGCTCCAACAGGAACTATATCTTTACTGTTGAATACTAGTTCTTCAATTGAGCCAAACTTTGCTTATGAGTGGAGTCGTATGGTTAACATAAGTTCTAGTGAGAAAAAAGAGTTAAAGTATTATCATAGATACTACAGCGATCCCACAGTAAATAAAGATACTTTAGTTTCAGCTCATGATCTTTTACCTATAGAACATATTGAAGCAGTAAAAATATTTGCACCTTTTATAGACAGCGCTATTAGTAAAACTGTTAATCTTCATAAGGACGCTTCTGTAAAAGATGTTAAAGAAATTTACGAATATTGCTGGCGAAATGGTATAAAAGGAATTACAGTTTATAGAGATGGTTCTAGAAGTGAACAGCCTCTGTCTTCAACTAAAGAAATTGAAAAGCTTCAAGTAGGAAGAATAAAAGAAAGACCTAAGTTTATGACTGGTGTAACAACTAAGTGTGATAGTCCGTATGGTTCTATCTATCTGACAGCTAACTTTGAAGATACGGGAGCTCTTTTTGAAACTTTTATTTCAGCTGGAAAGAGCGGGTCTGTTTCTAAGTCTGTAACTGAAGCTCTTTCAAGAGTTATTAGTTTAGCACTTAGAGCTGGTGTTAAAGTTGAAGATGTTACAAAAACTATTGCTAATATTTCAGGTTCTGAAGTTTGGGTTTATGAAAATGCTAATGGTGAGGAAGTTTTGGTAAAGAGTATTCCAGACGCAGTGTCTAAAATGTTAGTAGACTTAAACAGAGTATACTCTAAGACGCAGATAAACATAAGTGATTACTACTCAGAAACTAATGATGAAATATTCATAGAAGGAGAGTTGTGTCCTGAATGTGGTAATAAGTTAATATCTATGTCCGGCTGTCATTTGTGTGCTGCGTGTGGCTGGTCACCCTGTAAGTAGAAAAAAATATATTAAAGGAGATGTAAATGATGGGATCAAGAACTAAGAACACGCCTAGTAAAGCTACTTCAGCAAAAAGAATTAAAGATTTAGAGAATAGAATGGAAAGTAATGAAATTAATTTTTTCCACGGTGCGCTTAGAGCTGAGTCAACAATAAACTTGTTGTTAGCAAAAGGTGTTATAACTCAAGAAGAGTTGGAGAAAGAAATTACTAAGTTAGTTCACATTGCGCAGAACATTCCAGTAGAAGAACAGTTAACTGAAGTAGAAGTTAGTAATAAAGATAAAAGAGACAATGTTGACTTTTCAGAATCTATAGGAATCGGATTGGAAACACCAGTAGAAGTAGAACCAGAGTTGAAGATAGAAGTTAAAGAATAGTTAAATAATCAAGAGCCGCAACAGCGGCTCTTGTTATCTGTTTGTTTACAAAGTAAAGATTTTGTGTTATAATAGAAGTATAATTGGAGGTTTAAATGAAGAGGTTAAATTTTTTACCAACTAAGATAAAGTACAATTCATACAATAAAAACATTGATCTTTACTATAGATTGAAGAATTCAAAAAAACTTCACAAGACTGTGATGCCTTTTGATCATTATATCTTTATATCTTCTACATATAGAAGATATGGTGATACAGATGAAATTTATAAACTATTAGATACTAATGAAGAGTTAGTTAAGCTTTACAGTACTCCTAAAGATTCTTATGATCTATTTAAAGAAAATCGTTATGTTACAGGTGAAGCAGATGTTTCACCTGAAGTAAGGTTTGTTGTCGACAACTTTAGTGATTATGAGTATCCTCTTTCAATAGAACCAAGAGTATTTTACTTGGATATTGAAGTGTATTCGCCTGACAACAAAATGCCCAGTTTCTTAAACAACAAAGCAAGTATCAATGCAATTACAGTATATGATAACTATACTAACAAATACTACTCTTGGTTTTTGTTAAATTCTTCTAAATCTGAGAAGAACATTAACGGTCTAGAGAAAAAATTACTCGAAGAAACAAAAGATTTCGGTGAACTTGAAGTGTTGTATTTTTCTGATGCTAAACGTTTGTTAGCATCATTTCTTCAGTTTGTAGATAAAAATTGCCCGGACATCATAACAGCTTGGAATTCAAAGTTTGATATTCCATACATAGTTAGAAAAGTGTATGATTATTTTGGTATGAACGGTGTGAAAAATATTTCACCCTTTAAGTCCTACAGTTCAAGAGTTAAATTTGCTGTTGAAAAAGAAACAGACTTAAAAGAAGATGCTATTATTCCAGGGATAGACGTGTTAGACATGATGGAACTTTATAAAAAATACAACATGTCACAAAAAGCTTCTTACGCTCTAAAAGCAATCAGCGAAGAAGAATTGTCAGGTGAGAGTAAACTCATTGATGAAGATTCTAATGTGTTGACTCTATACAATGATGATTTTGAAGCTTTTTGTAAATATAACATTCAAGACGTAAGACTTATGGTTCTTTTAGAAGATAAGTTAAAGTATATTAATCTGGCTATAATGATTCGAAATATTTCTAAAATTAATTTTCAAGATGTTTTCTATGAAACGCGAATTCTAGACAACATATTTTTAATGGAAGCAGTTAACAGACGTAACACTGGTACTTGGAATTATATTCTTCCATCTAAACCGTTAGACACATTTAAACAAAAATTCTTAGGTGCGTATGTTAAACCTACATTAAAAGGACTGTACAAGTGGGTAGCTGACTTAGACTTTACTTCTCTTTACCCATCTATTGTTAAAACATTTAAAATGTCTAATGAAAGTTTAGTTGGTTATGTAAATCCGTTTCAGGAAATTGTTTTATACAACATATCAAAAGAATATAATACTGATGATTATGATTACATTGTTAAAGAAATGTTTCCAAAGTATGTTAATTATAATCCAAACTTGATAAAACACAACAGTGATACATTAAAAAATGTAAAAATTGATATTGAATACATGCCAGTTTATTCGAATAAAAATAATCCAACGCAGTTTGAGAGTATCAAAATTTTTCTAAAGTGGTTAAAAGAAAACAACTACTGTTTTCTTCCAAACGGTGCCGTGTTTGATCAGTCTAAAGAAGATCCTATAGTAGCTAAAGTTATAGCTGATTTAATGTTGTCTAGAGAAAAGTATAAAAAACTTATGTTTGAAAATAAAGAAAAGAAAAATGAAGAAAAAGCAAAAATGTATAAAATATATCAAAATGCTTTTAAAATCATTAATAATTCTGTATACGGTGCTACAGCAAGTGAACGATTTAGACTCTTTAATCTACATGTTGCAGAAGGGATAACAACTTCTGGCCAGTTACTAATTCGTTTGTCAACATTTTTATGTAACAAGTATTTAAACGAAATTGCTAAGACAAAAAATGTTGACTATGTTATAACCAATGATACTGATTCTATTATATTTACTCTTCAGAATATTGTTGATTACGATGTCAATGTTAAAGATTCTAAGATCTTATCTGAGATAGCAGACTACTCAAAACAGTGTCAAGATTACATAAATGATTCTATAGTAAATGTTTGTAAAAATATTTTTTACAAGACTAAAGCAAACACACAAAATAATTATCTACACATAAAAAACGAGTGGCTGTCAAACTCTGGGTTGTTTGTTGCGAAAAAAGCATATGCAGTTCATAGAATATTAAATGAAGGTCATGTTGTTGATGAAGTTGTTCCAACCGGCATTGCTCTTAAGAGATCCAGTACACCTAAAGCTTACAAACCTTTTCTGTCAAAGATCCTTAATGAGATACTAGATTTTAAGGATAAAAAGGAAATAGATAAGTTAATTATAGAAGAGTGTAACAACATAAAAAACAATCATTCTTTAAGAGATATCTCTCTTCCAATTTCTGTTAACAATATAGATTCATATAAAAAAAACTTACCAGTGCATATAAGAGGCGCGAGATTATGGAATGATTACTTTGCTGAATCAGATATGGATAAAATAAATACTGGTAAAATTAACTACATATATGTAAAAAATTGGACAAAAGATGAGTTAAATGTTAAAAAAGAGTATGTTATTTCTGTTCCTATGAATACTAAGTATTGGAAATTGATTGAAAATGAAATTGAAGTTGACTATGATAGAATGAAAGAAAGATTGATTGTTAAACCTATAGAATCATTTTATCAAGCTTTGTGTTGGGAGATACCTAGAGAAGTTTTTGCTAATAGTTCAACGTATGTGTTTGGAACAAAAAATACTGTAAACAAAATAAAATTAATATAGTTATAGCAATATTAGAGGAGGAAATATATTGGCAAAATTTATTATGCATGAAGATATAGAGTTGTATACAACTCATGGTCCACTAGCTTTAAAGTTAATATTTGATTTTTTTGAAAAAAATCAGTTGAGTAGTGATTTTAAAGTAGCAGGTTTTAAGGATCATAGAGAAACAGTATCATCTATCAAAGACATGAAGATGATATACAGCACTGTTGGTAGAATAGTTAAATTGTCTGGTATGGGTTTACATGACAATGACATTATTATTTATCCTAAACAAAAGTTTATGGATATAGCAGGAAAAAGTATTAGTGTAGAGAATGCTAAGAGTGGTGACTTATTCGTTTCACTGAATGGTATGTTACAAGTTGAATATGTTGGTGAAAAAGATTTTGATGAACCTGTTATCTTTTATCTTTTAGATTTAGAAAATAAAGAAACAGACAATTTATATGGAAACAACATAATATACTTACCTCTAGAGGACGGTGATAAAGCCAATCCTTTTTTTACGGAGTGAAGAAATGTAAGGAGGGTTTAAAAAACTGGATTCGCTATACTATGGCGGTTTTAAAATTTAAAGATTATAATGTAATTAAAAATACTTCACTGTCTGCAAACTTTATGGCTTGGGAATTTCGCTGTAAACACTGTGGTAGTGTTGTTGTAGACACAGACTTAGTTGAGAGACTTCAAAGATTAAGAAATGAACTTGGAACTTCTGTATCATTAACCAATGCTTACAGGTGTTTAGTTCACAATAGAAAAATTGGAAGTAGTGATACTAGTTTACACGTAGCTGGAAGAGCTGCAGATTTTTATCTTAAGTATAAAAGAAACGGTTACCAAACATTTTTAACAGCTGTTAAATATTTTACAGGTGTAGGATTTTATCAGTCTGGTATAAACCCTAAGAATAGTTACATGCATGTTGACAATAGAAGTGAAAAACTATACTGGCTTTCCTGGCTTCAAAAATCTGGTAGTAAAACAAAACGAGTTTACTTGTATTTTAGAAATTTAGACAACATGTATACTTACATGAAAAAAGATACAAAAATTGATTGGTTTAATCTGGTGATTTAACTAATGGCTGACATTAATTTTCTAGAACTATTTCATTTAAATTACGATAAAGCAACTTTAATAAGTATGACAAATGAAGTAGTAGAACTATATGGTTTTCCATGTGAGTTAAGAAGATGGAATGGTATACAACCAGTGTTAGATCCTTTATATCAAGATGCACCTACAATTTTTAACTCTGATGAAGATCTTTATGATATTATACACACATTTGTTTATGTAGACTACAACAGATTTACTTCAGTTTTAAATGCTTACGGTTACTCTCTACAAAGCGACACATCAATAAATGGTGTCATGAAACTAGAAGATGATCCTAAAGCTGATGATATTATTAAATTAAAATTACCGTATGATGAAAAGTTTCCTATGTTTAAGATAGGTTTAGCAAATATTCATAGAGATATATGTTACAATGTAGTCTTAAATATCTACCACTCAGAAACTGGTGATCGTTAGTGGATGTTAAAAAGATTCTTTCACTTTTAAAATTTAAAACTAACTATAATAAAACTTATTTTATAGTTAATAAAGATATTATTATTGAGGAACAAGATATAAAAATATACAAAGGTGCTGTTATAGTTAACGCTGGTATTTTTGATGATGTAAATGAAACAGCATTTTCAGTGATATATCATGTTAAACCAATCGGTAGTGCAAATACCGAAAATATTAAAGAAGGTATTGTTGTAGTCAGTTTTAAAGAACTGTTAGCTTTAATACTTGCTCAAAAATTAATTCCATTTTTAGTTGATACTAATCATAAAGACACAGAAATTTTAAAACAATTAAATATGTAAAGGAATGATAATAAATGATGAAAGTAGAACTGCAAGCATACACACCTATACATGTAGCATTAAAAGCAGGTTTAATATGTACAGCTTCTGAAGATAAGATAGAAAAGTATGATCCTGAAATATTCTTAAGTAAATTGGTTAAAGCTGGTCATGAAAGTGTAATAGAACATATTAATTATACATTTACTATTGAGTGTGTTTCAAGAGCTTTACTTCAAGAGTTAGCCAGACACAGACACATTTCTTTAAGTGTTCAGTCAACAAGATGGGCTCTTAATAAAACATTTGACAATCAACATCTATATTCTCCAAATGAAATAGTTGAAAGAAAAGATGAAAAAAAATATAATATTCTAAAAGATCTTCATGACATTTCAAGTATATTGAAGGAAAAAATTTTAGAAGCTGCTCAAAATAATATTCCGAATGATGTTTTAAAGTATTATATTCAAGAGTCTATGACAACAAAATTGGTTATAACTCTCAATGCTAGAGAGTTGAGACATATATTTAAACTTAGAACTAGTTCTAGAGCTCTTTTAGAATTTCAAAATTTATGTTGTTGCATTTTTAAAGCAATTCCTGAAGATCACAAGTTTCTATACAGCGATATTTTTAGTTAGAGTGGTGAGTTTATTTTGATCGATAGTTTTTTTTATTCTGTTGTTTCTCAAATATTACCAATTTTAGAAGACAGTTCAATTAAATTTAACAACAAAGTTTATCCAAAAGAAGGATGGGCTATTTTTACTGTTGGTGGACCTGGGAGTGGAAAGAGTTACAGTGTTGACAACAGATTTTTAATTGATGCAAAGATATTTGACCCGGATAAGTTTAAGTATCTATATGTTCAACTTTTGAAAAAATACATTGAAAATGAAAGTGTTCCAGAAGAAAAAAAGAAAAAGATGTTAGAACCTTTTGGTGGTGTACTACCGGATCTTAAAGATAAAAAACACGCTAGTATACTTCATAGTCTTTTTAAAGAGAAAAAAACTTTTTCAAAGATGCTTGACTTGTTTACAGAAGGTCTTAAACCTGGAACACTTAAAAATTTAGTTATTGACACGACAGGAAACGCGTTAGAAAAAATTCCAACACACGCTGAAAAGTTTAAAATATTAGGGTATAAAACAGCTGTCGTGTGGGTACTAGCAGACTTAAGTTTGTCGTTAAAGAGAGTTAATGAAAGAGAAAGAACAGTAGATGAAGATTACTCTGTTTCTGTACACAACAAATTAATTGAAGAATTACCAAAAAGACTGAATAGTAATTTCTTTTCTAATATTGATGAATTTTTTATTCTTTTTAATACAGAAAATTTACCTGAAAATAAAAGTTATCAAGAAAAATACAAGAATAAAAATTCTATTTTTAAACTTGAAAAGAAAGACAATGCTTTTATTCTTCCTCGAAATGTTTTTAATAAACTTAAAAGTATTCAACATATTAACACGTCAGTTCAAACTGCTAATAAAAATTTAGTTGAAAAAGCATATAAGATTATTAAAAATGATCAGTTAAAAAAAGAATCTAAAGAAACGTCTATGATTGCGCCAGCTCCTTTTATGCCAATAATGAATACAAAAAATGAAACAATTATAAAGAAGATTAAGTCAGATTTAGGTAACAAAAAAAACCAAGCTGTTGAGTCTGCTTCAATGTCAAACAAAGAAAAATTTACTGAATTTTCTAAGTTATTAGATACAGCGATTCAGTATCTTGAAGTTACTGAAAATAAAGAAACAGAAAAAGAAGAGTTAAAAGCTTTAAATATGGCTAATCAAGCTGTTAAGAGTTATATTAAGTTACTTTACGAAGGCGCTTTACCTGATAAAAAAGATAAAGAAAAAATAAAAGAAATTGCAAGATACATTTCAGGTGATGAGGAAATTGATGTAAAAAATGTTACAGAGTTAAAAAAGTTGATAACAGAACAAATTGATAAGATAAAAACAAAATATTCTAATTTTGTTAATCAAAAAAATATTAATCGATATAAAACATTAGTTACTAATTTAAAAGCAGACCCTACTGAAATTAGAAAATTAATTGATTTTGTTAGTAACAGATATGGAAGTTTAGAAGATTTACCTTTAGAAAAAATTAGTTCAGTTATAAATGTTGCTTGGAAAGAGTTAAGCACTTTAAATCTAGATTTATCTAGAGATATAGCTGCGTTTAGTCCTAAAGGTTATGGTGAAGGTGAATTTTTTATTGAGTTTATTTTTGAAGATGCTCAAGTACAGGGAGGATCTACTAGTTTTGACATTGCCGCGGGTTCAAAAAAGTATGAAGTAAAGTGTTATCCCAATACTTCCACACCTATTAGACTAGGAACTCAAGGTGCTCTTATGAATTTTGAAGCATATCACTTACTAGTTAAAGTGTATACAGCAATTAATAATCTTTTATCTTTAACGCCAAATGAATTTACTATTTTTGAAAATATGTGTACTAGTGCTAAACAAAAATTACCTATTGATTATCAAGACAAACCTCTCTTGTCTACTTTAAAAACTTTATTTTCAAGTAAAACAGATGATACAACACTTTTACAAAAATTGAATACTGGAGAGTTAAGTGTTAGAAATATTGAAGCTACACAACATGTTTTTGATATATTTGAAATATTAGTGAATAGTATTTCTGACAATGATTTTGAGTATGTTAAGTTAATTAATAAAAATGACATATATCCTGTTAAGAAAAATAAAGATGAAACACCAGCAATTACAAAAAGATCAGACGGAAGTATTGTTATAGAAACATATCCTCTTATAAATAAAGAAGATGAAATAAAAATTATAGAAATATTAAATCAGATTAGAAATTCTTTAAATGAAGCAAATAAAGTTGCTGGGGATAAGAATTTTTTAACATACTTTAAAGAATCAATCACTGAACAGATAAACAGCGGCTTTAAAGATCATCCAATGATTCTAATGAATGAAAATTTAATATCAAAAAATAATCCTCCTTCTACTCAAAATTTATGTTTGGGTGTATTTACAGAATTTGCATTTGCAACTATAACACAGAAAAATGTAAAAATTGTACCAGTTTCTTAAAATTCTATAAGTTAAACAGTAACCGGTAAATAAAACCGGAAAAAATGAAAGGAGAGTGTAGTAAAATGAAGTATGCAATTGATGTACATGAAATGGTTTTTCCGAAGTATGCAAAGATTCAGTTTAAGATTAACAAAGGTGGAAACTTAACAGTAGCGGCGTCTCCTTCTTTCACTCCTGGTCAACTACCAGAAGGAACAAAGGGTGGTAAAGTACCAAAAGGAACAAGAGTGTTTGACTATGATAAACAAATAATCACATCTCTTGGAATTCCTGACATTATTAAGTTGATCGACATGTCTAAAAAGAAAGTAGCAACAGAAAATGTTGATATTTTTAGAAACAGTGAGAAGTACAACAAAAAGATAACGTTTTCTTACAATTTAGACGAGAGTACTGGTGCTGTAAAGTTTTTAACAATCTACTTTCACTCAACAGACTATACTGGTAAAGAGATTAAGTTTTATCTACCAATTTCTCTAGCTAACTTTGAAGAAATTGCACATATTCTACAGTCTTATCTATCTTCAGTTTGTTCTATTAAGTTGTTTTGTTTAGCAGAAACTGATGATTCAGAAAGCAACAATTATAATTTTAAAGATTAGGAAGGAGAGTGATGCACGGTTTGATTGTGTATAGAGATAGAGATAGAGGTAATGATTTTTAAGTTCACAGAAACATGTAGAAAAAGTGAGTTGTGAAAAAGATTTAATTCTTTTCAAAATAAAAGGGCTTATGAGCCCTTTTATTTTTTAGCTATTTACAAAGCAAAGATTCTGTGGTATAATATACTTACTGGAGACAATAACAGAAAAATAAAGGAGGATTTATCATGAATAAGAAAGAAAACAAAAACCTTCCTATTACAGATTCTAGAAGCAAGTAT
>Ga0116162_10001367_pt1 | contig 16037 bp, 17 predicted proteins | sample AD_UKC105_MetaG_FD_89875 | JGI IMG/M metagenome (GOLD analysis project Ga0116162, IMG submission 89875) | Active sludge microbial communities of municipal wastewater-treating anaerobic digesters from Hong Kong - AD_UKC105_MetaG | ecosystem: Engineered > Bioreactor > Anaerobic > Digestate... | reverse complement strand
GCCGACAATAAAAAAATAAAACTCAACATTAACGTCTTAACCCAAAAAACAATTTTTGCCGACATAAACATGCTGCGCACAATTATGCGCAATCTGGTTACCAATGCAATCAAATTCTCGAACCCAAACAGCAAAATCGATATCGATATCCGAAGCAGCGATAACTCAACACTCTTTTCGGTTAGCGACGAAGGTATTGGTATTCCTACAAGCTTAAAAGAAAAGCTTTTCAAAATTGATGAAAAAGTGAACCGCAACGGAACCAATAACGAACCCAGCACAGGTTTAGGATTATTGCTTTGTAAAGACATGGTTGAAAAACACAGGGGCAAAATTTGGGTCGAAAGCGAAGAAAACAAAGGAACCACATTCTTCTTTACCATTCCCGACTCACAAATAAGCACGGCTAAACCAATCAACAAATTTTAATAAAATTGCGTTAACTTTTTAGCTAGCCGTTAAACCAATACAGCCAATAATTGTTACACCCATCAAAATAGTTAACTTTGCATTTTTAAATTTAAAATCAAATAAATAATGACTGTATCAATTAATAAAATGGTAAAACTTAGCTACACGCTAAGGTCGAACAATAACGAAGGTGAAATTATTGAACAAACTACACCCGAAACACCGCTTCAATTTGTATTCGGAATTGGCACAATGCTGCCCATGTTTGAATCGAACCTTGCTGGCCTAAATCAAGGCGACAATTTTGAGATGCAACTCAAAGCAAGCGACGCATACGGCGAAATTGACGAAAATGCTATTGTTGATTTAAGCAAGGAAATATTTGTTGTTGACGGTGTATTCGACGAAGATCGTTTTGCCATTGGCGCACAAATACCTATGCAAACATCGAACGGACAACGCATGAACGGTACTATTGTAAGTGTTGACGAAGAAACCCTTACCATGGATTTCAACCATCCCTTGGCTGGTATGGACCTGCATTTTACAGGAAATATTATTGAAGTACGCGAAGCTACCGAAGAAGAATTGGCTCCAAGCATGGGTTGTGGATGCGGTTCAGGCGGATGCGGATCGCACGATCATGGTTGCGACGACGGTAGTTGTGGTTCAGGTTGCGGTTGCTAAAATAATTTTTGATGAATACTTTTGGACAACTATTCAGGCTAACAACCTACGGTGAATCGCATGGAGCGGGCATTGGTGGCATTATTGACGGCTGCCCAGCAGGGCTCGACATCGATATCGATTTTGTACAAAATGAACTCGAGCGTCGGAAACCAGGCCAATCGAAAATAACCACACAACGCAACGAAACCGATACAATTGAAATTTTTTCGGGAGTTTTTGAAGGAAAAACAACAGGCACGCCCATTGGTTTCTTTATAAAGAACAAGGACCAACACTCGAACGATTACAACGACCTAAAAAATGTTTTCCGTCCTTCGCACGCCGATTATACCTATCAACAAAAATATGGTATTCGCGACCACAGGGGCGGCGGCCGTTCGTCGGCACGCGAAACCATTGCCAGGGTTGCAGCCGGTGCTATTGCAAAACTATTACTTAAACAAGCCGGAATAGCCATACAAGCTTATGTGCACAGTGTTGGTGAAATTGAACTCGACAAACCCTATAACGAGCTCGACTTAGCAAGTACCGAAAACAACATTGTACGTTGCCCCGACTCTCAAGTTGCCGAGAAAATGATCACACGTATTGAAGCAGCCGGGCGAGATCACGACACAGTTGGCGGAACCATCTCGTGCCTTGTTAAAGGTGTACCCGTTGGTTGGGGAGCTCCGGTATTCAATAAACTACATGCCGACCTTGGTTTTGCCATGTTGGGCATAAATGCTGTTAAGGGCTTTGAATACGGATCGGGTTTCGAAGGAACCAAATTAAGCGGTAGCCAGCACAACGATATTTTCACTAATGAAAATGGACAGGTTAAAACCCTTACCAACCATTCGGGTGGCATTCAAGGAGGCATATCTAACGGGCAGGATATTTATTTTAAAGTTGCTTTTAAACCTATTGCTACTTTGTTGAAAGAACAAAAAACAATCGACAAAGAATTGAATGCAACAACCGTTAACCCAAAAGGAAGGCACGATCCCTGCGTTTTGCCACGCGCAGTTCCAATTGTTGAAAGCATGGCTGCTTTGGTTTTGGCCGATCACATGTTAATGAGCAAGCTTTCAAAGCTATAAAACGATAAAACACTGATCATGAAGCCGGTAATTAACAAATTAGCAAAACAGGTTGAACGTTTAATCATATACGCCCTAATTATAATGATGGCCGGTATTTTGGTACTGGCCACCATTGAATTGGGCTATTACCTAGTGATTAACATTCTGGAATCGAACTATTTGCTAATTAACCTCGACCGGTTAATGGATCTATTCGGCATATTCCTGCTTGTTTTAATTGGCATTGAACTGCTCGACACAATAAAAGTTTACCTTAAAGAAAGCGTAGTACATGTCGAAGTGGTAGTATTAGTGGCCATTATTGCTCTGGCACGAAAGGTTGTTGTATTAAAAATTGAAGAGTTGAGTGGTGAACTGACCATTGGAATTGGCGTTTTGATTATTGCGCTTGCTTTGGCTTACTACCTTATTAAAAGAGCCGGCCTTATGATTTGCAACCTAAAGTCGGATGATGAAATCGATGCCGATGAGCTGGAAGAAAAGATCACCAATAAATTGAACAAGAGGTAATCGCACCTTGGTTTAACTAATTACGCTCCAGTTAAACTGTGTATTTTTCATTTTCAATAATTGTTTTTTGAACATTGTATTGTCGTCGTTTTGCAGAGCAGCATCGGCATCAATAATATCACTCGCAATGTTGCGGGCAAATTGAAGCAATTCGCCATCGCGGCTAATATTGGCTATGCGCAGGTTAAGACCCAGTCCGCTTTGTTGAGTGCCTTCAATATCGCCGGGGCCACGCAATTTTAAATCGGTTTCGGCAATTTCAAAACCATCGTTGGTACGCACCATTGTTTCGAGCCTTATGGTGCTTTCTTTCGACAATTTATAACTCGACATTAAAATGCAGTACGACTGTTCGGCACCGCGCCCTACCCTTCCCCTTAACTGGTGCAACTGCGACAAGCCAAAACGCTCGGCACTTTCAATTACCATAACACTGGCATTGGGCACATCAACCCCCACCTCGATAACAGTTGTCGAAACCATTATTTGTGTTTCGTGGTTCTTAAAACGGCGCATTTCTTCATCTTTATCTTGCGCGCTTAAACGGCCATGTACCATACTAACCTTAAGATCGGGAAATACTTTTTTTACTGTTTCGTAGCCCTGTTGCAAATTCTTCAAATCGAGCTTTTCCGACTCCTCAATTAACGGATAAACAATATAAACTTGCCTTCCACGATTTATTTCTTCACGTAGGAACTGAAAAACCTGTTTACGTTTGCTATCGTAAAAATGCAGCGTTTTTATAGGCTTTCGTCCTGGGGGCAATTCGTCAATTACCGACACATCGAGGTCGCCATATACAGTCATAGCCAAAGTACGGGGTATGGGCGTAGCAGTCATCACTAACACATGGGGAGGAACGGTATTTTTGTTCCAAAGTTTGGCACGTTGAGCAACCCCAAAACGATGTTGCTCGTCGATAACCACAAAACCTAGATTTTGGAAAACCACTTTGCTTTCAATCAGAGCATGTGTTCCCACCAAAATATTTACCGATCCGTCAATCAGTTCTTCATGAATAACACGCCTTTCCTTGGTTTTTGTCGATCCCTTTAGCAATTTCACATTTAAGCCCAAAGGCTCAAGCATTTTCGATAAGGTTTGATAATGCTGAATGGCCAATATTTCGGTAGGTGCCATTAAACAGGCTTGTGTACCATTGTCGATTGCCATTAGCATGCACATTAGGGCAACCAATGTTTTACCGCTCCCCACATCGCCTTGTAATAAACGGTTCATTTGCTTGCCCGATGCAACATCTTTGCGAATTTCGCGTATCACTTTTTTTTGAGCGCCAGTCATTTCAAATGGCAAACACTCGTGAAAAAAACGGTTAAAATATTCACCAATTACACCAAAAACATGCCCCCTGAATTTTTGCGACCTGTTCGATTTTAGACTTAAAATTTTAAGCTGAATATAAAAAAGTTCTTCGAGTTTAAGCCGGTACTGCGCCTTTCGCAACTGATCGACATTTTCGGGGAAATGAATAGCTTTAAGTGCCTCGGGCAAAGGCATCATTTTATATTTAGCTGTAAACCACGACGGTAATGTTTCTGAAATACTGTTACGAACAGCATGCATCAAATTTGCCTGAAGTTTTAAAACCCCTTTTGACGAAAGGTAGTTTTTCTTCATTTTTTCGCTGGTGTTGTAAAAGGCTTGTATCGAACCTGTTACTTTTTCTTCGGCATCGGTAATTTCATCAAGTTCGGGATGTACAATGTTCAAACGGCCACTAAACAACGAAGGCTTTCCAAAAAGTATGTAAGCTTTGTTTTTTTGCACATTTTGCATCACCCATTTTATACCTTTGAACCAAATTAGCTCAAGGGTACCTGTTTTATCGGCAAATACAGCCGAAAGACGGGTCTTAGATCCCTCGCCCACCTTTTCGAACGAGACAATTTTTCCAATAACCTGAACATAAGGCATATTGCCGTTAATCTCGCGTATGGTATAAAATTTTGTACGATCGACATATTTATATGGAAAATAGTAAAGCAGGTCGTGAAAGGTATTAACTCCCAATTCGCTATACAAAAGTTCAGCCCTTTTAGGACCTACCCCTGTCAAAAATTTGATATCCTGCATTAAGGGTGACGGCATACAGCAAAAATATTATTTTTCATTAACTTCGCACAAAAATCTATTGCAATGGCCATAAAAATTGCACTTATTCTTTCGGTCATCCTTCAATTTGGAGCTGCTATAATTGCCTTATCGCTAATAAGACGAACACGTGCCAATATTGCCTGGTGGCTAATATCGCTTGGTTTCTTGTTAATGGCCTTCAGAAGGGTTTTCGACATTGAAAAAATATTCGGGCTTAATTTTCACATTTCAACCGATTTACTAAGTAGTTGGGTAAGTGTTGTAATATCGTTACTAATGTTAATAAGCCTGGCTTTTGTAAGGCGAATATTCAACTTACAACGCAGGTTCGATGAGCTTCGAAAAGAAAATGAATCCCGTATTCTTTCAGCCATTATCCGCACCGAAGAAAGCGAACGGCAACATTTCTCAAAAGAACTGCACGATGGGCTGGGCCCCTTACTTTCGTCGGTTAAAATGGCCATATCGGCCACCCGCAGCAAAAGCAACAACAACGACAAAGTAATTGCAAATGCCGAAAAGCTGATTGACGAATCGATTTCAACAATTAAAGAAATTTCGAACAAACTTAGCCCACATGTTTTAAATAGTTTTGGTTTGTACAAAGCGGTTAAATCATTCATATCAAAAATAAAAACCATACATTCAACACAAATAAAGTTGAGCGGTAATATTGAGGGCAAACGGTATGCTTACAATATTGAAGTGGTATTATACAGGGTAATTTGCGAACTGATTACTAACACCTTACAACATGCCCGTGCAAAAAACTGCTATATCGAAATGGAAGAAAACCAACAAAACATATTAACAATCAAGTATATCGACGATGGCATTGGGTTTAAAAGAAATACTAATTTTATTTCGGAAAAAGGCATGGGATTTTCCAATATCCAAACCCGAATAAAATCGATAAACGGTGAATTTGAGTTGTTTTCGGAACCCGGCGAAGGTATCCGCATTGTCATAGCAATTAACATTTCAGAATAAAAATGGAAAAATTAACTATTGTTTTGGTCGACGACCACCAATTGTTTCGCGAAGGCTTGCATCTTTTGCTCGATAACCTCGATTATGTGAAAGAAGTTTTTGAAGCATCGAATGTAAGCGAATTGTACAAGATTTTAGAATTTGTTAGCCCAGATATTATTTTTATGGATATTGATTTGCCTGGCACCAATGGCATTGAAGCAAGCCGCTATGTTGTTGAAAAATATCCAAACACCAATATTATTGCGCTTTCGATGTATTGCGACGAAGATTTTTATTCGCAAATGATTGGCGCCGGAGCAAAGGGTTTTATCCTTAAAAATTCAGGCATGGACGATGTTGAAGCATCGATTAAACACATTATGGATGGAAAAAACTATTTTTCGCAAGAAATACTCAGCGTAATACTCAACAGCATTAACCGCAAAAAGCAACCTGCTCAACATAGCGAATTAAGCGAGCGCGAAATTGAAGTACTTTATCAAATATGCAAAGGCTTCTCAAACAACGAAATTGCTGATATATTAAACATTAGCAAACGCACTGTTGACAAGCACCGCGAAAACCTGCTATCGAAAACCAATACAAAAAATACAGCCGGGCTTGTAATGTATGCCATAAAAAACGGTGTGGTTGAAGTGTAGATAACAATGGCCAGACTTATTAATCAATCTTAAAACTTTTTTCATATAAAACCTCGGGATCTATATCTGCTTCATTATCCCACTCGATAGAATCGAAACTTACTTTAACAGAATTGAAAACATTTAAATCATTTAATTCCTTAAAAATTCCCAAATCAAGATAAGGTTTCATATCAAATTTTCTTTTCTCTCCATTTTCAAAAACAAGAAGAAGAAAAAAATTATCTTGTGGTATTACTTTTCTAACTGCATAATACATAACTAATTACCTTAAAGGGTCAATTTGAAAAGGCTTCTCACCATTCTGGCATAAATTCCAATTTGCCAATAACTCATCACGGTGTATTTCAATCCATGCTTGAATAAGACGCAATTGTCTTGAAGGCATTGTACCTTCAACATTTCCACAGTCCAAAATATGTATTTTTGCTGTATAATCCTGATATTTTGTAATTCATTACAAAATAAATCACATTTTTTTTGTAACCCAATACAACACATATACATATTTTATGAAATAGAATACATATTATTTGATTCAATTAATTTAAATATCACAAAAAATATTCGCAATAAGTATAAATACGTACGGTTAGTTTACGTTTTTTAGCGGTTTACCAAAAAAAAATATCGATTTAGATTTGCCTTAAATTTAAATCGATAATAAAAATGAAATACCTGCTTTATAATTGTTTAATTGCACTGCTCCTGTTCAACTCGTGCAGCAGTCAGAAAAAGAAAGACAACACCATTAACATTTCGGGTGCATTTGCACTCTATCCGCTGGTTATTACTTGGGCCGAAGCCTACCAAAAAGAGCATCCCGAAGTTCGGTTTAACATTTCGGCAGGCGGTGCCGGCAAAGGCATGGCCGATGTACTTTCGGGTGCTGTTGAATTGGGCATGTTTTCGCGCGAAATTACTCCCGAGGAAATCGAACAAGGTGTTTGGTGGGCCGGCGTAACAATCGATGCAGTGTTGCCAACCATAAACGCCGAAAACCCTTATATCGAAGAAATTAAAAAAAGGGGATTGACACGTGACGAACTGATTTCGATTTACATTAAAGGCAATGCAAAAAGCTGGAATGCGCTACTAAATAAATCCGAGCAACACCCAATAAACCTATATTCACGCTCCGATGCATGTGGAGCAGCCGGAACTTGGGCACTTTACCTTAACGGAAAGCAAGAAGATCTGCTTGGTGTTGGTATTTTTGGCGATCCGGGTTTAGCCGATGCTGTTATAAACGATAAACTTGGCATGGGATTCAATAATACCATTTTCATATACGATATTAAAACCGGTTTTAAAAGACCTGGTATTGAGGTTTGCCCCATCGACTTAAACAACAATGGCCAAATAGATAGCGAAGAGGCTTTCTACGATACTTTCGAATCAATTTTAAGTGCCATAGCCAACGGTGTTTACCCATCGCCACCCGCACGTGAATTGTTTCTTATTTCGAAAGGCAAACCACAAAAAAAGGCTGTTATCGACTTTATAAAATGGACTTTAACAAGCGGACAACAATATGTTGAAGAAGCAGGTTATGTAAAACTTAACAACAATGTTATTGAAAATTATTTGAACCAACTGAACAACCAATAATGCTTTTACGAAGAAAAATAGCCCATAAAACAAGCAGTACATGGATGATTTTATCCTTGTCGTTTATATTGGTGCTGCCTGTAATTATTGGCCTTGCATTGTATTACAAATCGGCACCGTTAATTGGGAGCCATGCTATGGGCGAATTGCTTACCAGTGCCGAATGGAAGCCATTATCGGGGCACTTTGGCTTTTGGCCGTTTATTTCGAGTTCGTTGTACGTTACATTATTATCGTTTGTTTTTTCGGCTCCGGTATGCCTTTTTGCAGCCATTTACCTTACACAGTTTGCATCAAAAAAACTGATTAACATAATGCATCCGGTAATTGACATATTAGCCAGCTTGCCTTCGGTTATTTACGGTGTGTGGGGAGTAATTATTGTTGTTCCGTTTATAGGCAAGCATTTGGCACCGCTGTTTGGGGTGAGCACCACCGGATACTCAATACTTGCCGGTGGCGTTGTATTGGCAATCATGTGCATTCCATACATGCTAAATATGTTAATTGATATTTTCAACACCATACCCACAGGTTTAAAAGAAGCATCACTATCGTTGGGTGCCACTTTATGGGAATCGGTTAAGCATGTGGTTTTAAAAGGAAGCATTCCCGGTATTTTTTCGGCTTTTGGACTTGGCATGGCCAAAGCATTTGGCGAAACCATGGCCGTTTTGATGGTGGTTGGCAACATGATAAACATTAGTGTAAATCCATTCAAACCGGGCTATCCGCTCCCAGCCTTAATTGCAAACAATTACGGCGAAATGCTATCGATACCCATGTACGACTCGGCACTTATGTTTGCCGCCCTGCTATTGTTGGTTATCATACTGGCTATCAACCTTATTTTTAGGTTTATAATTTACAAAACCCAGATATTATGAAGCGATCCAAAACAATCGAAGAAAAAGCAATGAAGTGGCTATCAGCGTTCGCCACTTATTCACTCATATTACTTTTGGGCTTCATTGTACTTATTATTTTCATCAAAGGATTTAACGCACTTTCACTCGACATGATTTTTAAAACGCCCAAAGGAGGCTATTATTATGGTGGCGAAGGAGGTGTACTTAATGCCATTGCCGGTTCTTTTTATATTGCTTTTGGAGCCACTTTGCTTTCGATGTTAGTAGGAATACCATCGGCCTTATTCTTAAACACCCAACTAAACCGGCACAAACGCGCACAAAATACAATCAGGTACGTACTCGATGCACTTTGGGGCATCCCATCGATTGTTTACGGCGCTTTTGGCTTTGCATTAATGCTTTACCTGGGTTTGACTGCTTCGCTGCTTGCGGGCATTATAACAGTAGCCTTACTGGTTACACCAATTGTAATACGTACTTTCGACGAGGTGCTTTGTAACATTCCAATGGTTTTGCATGAATCGGTTTTGGCAATGGGCGCAACAAAAACCGAAATGGCTTTCAGGGTGCTAATAAAACAAGGCTTTCCGGGGCTGGTTACTGCTGTTTTATTGGCTTTTGGCCGGGGAATTGGCGATGCTGCTTCGGTTCTTTTTACAGCAGGTTACACCGACCGCATACCAACTACACTCGACGAACCCGCCGCTACCCTGCCCTTGGCCATTTTTTTTCAACTGGGATCTCCTATACCCGAAGTAAGGGAACGTGCTTATGCCGCTGCATTAATTCTAACTTTCATTGTACTTTTGGTTAGTCTTTCGGCTCGAGCAATTTCTAAAAAACAAGCTAAATCAATTATAAAATGAATACCATGGAACTACTACTCGACAAAGATATGATGCTTAAACCAGAACAAACAATCAACCATAAACCTATAAATAAACCGGCCATTGAAATAAATAATTTGAATGTTTTTGCGCATAAAAACCAAATACTCAAAAACATCAACCTAAAAATACCGCAAAACAAAATAACTGTATTATTGGGACCATCGGGCTGCGGCAAAACAACACTGCTAAAAAGCATGAACCGACTAACCGACTTGTACCCCGAATTACATGTAGATGGCAGTATTATAATTAACGACGATGACATTTTAAACACATCGCACAATGTTGCCGACATAAGGCAAAAAATGGGGCTTCTATCGCAAAGGCCGTTCCCTTTACCCATGTCGATTTACAAAAATGTAGCTTATGGACTAAAGCTTAAAGGAATAAAGAACAAACAACTAATTGAACACAACGTTGAAAAAAATTTGCGTGAAGTTGGTCTTTGGGACGAAGTGAAAGATCGCTTGCACACCCCTGCCAATAATCTTTCAATTGGCCAGCAACAAAGGCTGTGTTTGGCCAGAGGGCTTGCGGTTAAACCACAAATCATTCTGGCCGATGAACCCACCTCTGCACTCGATCCGGTTTCGAGCAAAACCATCGAAACACTTTTTCAAAACATCAAATCGAATTATACCATTATTTTGGTCACCCATATTTTGCGCCAGGCCAAACGCTTGGCTGATCATGTTGTTTTTATGTATTATGGCGAAATTATTGAACAGGGGCACCCCGATGTTATTTTCAAAAACCCTAAAACCGAAAGTTTAAGGCAATATTTAATTGATGGCAATTAAAACAGATTTCCAATAAAAAGTTTTCTAAATTGTGTAACTCTATAAACCAAAATCATTACCATGAATAAGAATCATCTATCTTTAACATTGATATTATTTTTTATTTTTCTTGCACAACAGTCGCTTTTTGCACAGTTTACTGTCGATGCAAATATTCGCAACCGTTTTGAAATACGCAACGGGTATCAGAAAGTTATACCCAACAATGTAGTTCCAGCAGCATTTATGCATCAACGCACACGATTGTTGTTCGCTTACAACAGCGAAAACTTGAAAGTACGCATCAGCCCACAAGATGTAAGGATATGGGGCGACGAAAGCATTACAAGTTCAACAGGTGTTTTTGGCGACGAAGCATCACTCAGCCTGTACGAAGGCTATTCGGAAATCAAATTCGGCTCGGATCATTGGATTTCTGTAGGCAGACAAGAACTCAAATACGATAACCAACGATTGCTTTCGGTTCGCAACTGGAACTATTACGGACTTGCATACGATGCATTAGTATTTAAAATGAATTTCGAAAAATGCAAGCTACATGTGGGCACATCGTGGAACAGTATGGGCGCTTCGGCCACCGATATTTTTTATCCGGCAAACCGCATCAAATCGCTTTCCTATGTATGGTATAACCGAAAAATCAAAGAAAACCTCCAAGTTTCAATACTTCACCTTTCAAGTGGACTCACCCAAACCGACACCACCAACACGCTTAATTTCAGGCATACGACAGGCTTTTACTCGATATACAAAACCGACAAGATGCAAATATGGGGAAACGCTTATTACCAATATGGAAAGAATCAACAAAACACAAAAGTAAGTGCCTTGTTAGTCGATGCCGAAGCTTCGTACAACTTTGGAAAAATTTGCCCCGGAATTGGGTTTAGTTATTTGTCGGGCAATTCAAAAACCGACACCAATCAAACCACCGATCAACTTTTCGACTTATTTTATGGTGCACGTCACGGTTTTTTTGGGCACATCGATTATTTCAGCAATATACCATCGAGTACTAAACAAGGAGGCTTAAACGATTTATACTACTTCTTAAAGCTAAATGTTGGATCAAAAATATCTATAAACAATACCGGGCACTATTTTATGCTATCGCAATTGAACGAGCTTACTCCCAATAACAAAAATTTGGGTTATGAAAACGATTTAACAGCCAAAATTAAAATTGCCCCTTGGGGTACGCTCGATTTAGGATACCTTTTTATTTTGCCAACTGAGTCGCTTAAAACCATGCACGGAGTTAATAAAAACGGTTTTTGCCAGTTCATATATGCACAATTGCTTATTTCGCCGAAACTTTTTTGAAAAAACCGGTGATAGCTTCATGGTTCATTACCAGCATGGCCGCCGCAACCACTATCATACCTGCAATAGCATAAATGTCGGGCGATTCACCTACCAATAAAATCCAGCTCAGTATTGCACCAAATACAGGAATAATAAATTTCCAGGTGTTCAGGTGCGATATTTTCACACCTTTTCGGCGCAAAAGCACAAACCAAATTGCAAATGCAGCAGCCGACAAGAAACTAAGCCAGGCCAACGACAGGTAAAACTCAAGCGGAAAATCGAAAGTAAGTTGCAAACCCTCAACCGGAATTGAAATAGTGTAAAGCACCAATCCGCCCACCCATAAGGATGCAGAGCTGAGTACCAGCATCGAAATATCGCGTTTGCTTTTCATTACCACTACGTTGTACAAACCGCTCACCAAATTATTAGCAATAAGGATAAAAACCCCCAATATTTCCATTGCTCCGGCAATTCCGGTAGCTTGCCTGCCATAATTGATAATTGCTATGCCAAAAATCCCCAACAATATACCACCGCTTGTTCTCCAGTTCATTTTATCGTCGTGCATGGCAAAATGTGCAACAATGGCTGCAAACAAGGGACCCGAGCCAATAACCATTGCACCAACAGCGCCCGGCACCATGTTTATTCCTGTATAAAACAAGCCATACATTAATACCGTTTGCAAAAAAGCAACCAACAAAATGTAATCGAAATGCTTTATAAAAGCTTTAAAGTAGCTTTTCATATTTCCATAAAAAGCCATAATCATCAAGCCCGAAAAGAAAAAACGGATACCTGCAAATTGCAGTGGCGACATGTATTTCAAACCAATTTTTACTCCTGCAAATGCAGTTGACCAAAGCAAACAGGCAATAATTGCCAAAAAAGTTGTACTTCGGATTGTTTGTTTCAAATTTATCATTATAATTTTTTATAACTTGTACAAAAAAACAACATGAACTTTTTTACCGACATCAACAACCTTTGCGAAATAAATACACAAACAGCATTAATTAGGCTGCTTTGTGCATTTATTGCCGGTGCAATTATTGGTTTGGAGCGCGAAGCACACCGCCAACCAGCAGGATTAAGAACCCACATTTTAATTGCTGTAGGATCGAACCTGATTATGTTGCTCTCGATTTTTATGGCGCAAAAATACACAACTTTTGGAACTACCGACCCTTCGCGTATCGCTGCTCAGGTAGTTTCGGGAATTGGCTTTATTGGTGCAGGTGCAATTTTACGTATGGGAATCAATGTACGCGGCTTAACTACTGCTGCATCAATTTGGGCCATTGCTGCAATAGGTCTTGCAATTGGAGCCGGCATGTACATTGTAGCTGCTATTGCTGTTGTTATCATTTTATTTGTGCTAATAATTGTTGAGCAGCTCGAAAGACGTTTTTTCACACCTTTAAGTTTTAAAATGCTTTCAATAAAAACAAGCAAAAGCACTTCGGATAAAATAATCAACCAACTTTTACACCAAAAACATTTGCGCATTATTGATGTAAACAATTCTTCAAATCAAAAAAAGAAATACTTATTTACTTACAAAATTGGTGCACGCAGCAATGTAAACTGGATTGAATTGTGCGATGAGCTTTTACAACTCGATCGAAATATAAAAAAGGCAACCGTACACGACCCCAATAATTAAAAGTCGTTGGAAATGCTATCCAATAAGCCTTCGCAAGCATCTTCCAACAAATCGAGCACCAACTCAAAACCCTGATCACCACCATAATACGGATCGGGCACTTCGGAATAATTGTATTTTTTCGAATAGTCGGTCATTTTACTAATCTTATCTATATGTTTGTCGCTTAGGGTCATACCAACCAAATCGCTATAGTTTTGATCGTCCATAGCAATAATGTAGTCGAAATAATCAAAATCGATAAAAGGTTTAACCTTTCGGGAAATACTTTCGAGCGAATAGCCCCTTTTTTGAGCGTGTTTGCGCATTCGGGAATCGGCCCTTTCGCCACTGTGAACAGCAATTGTACCTGCCGAATCAACTTCGAATCGATGGTTTAATCCCGCTTTATTCACTAAACCATTAAAAACGGCCTCGGCACTTGGCGAACGACAAATATTGCCCAAACAAACAAAAAGCACTTTTTTCTTCATGATTAAAAAAATAGATTCAGAAACGCTACAAAAATAAACGTATTAAACAGCAAAGTCAAAAAATAGAACAGTCGCTTTCACCAAAAACCTAAACAACCCAAAATACACTTTATCAAAATAAACCAATAATCATTTCAATTTGACAGAAATGTGAATTTAATAGTTCATTTTTGACAGTAAATATTGAATTTTAGAATTAAAATAATAGTTTTGTGTCACAATTAAAAATTCAAGTTATGTGAGAATTTAGGCTGCATAACATTAATAAAATATTTCTACTGTGGTTTCAATTCACTATTTTGGCCATAGATTTTAATTTTTAACCATACCATAAATACACTATTATGAATTACTTCTTCCTAATTCCGGGTGCAGCATTGTTAGCCCTGGTATTTGCCTGGTTTTTCTACAAATCGATGATGAAAAATTCAGAAGGCAATGATACTATGAAAGAAATTGCGCAACACGTGCGCGAAGGTGCAATGGCTTATTTAAGACGACAATACAGGGTTGTAATAATTGTATTTGTTGTTTTGTTGGTAATACTTACCGTTTTGGCTTACATGGGTGTACAAAACCCATTTGTACCTGTTGCATTTTTAACCGGTGGTTTTTTCTCGGGACTTTGCGGATACTTGGGCATGAAAACTGCAACCAATGCCTCGGCCCGTACTGCCCAGGGAGCGTCGGAGTCGCTTAACAAAGGCTTAAAAGTAGCTTTCCGAAGTGGAGCTGTGATGGGCTTAGTGGTTGTAGGCTTTGGATTGCTCGACATTTCGGCGTGGTATTATGTACTCACCAAATTTGTTTATACTGCCGAGCACATGGCCAACGGCCTTTCGTTTTTAGGCCTCGATTTGGTGAAAGCCGGAACCGACGAATCTCACAAATTAATTGAAGTTACTGTAATTATGCTCACCTTTGGAATGGGAGCTTCGACACAAGCACTTTTTGCACGTGTTGGAGGTGGTATCTATACCAAAGCAGCCGATGTTGGTGCCGACCTTGTTGGTAAAGTTGAAGCCGGCATACCCGAAGATGACCCACGAAACCCTGCAACCATTGCCGATAACGTAGGCGATAACGTAGGCGACGTGGCCGGTATGGGAGCCGACCTTTACGAGTCGTATTGCGGATCGATTTTGGCTACCGCCGCTCTTGGCGCAGCCCTATCGGTGAATGCCGAAACAGCAAATGCTAAAGTTCTGGCGCCAATGATTGTTGCTGCAATAGGTATCATCCTTTCTATTTTGGGTATTTTTATGGTTCGCACAAAAGAATCGGCCACTCAAAAGAATTTGCTTAACGCTCTTTTATTGGGCACAGGCGGAAGCTCGTTGCTTATATTAGTAGCAGTAGCAATTATGGCCTATGTGGGCATGATTACCTGGGGTATTTTTGGCGCCGTGGTAGCAGGTTTAGTTGCAGGTGTTATTATCGGACAAGGTACCGAATATTACACATCTGACGAGTATGGCCCAACCAAAGGCATTGCAGGTCAGGCGCAACAAGGCCCGGCTACAACCATTATCGATGGTATTGCAACCGGTATGTATTCCACATGGATTCCGGTAGTAACCATTGTTATTGGAATTATTGTTGCCTTCGGATCATCGGGCGGATTCTCGAATTTTGCTGAAGGTGTTTATGGAATTGGCTTTGCTGCTGTTGGTATGCTTTCAACACTGGGCATAACCCTTGCTACCGATGCTTTTGGTCCTATAGCCGACAACGCAGGCGGAAATGCCGAAATGAGCCATTTACCTAAAGAAGTTCGCGAACGTACCGATGCCCTCGATATGCTTGGGAATACTACAGCTGCAACTGGAAAAGGTTTTGCAATTGGCTCGGCTGCACTTACTGCTTTAGCCCTTTTGGCTGCTTATCTCGAAGAAATCAAAATATGGCTCAAACACCAATTGACCGATGGAATTGAACAAGTTCAAAACGGTGTTCAATTTGTACT
>Ga0116162_10001366_pt1 | contig 16054 bp, 16 predicted proteins | sample AD_UKC105_MetaG_FD_89875 | JGI IMG/M metagenome (GOLD analysis project Ga0116162, IMG submission 89875) | Active sludge microbial communities of municipal wastewater-treating anaerobic digesters from Hong Kong - AD_UKC105_MetaG | ecosystem: Engineered > Bioreactor > Anaerobic > Digestate... | reverse complement strand
CCCGGCACAGCCCGAAAGATTTGAAACGTTGATGATTTATTGAAAGTCTCTCTACGTTTTTGCGGGAATCAGCTTAAAATATAAAAGATTTCTCCTTTGATGCGGGGAATCCTATTGAAGTATAAACGGGGTAGAGTTCTGATGAGTCTTGAAGCTTTTGGTTTTGATTCTTTTTTTGCCGGGCAATATGAAAGCCTCAACCGGTCGGGCCTTGTTCCGGCGCGGGTCAGCCTTGTGTCGCCCAACGGGTACCGGCTGGTCGGATGTGAAACGTCTCAGGGCGAGTTGAGCGGCAAGCTTCTTTATGAACTGGAAAAATATGATTTCCCGGTCGTAGGTGACTGGGTAGCCGTCGAAGACGTGTCTTCTCTTGCGATCATTCATCATATTTTCGACCGGCAGACGGTGATGGTGAGGCGTGAAGCCGGAACCGATTCGAGCCGCCAGGTTATCGCCGCGAATGTCGATGTTTACTTTGTTGTTACGTCAGCCAACCGCGATTTCAACATACGGCGGTTAGAGCGATACATCGCCGCCGTGTGGGACTCGGGAGCGAAGCCGGTAATCGTCCTGAGCAAAATCGATCTCGGCGGTGATATCGACACGATTGTCGAGATGATTGACTCGATAGCTTTCGGTTCGCCGGTAGTTCTGATAAGCGCAAAAACAGGTGAAGGTATGAACGACCTCCGCTCGCATATCGGATTCGGCAAGACAATTGCGCTTGTCGGCTCATCGGGAGTGGGGAAATCCACGCTTGCAAACAGTCTGCTCGGGCAGGAAGTCCTGTCTACAAACGCCCTGCGCAACGATGGCAAAGGAAGACACACCACTACAAACAGGGAACTCTTCGCATTACCCGGCGGGGGTGTACTCATAGATACTCCGGGTATGCGGGAACTGGGCATGGTTGAAGATTCCGGCGGCATTGAAGCGGGCTTTTCCGATATTGTGGATTTATCTAAAGAATGCCGTTACAGCGATTGCCGGCATGAAGGCGAACCCGGCTGTGCGGTGAGGCGTGCAATAGAAACAGGCGAGCTGGAATCGGAGCGGCTGGAAAGCTATCATAAACTTCAGAGAGAGGTCGCGGCCGCGGAGCGATTTCAGGATCCCGCCCATGCAGGCCGGTCGAAAAAACACTGGAAATCGAGAAGCAAAGAGATTCGCGCTTTTTCGAAACTCGACCCGAAGCGTAACGGATGACACCTCCGGCCGAATACAGTGTTCAGGCCGGAAACACTAAAACATGAATTATTATCGCCGTTCACATTTTGAATAAATTTATGAGGTTGTCATTTGCTTTCGATGCAGATGATAGTGCGGTCGTCGGTTTCGGGCCCGCCGCGTGAATATTCGTCGTGAGCAGTGATTATTCTCCGCACGAGCGATTTCGCACCGTCGCCTGCGCGGTTCATAAGCGTCTCAAGCCTTTTCTGTCCGAATTCCTCGCGCTCCGCGTTTCGCGCTCCCGACACTCCATCGGTGTACATGAGCAGCTTGCTGCCCGGGTAGAAATCCCTTCGCAGGATGGAAAACGTCTGCTCGCGCTCGAACCCCAGCGGCATGGCCCTGAGCATGAGCGGCTCGACCCCGCCGTTGAGCGAGTCTTTCAGCAACGCCGGGGGATGGCCCGCGCTGCTTATCGACACCACGCCGCTTGCTACATTTATAATCGCTATCGCGGCTGTAAAAAACCTGCCCACCGATGACAGGCTGCGATACAGTTTCCGGTTCATCGATCTCAGGAAAAGATGCGGCTGGATCATTCCTTCCTGGTTTTCCTCGATGGTTTTCATCACCGAGGTAGCGAGGATGGATGACGAAAAATCGTGCCCGGCAATGTCGCCTAGAAAAACAGCTATGCAGTTTTCCTTCAGGTCGATGACGCCGTAGAAATCGCCGCCCTGCATGCCCGCGGGTATCGCGCACACCGCCACCTTCAAGCCCGGAAGATCGATTTCAGCCACGCCTTTTTCGCCCGTGTTCAGCCGGTCGCCGGTTTTCAGCACATCGGCTATTCGGATCAGCGAGTTGGTTTGTTTTCCGCCGCTTTTCGCCAATTCAGTTTCCCTGCTTTCAGCCCTGTTGCCGCTTATTTCTATCCCGCAATTTTTTCCGCCGGATCGCGGAACCCTCGATTAAACATTTCATCAAATCTTCATAAACAATTATGTGCATGAATGGAGAAGTCAGTTATTATTCAACAACCCTGATGCGCGATCTTCCATGCCTGTAATTTCAACATAGTATCACAAAACAAATCTTTAAACAATCGAAATCCGCGACTAAAAAGTGGCGCCGCTTTCACAAAAAGGTATAATTGAATCCGGGACGGAATAAAGGGGAGCCGTGGAATGATAAGACCTCGGAATGCGTTCATGGTGCTGACAACGGCATGCGACAAGCGCGCCGAGTGCGAGTACTGTTTTTACAACGTCGAGCCCGCGCGCGTCACCCGCGACCGCCTGGACACGGCGCTGATCACGGTGCTGCTGAAAAAAATGCGGCTGTGGAATATCACGAACCTGTACCTTACCGGCGGCGAGCCGCTGCTGCGCGAGGACCTCGAATACATCATCCACAACGCGACACAGCTCGGCATAAACACATTCCTGCTGTCGAACGGGCGCTCGCTGGACACGCCGCGCGTCCGCAGGCTGGAGTCCGCCGGGCTGGGCGTGTTCGTGCTCTCTCTGAACGACCTGTCGATCGTAGACAGGAAAACCGTCTCGCTCGTAAACCGGTTCAAAAAAACCTCGGTCTCATATATCTACGTCATGACGAAACTGAATTACGGGCGTGTCCCGGACGTGATCGAGCTTGCGCGTGCATTGCGAACCGGGCTCGTGCTCCAGCCGGCTTACATACCGGAGAACAAAAAGCGGCTGCGGAAGCGGTTGAGCCTGAGCGGGCTGAGCGAATTCGAGTGGTCGGAGCTGTATTCCGAAATGCGGGACTGGGCGACGCAGCTCGGATACGATGATTACCTCGATTTAATATATGATCATTTCCATGAGCGCGGGCTTGCGCCGCAGGATTGCGGTATGGGGACGGATTCGTTCGTCATAGACGCGGACGCCAGGGTGTATCCATGTTTCCACCATCTCGACAAGCCGTGCGGCGATGTGCGCAGCGACGATTTCGCGCAGATCCTCGAAAACGTAGGCTCTCATGCCGCCGCGCTGCGTGGCGCGGCATGTTTCGGCGAACATTGCATATCGCTCCACACAAAATTCAGAAAATAGACACCCGTAAAAATCCTGTCACACCCCTTGCGTATAATCGAATCGTAAAACTAAGACCGGGAACCCGACCTGCATTTCTCTGTGAGAAATCCGGGCTCGCGTGACCGGGTTGATATCGGCAGGGGGGGCGATGTACGCCGAATCGTGTTTTCAGGAATGGATGAAAGGAATGCTCGCGGGTAGTGCGTTTTACGGTGGAATCAGAACCGCAATTCAGCCCGGCGGAGCCGCCATGCTCGGCATCCAGACCGGCCCGCCGTCGGCTTATTATCTCTATCGCCGCAGGACGATCGCCGAGCCTGCGGTAGCAGGCACGTTCTACCATGCCGGCGCTTCCGATATCCGGAAACTCGCGCCCGGCAGCATGCTGAAACTCATCCGCGAGCCGGGCAACAGGTTCGACCGCAACGCGGTGCAGGTGATGTCGCGCTGCGGCGCAAGGCTCGGTTACGTGCCGCGCTTCGCCGCCAGCCTCGTCGCGCCGGAGATGGACCGCGGCAACCGGGTCTTCGCCCGCGTCCGTAGTTCCAACCCCGACAAAAAACAGATCGTTATAAGTATCTATACTTATTTACCCTCAATGGCGGAAGCCGGGTAGCCGCCCGGCCCGCCCTTTTTTCCTTGTGCCACACTGCCGTCATGCATATAATCTTCAAATCAGTTCTTTACTGAGTTGTTTTACTATGGAACGGTCGATATGGCTGAGTTCAACCCGATAAAAGATTTTTTCGGAAGGCATGCCCCACGCCTCTTCGATACGCTTATAAATGTTCAGAACGTGGACAGGGCTAGATGGCGGTTCACCGCGATCGGCCAGAGCCACCTCGACGCCGCATGGAGATGGCGCGTGTTCCAGACCCGGAGCAAGGCGAAAACGACGTTCAAGAACGCTCTGCGGCACATGTCACTCTACGACGGGTTCACGTTCTCGCAGTCCTGCCCGCAGTACTACGAGTGGATGAAAAACAGGAACCCGGCAATCTTCAGGGCCATCCAGGACAACGTGCGCAACAAGCACTGGGAACTGGTCGGCGGCATGTGGGTGGAGCCCGATCTGAATCTGCCCGACGGAGAAAGCCTCGTGAGACAGAGACTCTACGGACAGCGGTTCTATCTCAACCACTTCGGGCGCATCAGCGAGATCGCCTGGCTGCCGGACACTTTCGGGTTCGCGTGGTCGATCCCGCAGATTTTGTACAAGAGCGGCGCGCGCTATTTCTACACGAGCAAACCGGTCTGGAACGACACCACCCGGTTCCCGTTCAGCACATTCCTGTGGCAGGGGCCGGACGGCACCCAGCTGCTCACGCACGTCTGCGACCTGATGGGCAAAAACCTTCTCAACATACGCAGCTTCGCGCGCACGAACAGGCTCGTGAACTTCAGGCAGTCGCTCGAAGCGAATTACAACACCCGCCCCGGCGAGATCGCTTCGAAGCTGTCGGACATCCTGCCCGAGGCCGGCATATTCTACGGCTGGGGCGACGGCGGCAACGGGCCGAAAACGTTCGAGGTGGAATCCGCGGTCAGGCTGCAGAACAAAGGTTACCTCGAAATCGCCACCGCGCAGAAGTTTTTCGAGAAGCTCGAACCGTTCCGCGAGCGGCTCCCGGTCTGGAACGATGAAATCTATCTCGAATTCCACCGTGGCTGCTACACCACGCAGGCATGGATAAAGAAAGCCAACCGCGAGGCCGAAATCGCGGCTCGCAACGCCGAAATAATTTCTTCAATGAACGCGCTGTTCCGCGATCCATATCCCGGCGAGGTGCTGCGCGATAACTGGAAAAAACTGCTGTTCAACCAGTTCCACGATATACTGCCCGGCAGCAGCATCCCGGAGGTCTACGACGACGCGCGTATCGAATACGACGAGTTGTTCTCGACTCTCCACCGGCTGATGCGCGACGGCATACAATCCATCGGCCGGCGCATTAACACACAGAGCGAACAGTTCGCGGACGCCACGCCGATAATCAACTACAACACACTCTCGTGGCGCAGAACCCAGACGGCTTTCCTGCGGCTCGACTCGGACAGGGAAAAGGAAGTAATCGACGCCGCCGGGAATGTAACGCCCTCACAGGTGATCACGCTCAACGGGCACCCGACACTCGCATTCACAGCCTGTGATCTACCGGAACTCGGGTACAGGACCTACTACCTGCGTGATAAAACTCGTGCGGACGGCGAGGCTCCCACGCCCATGGCCGTGCTGGAGCAGGACGGCTCGATCACGCTCGAAAACGAATTTCTACGCGCGAGCGTGGATCCGGAAACCGGCTGTGTCGTGAGCATGTTCGACAAAATGCTCGAACGCGAAATGCTCGCCGGGCCGTCGAACAGGCTCCGGCTGTACCACGACGCGAACATGGCTTACCCCGCCTGGAATATAGACCGCTACTACAGGCGCAGGGAGATAGAGATCGCGCCGCCCGCCGATCCGCCGGAGATTATTGAAAACGGCGGCGTGGTAGCAACCGTGCAGGTAAAAACCCGGCTCGAAAATTCGGAAATAGTTCAGAAAATAAAAATATTCCGCGACAGGCCGCTGCTGGTGTTCACGACGCACGCGGACTGGCACGAGAAGAATAAATTGCTGAAAGTAGATTTCGATACCGCCGTCAAAGGCGAGCGCGTCGCAAGCGATATCCCCTACGGCGCGATCGAGCGGCCGACCCGCCCGAGGCTGCCCGCGCAGAAAGCGCGATGGGAACTGCCCGCCCAGAAATGGATCGACCTCAGCAACGGCCGCTACGGGCTGGCGCTGCTGAACCAGGACAAATACGGATTTTCTATCAACAGCAATTTGCTCTCGCTCACACTGCTCCGTGCGCCGAAGTACCCGCTCCCCGTCCCGAACGCCTGGGGGCTCCCGCCCATGTCCGACCGCCCGAAACACACCGACCAGGGCAGCCACACCATAAGATACGCGCTGCACGCGCACCCCGGCGACTGGCGCGACGGCGAGGTCTGGAAACGCGGAATGGAATTCAACTGCACCCCGCTGGTGGTCCGCACGGATCACCACGACGGTATCCTCCCGCGCGAGTCAACATCTCTCTCCTGCCGGAGTAAAACAACTTACATCGGCGCAATCAAGCGGCCCGAGGACAACCCCGATAAGCCGGACTCGAAATACCACCAGATTGTAGTCCGGCTCATCGAGGCAACCGGCAGGCCGGACACCGTAACCCTCAAGTTCGAGCCGCGCATGACTATTTTCGACGCAAAGGAAACCGACCTGCTCGAATTCAGCCAGAAACAGATCCCCGACCAGAAAATCGGCGAAGTCACTCTTTTCATGAGCCCGTTCGAAATCAAAACCGTGAAAATCACGCTCGTCCGCCGAGCCGACCTCGAACAGGATCAGGCTCAGAACAACATCTGACACATACACATCCTGGAATCCTTATTGCCGTTCAACTTCGGGCGCAGAGTGCCCGGTCATCGCGTTACGACGCGGAGCATCGTAACGATGAATGTTGCAACAGGTGTAATTAATTTGGAGTGCGAAAATTCATTTTAGCTTTCATAGCCGGGAATTCATTCCCGGCACATAATAAAACAACGCGGCGATGAATCACCGCGCTCGGGATGACAAACTCTTTAACCCGGATTCTCACAGAGAAATCCGGTTTTAACCTGCACTGGTGAGAAATGCAGGTTAATGCAGCATTCTTCAAAAGCCTCGAAGTCAGGTATCAGGTCATTGAAGTGCCGAAATGCCCCGGCAGCCATCAGCATGAATAGCAACATATATTTATCAGTCAAGTTCGGATTCGGATTGGATAATGCGAACAACGCGGTCGATCTGGGTGTGGAGCAGCACTTCTAGCACAAGGTTGCGTGCATTCAGAATACACAACTCACCGCCGTCGGAATAAAGCCTGTCGTGGAACTTCACGATCTCGCCGATCGCGCGCGAGTTGATAACCGGTGAATCCGTAAGGTCTATGCAGATTCGTTTCTTGCCGGAATTGCAGAGCACTTCCAGTTCCTGCGCGAGCCTCGCGGCATCCTCAACCATTGACAGCTCGCCGCCCGGCGACACCACACAGAACGCGCCTTTTTTCCTGATTGAAATAGTCACCTGCCACTCCCGTTCGCGACGGTTGCCCATTGCAAAGTATGGTGTTTATTTTAACACGCCCGCAACTCATAAGATAGCGTTTATTTAAAACATCGCGCTGCCCGGCGGGTGGCGGGTGTGAGTTTCGAAAAGCTTTCAGCACACTGTCTGTTGGTTTCCATTTATAACCGCCGCATTGGTGCGCCTGCGGCACCGAGAGTTTTTTGATTTTGTAACGATTAAGAATTCATCGACGACTTGTGGAGTGTAAAAGAAGTTAACGACGCGACGAAAAATGGAGAAAGGACAAAGAGATGGAAATATCCGGATTGGGCGGAATGTCGTATTACTCATCGTTGTTCCAGAACCTCAACAAAACTTCCGAAGATGCTAACAAAACGAATTTTGCGCAGATCCAGCTGAACGCGGAGCAGGGATCACAGGCCGGCGGTCCCGGCGCGCTGATTCAGAAACTGGAAGAACTGCAACAGGAAGATCCAGAGAAATTTTCCGAGTTCATGGAACAGGCGGTAGCCGAGCTTGAATCCGCGGCGGGCAGCGCGGAAGATGAGCAGACTGCTTCCTTCCTGCAGGATCTCGCGGACAAGTTTGAAGAAGCCGCGGAAACAGGCGATCTTTCAGTTCTTGCCCCGCCGCAGGGCGCGGAGGGCATGAAAGGAGCGCCTCCCCCGCCACCTCCGGGCGGCGGCATGCCTCCTGTCGAGGAAACCGATGAGGAAGACGAGGAAGATGCAATTCTCAGCCTTCTTGAACAGTTACAGTCTGAGGACGAGTCAGTTTTTACCGAAGTAATCGCCTCTATAACCGAGCAGCTTGAAAGCATATCGACCGGTAGCCAGGACAACACAAGCGCTGCTTTGCTGTCGAGACTCGCCGAAAGTTTTTCTTTGCTAACTGAATCTGATGATGATGATGACAGCCTGTTCCCGAGTGTAAGCTCGACACTGAGTGCGGTAAACCGGCGGAACGGCGCGGCGATGTATGAGCAGCAGCAGTATAGTGTCACGAATATGCAGAGCGGCTCGGCTCAGATAGATGGCGCTTACGTCCAGAATGTATTGTCTGATATTCTTGGCGACCTTGATTCAATATCATAGTCAAAAAGAAAATCCTTGCCCTGGGAACAACAATCAGGACGATAAGCGACCTTGAAACCCGCCGAAAGGCGGGTTTTACTGTTCTGAGGTTACAAAAGCGCCCCTGTTTCGGATTTGCGAACAGCCTGTATCCGGATTAAGCTGTTCGAGTACTCTTGATTCTTGATATTCTGTCAGGATTTTCCTGATATCGATATTCCATTTACATTCGCGTTCTGATTTTACGGAAGTCTGTAACAAAACCTTAATAAACGGCGACTTACTTAAAAAGGGAGTACTGAATTCGATTGATTCAGAACCGACGGAATGGTTGCCGGGACATGGAAGAAAGCAAATGGATCGGGGCCGATCAGAGCGAACGAAGTTGTCTCTCCAGGGAACAGGAATAGCTGTTGAAAGAGAAGAACATGGGATCCGAAGGCGGCACCGGCGAAGTCATCAGCGAAGAGTTCGACCTTATTATCGAGCAGTACAGCGGAAGAATATACGGAACGCTGTACAGGATGCTCGGGAATGCGCAGGACACGGAGGATCTTGTCCAGGAAGTATTCCTGAGGGCGTACAAATCATTGCCGGGATTTGAAGGCAAATCAAGCATTGCGAGATGGCTGTATCGAATCGCGATGAACACGCTTGCTGATTTTCTACGCGCGAAAAAAAGATCCCCGGAGATAGATAATGTCGTAAATTTCGAACACAAGGAACTCACAGGGGAGCTGCCCTGCGGATGCGGCAGCGCTGAGGATACATATCTGGGCATGGTCACAATGAAGGATATGCGGGAACTGATCCTGGCGCTTCCAATCAAGTACAGAGCGCCCTTTGTTCTCAACATCGTCGAGGGCTATACACACAAAGAGATTGCAAAAATAATGGGAATATCGCCGGGGAATGCAAGAATAAGACTTTACAGGGCAATAAAAATTCTTCAGTCCCGGACTATAATAGAAGATACGGAGCCTACCTGTCATGAACGAGAAGAAATATATTGAAATGGCGCATCTTTATCCTTATGGGCTGCTGACCCGCGGCGAGCGGGAGCAACTGCTGGTGCATATCGAGCATTGCAACAGCTGCAGGCGGATAGTCCGGAAAGGCGAAGCGCTCAGGGATCGGCTTGCATCCGGCTGCAAGGTTGCCACGCCCGACGGGTTGAATGCCCGGATCAGGGCGAATCTGCTGCGTGAAGGAAGCATTGTCCAGCGGGGAATCGACTGGGTTTCCGTTTATCTTATGAGCAGAAAACTTATTCCAGCCGCCGCATGCGTCGCAATCATGCTGTTCCTGGCAACATTGCTGGTCGCGCCCGGCAAAGCATACTCCGGAACGGGCGAACTCGCGTTTCAGAGCGTTACCCCAAGCAGGTATTTTATCGCTCACAGCCTGCCGCCCGGCGAACGGGCTCTGCTGTCTTCGAAAAGCGATCTTGCCGTCGCCGGCTATTACGACCAGTTCGGAATCATGAACGATACGGAGAAATCACAGAGATGAACAATTTAACAAAAATATTTATTGCCCTGATGCTTTCGCTTTTTTTCACCATCGGCATGCTTTCCGGAATCATCATCGAGCGCTCGTTCAACAGGTCAGTCCCGCCCCGTGACCCCGAGTTCGTCGATAACTTCCGCGCAATGCCGTTTCCCGACGAGATAGAAAAAGCGTTCATAGTGGAAAAGTTCATCGAAAGAATGGACAATGATTTCTCGCTCGATAAAGAACAGATGGAAAAGCTTATAGCAATCATAGGAAATCATGAAAAGAAGCTCATCGATGTCAGGACAGGTATTTTTCATCAGTTATCGGATCTCGATAAGCAGCTTTACAACGATATTGAAACTATTCTCAACGATGAGCAGAAAATACGATTTAAAGAAAAATACGAGAACTGGACCCGGCCACTGATGATCGGCGACCCGGACGAAGAAATGGATTTTCGTCGTTAGAATCACTCCCCCCGTTTAAACGGAACCGAACTTCCGCATTTCATAACTCTTTAACCTGCATTTCTCACCAGTGCAGGTTAAAAAATCGTGAAGCCGGGTTCTCCTGAGGAGAATGTCTTCCGGCGCGGCGAGGGAGTGGCGAGGGAGCATACAGTTGCGGTATGTAACCGATTCATGCACAAAGCAAAGCTTGTGCATGCCACCCGGCGCTTTCGCCGCCGGAAATCTAAGCTGTTTATTATAGATAATATGGAATACGGCGCGAAGCGCCTGATGTCATTCCTGCATGCAGCAGGCAGGAACCCTGAAAACTGCGTTCAGGATGACATGCTCTCAATGATACATTTTTCAACAGCCTTGCCGTTGTCATTGCCACGCACTGTCGTCGTTTTCGGCGGAGATCGGGAATGCAGGAGGGGCAGGACAGCCGGGCCGGTGGTGCCGGCGAAGTTGACTGTGGAATTTGGCGGGGATAGAATTAGCCTGCGGGCGGCGCTGCGACCGATGCGGCGGCAGCCCGGAGCGACTGTGCTTTTTTTCGACAGATCGGCAGGATTGAATGAAAAACAAAATGGGCGGCGGGAACTGCGCCTGAACAGGCGGTTTGCGGAATGGCAAAGGGAGATACGATATCGGTAGTAATCCCGACATACAACAGGTGCGAACTTCTGAAAAAGAACCTCGCAGCAGTCGCGGCGCAGACGCTCGACCCGTCGCGCATAGAAGTGATCGTAGTGAACGACGGCGGGACCGACGACACGGACGCAATGATCGAGTCGCTGGATATGCCGTACCGCCTGAAATACGTGCGGATCGAGCACTGGACGGCAATCCCCTACAACGTCGGCGCGCAGAATGCGGAAAACGATTTCGTGCTGTTCCTCGACGACGACGTGATACCGCATCCCGAAATGCTGGGCGCGCACATCGAGACGCACAACAAGCTCGACGGCCCTACGGCTGTGATCGGCCGGCTGCAATGGCCGGCGGAAAAGAATCTCACTCCGTTCGAGAGCTATGTCGGATGGTCGGGCATCCTGATGGGAACGCACCTGATCAAGAACCCGGACAATGTACATTTCAAGTTTGCGCTCGGCGGCAACTTTTCGGTGCCGAGAGAACTGTTCGAGAAATCCGGCGGCTACGACATCTCATATCTCAAGGGCGGCTACGGGCATATCGACATCGAGTTCGGCTACACGCTTCAGAAGAAATTCGGCGTGAACCTGCTGTACAGCGAGAAGGCGGCGGCGGATCACTGGTACTGCGCGCCGTTCGAGCGGTTCATGCAGCAGCGCGAGATGGCGGGCGCGACGGCGGTGATTTTCTACACGAAATATCCCGAAATGTCGCGATACCTGAAAATCGACTGGGTACGGCGTCGAGGCCCGTGGGCATGGGCAGTGCGGAACACGCTTCACTGCGCGTATCACACGATGCGCCGGGCGGTGCCGCTGCTCGAAAAGGTCCATCCCCGGCTGCGCGGCACACTGTATTTATGCTATCGCGTATGCATCTTCTACCACTTCCAGAAAGGGATCAAAAGCTATCTTGCAAAGGTCGAGAAATACGGCTCCGACCCGTTTCCCGACGTGTTCGCGGACCAGGACTGATCCGCAGCAAACGAGCGGCTGATGCGAAAAGGCAGCGGGCCGGGCTCAAGCGGCACTGTCGAAAATAGAATTATTGTACAGGTGAGACAAATGGGCGGAAAAACATACGACGACGTAACAGCGTTTCACGGGCATGTGTGCCCCGGCTCGGCGCTCGGGTACCGGGTGGCTATGAAGGCCATGGAGTGGCTGGACGCGAACCGCGCGCTCGACGAGGAAATCGTGGCGGTTGTGGAGAACGATTCGTGCGCGGTGGACGCCGTGCAGGTCGTAACCGGCTGCACGTTCGGCAAGGGCAACCTTGTGTATCGAGATACCGGCAAGCGGGTTTACACGTTTTTCAACCGCGCGACCGGCAGCGGCATCAGGATCGTCGAGGACTATCGTGGATTTGACACGGACGAGTTCGCGGCGCTGCGGAAAAAGCTGGGTGACGGCTCGGCCACGGACGAGGATCGGGAGCTGTTCCGCAACTTCAGGCTGAAGCGCATCGACGATATTCTGACCATCCCGTATGAGGATTTTCTTTCGTGGGGCGATCCGGTGGGCGAGCTGCCGCCGAAGGCGCAAATCCACGAAACGCTGGTTTGCGACGAATGCGGCGAAAAGATGATGTCGACGCGAGCGGTCCGGAAAGACGGGAAAGTCTTCTGCGCGGACTGTGCGGGCAAATAAAAAGGCGGCATTAAACCGCCCGGGTTAGATTCTATAAACCTTAACCGGTGTCATTTACGTGTATGTTGCACTTGCTGCCACGCTCATGTTTTTACAACAACCCGTTCATGAGCAGATACATTACGGCGGCGAGTACAGTGATTGTGACTGCGTTCCAGAGATCGGCTGTTTCAATCTTGAACATGGTACCCACCTTCCTTCCTGCTGAATTTGAGGGCGAAAAACACCGCGTGTTGAACTTCACTGGTTCGGGATATGTTTGTGGGGTGCCGTTACCCCTGGTCTGCCGGGCGTGACTTCACAGATGTCACATGCCTTAACCCGGATTTCTCACAGAGAAATCCGGAAAACCGCGATAAGATCAATCCTACTGCGTCACAGCGGCGATTCGGGATCGGTCACATACGCAACAGTATGCTTCCTCACCACTCACTTGCTGTTCCTTGTATTATCAGCCTTATCACGATTTTTAACCTGCGCTGGTGAGAAATGCAGGTTAATAATCTTCGGGCCTGCCGCCCTCTATTATTAATATTCCCTTGCATTTAAATTATAAAACATTCTGTCGATAATAGCAAAATCCCGCCGTTTAAAAGGCAACCGACCTGAGGCCGCCCGGCTGGAAAGCTCGGGACGAAAGGCCTCCGGCGGCTTAAGGCACCCTTTTGGAAAAGGGTGCCTTAAGAATCCTCCCAAAACTTTTCGAACGCGAATCACAAGCGCGGCGGTCGCCGCGCTTGTGATTCGCTCTGCTTTTACGGGTAATCCACATGAAGCGTCTCCCGCTGAAGTGATAATATGTCATTGCGAGGAGTGAGACATGCCTGTCGCATGTCGAGCGACGCGGCAATCCTGACTGTGCGCTGTTGCTCAAGCAGGCATGGAGAAAAAAAGCCTGGATCCCTTACAGAGACATTCATGGATGACAACATCAGGGAAGACAGGGTATTGTTATTGTTAATCGCTCCTATCGTACCCGGTGCAAGTGCGGAAAAGCGAGATCCTTCGCTACGCTCAGGATGACAAACTCTCAACGATACATTTTTTCAAAAGTCTCTCCCGCTGTCATTCCCGCGGAGGCGGGAATCCATTCCTTAATGTAAAAATATCAGAATGAAAATAGAATAAATAAACGGAGTTTCCTGGATTCCTGCCGACTGCATGCAGGTGACGGGCGCGTGGGCCGGAAAGCCATTCATGCAGGATTCAATGTTATTTATGATAATCGGTATATCTAATGTGCCACGTACAAAGCGTTGTTCTTTGTGCGTGCAAACCTTAATATTTCTTGTGCAGTTATAGGCTGCCTCGAAGAGCGTGGCAGGCTGCTACCTGCCTGAATACTTGATCGCCTGTAGCCAGAGCTCCGCATGCTTGTCGAGCCCGATCTCCGAGAAATGGCACGCATCATGCCGCCGGTCCACGAGAAGGTCGAGCTGGTCGGTGTCGGGTCCGGGATAGATTCCAAGCTCCGTGTTGACAAGCTCACGCTGCGCCTGCTGAATCTCGTAATTCACCTGCCGGTCGCCGCATCTTGTCGCCACCGCCACGTAGATCGGCGCTTTCACGCCCTTAGCCCGCAGACCCGCCAGCATATCCATAAACCGGCTGATGTAAACTTCCTTGCTTGTTTTACGCCCGTTGTCCGACTCGCCCTGGTGCCAGAACATGTGCGTCACGCGAATCCTGTCTTTCCTGAGCTGCTTGAGCACATACTTCAGCCTCAGGTGCAGATCGCCGTTGCTCATCCAGCGCTCGACCGGCGTGCCGCCGACGCCGACCGTGATAAACAGCACATTGTCATACAGCCCGCTGTCGATCAGCCTGTCGCCGAGCCTCGACCACACCGAACCTTCGCTACCCGTCGTGCCCAGCATCGGGTCGGCGGCCACGTAGCATTTGCCCTCGAAATAATTGTAGACATTTTTCTTCGGTGTGTACGGCGTTTCTCCGTGATTCGCCGAATTCGACTGCCCGAACACCAGCGCAACCATCGTTTTGCCCTGCAAAACACTCTTGCAGTCAACTTCCGTTCTGCCTGTCGTATCAAGAAAATCACCGGCAATCGGCATAAGATACGCAAAAGAAACCTGTGAGCACGCCGTCGCAAGGCAAACAGCAAAAATCATCGCGATAACTCTTGTTCTCGTAATCATCCTGAAATCTCCAATCAAAATAAAACCGTCTCGATACGCGCCCGGCAACCATTCTCACGTTTCTTGCAGGGCGGGCAACCGACAGGGTAATTTTAACACTACCGCGCCCATAATGCGCGTAATCGGAAAATGTCGTGTTCGCCTGGAATTGCGTTCATCGCGCGGCGGCCCGACAGAACAGTTGCGGGAAAATGATCAGTCTTTGTAGCCGAGCATCATTTCTTCGGCCTGCTGCTGAAGCCATGCGGCTTCTTTTTTGAGCTCCTCGCGTGATGATTCGAGCGTGAGTTTTTTATCCACAAAGAAAGGCTTGCCGAAATGCACCCTGACCGTAACCGGCGTCCAGAGGGGGAGGGTGAGGTAGAACTTCAGCCCGACCGCTGAAATCGGAGTAAGCCATGGGAAAATCGCGTCCGCGCCCTCGGCCCATGCCGGAATGATAGGAGCGCCGGTCTCGATCGCGAGCCTGATGATGCCGGTCTTGAACGGGAAAGTCCGCGCCCTCTCGAAGACAGGCATGATCCGGCCCTCCGGGAACAGGCCGACGGTGCCGCCGTCATCTATGACCTCGCGCGCGGCTGAAAGCGCCCTGCGGACCTGCTCCGGGTCGGTCCCACGCCCCTTGTCCGACGCGATCGGGATACAGCCGAGATCCTTGATGATGTCGCCGACGACCGGTGTTTCGCAGATGTCGTTATCCGCGACCCAGCGGATCGATCGTCCCCTGCTCGTCGCGGCGATCGAGATGAAACACGCATCCAGCGCGGCGTTGTGAACACCCGCTATTATCACGCCCCCGTCTCCATATCGCGGCAGGTTTTTGTGATTGACGATTTTTACCCTGTGAAGCTTTCGCGCCGGCGCGCCGAGCAGCCTCAGCAGACGCCAGTAAATATCCGGCGCTTTCTCGCGATAGTGCGGCACATCGATCGGCAGCCTCTCGGCATCTATGATGTCCCTGTTTTTATCCTTCCTGAAAAACGCATCTTCAAGCATGGTTTCGCTCCGGTCGGGCCGCTTCGCGCGGCGTTATATTCATGTTGGCCGGAAATGCCGGCGGTTAACCCGGATTTCTCACAGAGAAATCCGGAAAACCGCGATAAGGACAATCCTACTGCGTCACAGCGGCGATTCGGGATCGGTCACATACGCAACAGTATGCTCCCTCACCACTCACTTGCTGTTCCTTGTATTATCAGCCTTATCACGATTTTTAACCTGCGCTGGTG
>Ga0116162_10001351_pt1 | contig 16162 bp, 7 predicted proteins | sample AD_UKC105_MetaG_FD_89875 | JGI IMG/M metagenome (GOLD analysis project Ga0116162, IMG submission 89875) | Active sludge microbial communities of municipal wastewater-treating anaerobic digesters from Hong Kong - AD_UKC105_MetaG | ecosystem: Engineered > Bioreactor > Anaerobic > Digestate... | reverse complement strand
CGACATCGAAGTTCGCCAACAACGATATCAAAGTTCGCGTACTTTGACTGGGAGTGTCCTATAGTCAACTTATATTCTACTTTGACAAGATATGATTATAGTATATAAAGTCGCATATGTGTAGACGCAAAAGAAAAGAGACTCCAACTTGTGGAGTCTCTTCTATATCCCATATAATGCTAGAGGGTTACGCTTTTGTTTGTACGACTTCTTGGGCTACTTCTTCGTCAGAGGGAACATACCCTTCTTCGTACATAAAGCGCTTAATACTTTTCTTAGGAGTTTTGACAAACTCATCTGGCATAATTTCGTATCGAGCCATACGCTCGTATCCAGCCACTTGACTATTGATTTCTTTGAGGTTATCATCCATGATGCGTTTTACGCTATCTGTAGAGCCAAAAATAGAGAATGATTAGTACTAGTTCTGTACGTGTTGAGAACTAATAAACTTAATCAATATTTATAGCATGTCTTGAGTCTCTTTAGGATGATCTAATTTAGAAAATTCTCCAGGAGCAATTCCAAAAGTGTTTTTGAAGGCATGTGAGAAATGTGATAGGCTTTTAAATCCAACAGCATAAGCCACATCTGAAATATTCATTGCTTTTTTTGTTAGTAGATCTTTAGCTGTATCTAGACGTATTGTCCTAATATAGTCTGAAGCACTTTGACCCGTTAATTTTTTGAGTTTACGGTGCAAGTGTACACGACTGATTCCAACTTCATCTGCGAGTTGTTGTACATTATAATTTGCATCACTCAAATGCTGATTAACTGCTTTCATCATTTGGCGTAAAAATATTTCATCTGGAGATTCAATAACTAATGCTTTTACATATTCATTTTTAATACGTTTACGCTCTTCACTAATATAAGTTGTTTGTTGTTTTTGGATCATTCGATTAATAGTGCTTATTAGTAAATGTTCGTTGAACGGTTTTCCTATATAAGCATCTACTCCAGAATCAAGTCCTTTAACTTGATCAGTAATTTCATGTTGTGAAGACAGTAAAATAAATGGGGTGTTTTGCATGCGAACTCTTTTTCGTACCTCTTTGCAAAATGTGAGACCATCCATATGTGGCATACGTAAATCGCTTACAATACAATCGACATCGTGGGATAAAAGATAATCTAATGCCTCTGTTGCTTCAATCTTTTCCACTACGTAAAATAAGTCTTTCAATATATCTGAGATATAACTAATCATTTCTATATCGTCATCCACGACAAGGATCGTTTTCTTTTGTTTCTTATCGGTCTTTTCAACTTCTGGTAGTGATGTCACATCTTCTTGAATATATTCATTTAATTGAATCGCATCTATTGTTTCTTCGGCATATGATCTTGTTTTGATGGAACTACTTGATGGTATAGTAACTGTAAAACATGTGCCACTTCCATCTGTAGAGCTTTCTACCTTGATGGTTCCCTGTAATAGATCAATGAGTGATTTTGTCAGATGCAATCCAATACCAATACCCGACTCGCTATTTTTTGTTTGTTCTTTGGGCTGGTAAAAACGCTCAAAAATATGTGCCAAGTCTTTATCTTCAATACCTCGACCTGTATCCTGAATGCGAAGACAAATACCACTAGATGAAGAGGTGGTCATCTTTTCATCTGTGTATGGTTCTACATATACGTTTATTTGACCTCCACTAGGGGTGTATTTAAAAGCATTAGACAAGATATTATGAACGATTTTTAAAAATGAATCTTTGTCGCTAATGAGAATAATTTCTTCATCAGGAAAATGCATGTCTAATGATACTTTCTTTTTTTGTTGGTAGAACGAATAATCTAGAGCTAATGAATGTAATGTCGCACATACATTAATTTCGTCTTTATGCAGTGGAAAATGGCCAGTCTCAATTTTACGCACGTCAAGTAGTTGATTCACTAAATCGAGAATATGTTTTGCGTTGCGGTACATGGTCAAAATAATTTCAGGAGAAATCTGTTTGTTTTTTTCTGAAATGATCTTTTCTAACGGAGATAAAATCATAGTGATCGGAGTACGAATATCATGTGATATATTCGTAAATGTTTCAAATTTAACTTGGTTGAGTGCTACAGTGTGTTCATATTTCATACGCTGCGTTTTGTTCAGATACAGAATATGTATAAAGCGATAGATGAAAAATAGAAGCAACAAGGTGATGATAGTCCATAGTATGTTAGCTATGATTGTAGCATACCATGGTGGCAATACATAAATACTATATTTTTGGATATGTGTGTAGTGATTTCGCAATAAAGCTCGTGCTTCTAGTTGGTATTCTCCAGGAGGTAAATGGTTTACAATAATATCATGTTGTCCATTGGGCAAACTAGTCCAGGTCTTATTTAGTTTGGGGATTCTATATTGTATTTTTTCATTTTTGCTATTTCTCATGTTGAATGTCGAGAAAGCTAAATTGATTTGACTGTTCACACGTGGAATTTGTATAGTGATATCGTCTTTGGGTAAACAATAATGCTTTACTGATTCAACTTCATAAGAAATCAGATTTAATGTATAATTTTCAATGTGACGTTTTACGGCAAGAGGTTTAAAATAGGACACACCCGTAAGTCCGCCTATATGAATTATTCCTTCATAAGACTTATAGATTGCTTGTTGATAGAATTCGTTACCTTGAAGACCATCTTCTGCATAGTAATTCGTAAATGTTCTGGACTGAATATCAAACTTTGAGACACCATGAAGGGTGCTTATCCATAAGTTATTATCTGCATCTGCACTTAATCCAGAAATAGCATTACTACATAATCCATCTTTTGTTGTATATTGTATTGCGTCATTACCATCAGGATCAATGCAATACAAACCATAGTGAGAACCTATCCAAAGATAACCTCTACAATCTTGAGTAATACATGTAACAGCTATATTATGAAGTGCAGGTATATCTGATATGATGGGGCGTACCTTTTTTGTTTTAGGTGATAGCCAGTATATCCCTTCTCCCGTACTCATCCATAATCTACCAGTACGATCTTTAAACAATGCGTACACCCATTCGCTTGGAGTGGTCATTTTTTCTATTGTTATTTCTTTGGTAACTGGATCCGTGGTTAGTAGTAATAGACCAGCTCCGAAAGTTGCAACCCATGTTTGTGTCTTGTTTTCAGGTAAAAAGCAAGTGATTTGTTTTACATTGTAGTTTTTTAAATTTACAGCTTGCGCTTTGAAGGAATTGGGAGCTACATGGTATAACCCGTGTGCATATGTGCCGACCCACATCCCAATATTTTCTTGAAATAATAGAGCTGTTATAGTGTTGGGGGCAGTCGTTTGAGAATCAAATAGGACAGATTGACTGGTGCCTTTCTGTTTATCATAGATAAATAATCCATAACTATCAGTTCCCAACCATAGTCTATTCTTATTATCTCCTGTAATTGATAATATAGGGGCTTTGGCATTTATATGACCTCTAATTTGCATAGGGCTGATATAACCAAATGCGGAATCAATTTGCGGAATCAACAAAACGCCAGCACCGTATGTTCCAATCCAATAGTTTTGTTCATTATCTATAAGAATATGATGTACTTTGTCATGTTGTAGAGCGAAGCTATTATGAGGGATATTATATGGTTTGTATGTGTGTGCTTTTATATCATACAAAAGAATCCCTTCTCCTTCTGTACCAATTAACAGGTTGTTTGTACTTTCTAGGCATAATGTTTTAATTCCGATATTACCTAACGTATGATGAGATAAAACGTTGGGTTCTTCAGATTGATTATTCAATTCAAAAATAAATAACCCATTATGTAATGTGCTGACAATAATTTGATTATTCTTTCCCTTTATCAATGATGTTATCATAGCATCTTTTGGTAGCCCATATACATCAAGGTGGTGTATCTCTTTGCGTTGTTGTATGGTTCTATATAATCCACGGTCGTCAGTCGCTACCCATAATTCATGATTATTATCTTCTAATATGCTGGTGATCAATGCAGCGCTTGTTTGATCTTTGGAAGAGTTGTCTGCGTGAATTTTTACGCAAGGTTTTGCTTGAGAAATTGTCAAAATACCTTCGCAGGAGGTACCACATAGTAAGTCGCCAGAACTTGTTTGTAAAAAACAAGTAATATGAGGATAGATTCGTTTCCCATTACGAGATACAATTACTGTATGAAAGTTATTGGCGTGTGCGTCGTAATATTGTATCCCTTGCGAAGACCCAATCCAAAGTCTTCCATCTTTTGTAACATATAGACTACGTAAGTTGTCATTGCTGATTGAAAGCGAGTCCTCTACATTATGATAATAATTAGTAATTCTGATTCCATCAAATTTATTAAGTCCGTTTTGAGTCGCAACCCATATATTTCCGATAGAATCTTGAACAATGTCTTTTGTTAGGCTATTGGTGAAGCCATTATTTGTGTCAAATTGACGTACTTGCGCTGATAATGGGTAAGTTAGTAACATTATTATAACTACCAAGGCGCTAAAACGCATTAAAAGTAATAAATGTTTTTTCATGTATTATGTGGTTATCTAAGGAACTCCAAAGATACGCGCTTAGTTTTTTATTTCCAAATGAATATTCTTCCTTTTTTGTTCTGATGTTACATAGATTTGTCAACATGTTACTATGTTACAATTATGCCTTTTCAGGTATCAAAAAAACTTGAGGAGAAAAGTTACAGTATATATATTTGTGTCTTGTTAACTGAGTTCATTAAGTATTAATGTAACTACTAATAATCTAGTATAGAATGAAAAAGAAATTTATTTCGGTATTGTTAGCTATTGCAATTCCGGTATTGGTCGTCGCACAAGGTCTGAAGTTGACTGTGCCAATTAATGAAGGGTGGGTTTTTACATCACCACAAAAGCCAAGCTTATTAATACGAGGTATTAATGAAACAGGTGAAATTCAAACTAAACCTTTGTCTATTTTTGTAGAAACAGATACGCACGAGCTAGTCTATAAGTTAGATCAGAATATCACAATCCCTCCTAAAGATAGTTTGACAAATACAATTTCTCTTCAATCAATCAAACCAGGCTTTTATCACTGCCTAGTAAAATCAGAGCAGGATACGATCAGAAGTTTTAATTTTGGATTTGATCCTGAAAGTATTTATAGTCCTGCGGATTATAAAGCCGATTTTGATCAATTTTGGTCGCAAACTAAAAAAGAATTAGCTCAGGTAAAACCAGAGTATTCACTCACGTTGATTCCAGATAGTAGTAATAATGTATGCAAACTATATCGTGTGCGTATGAAAAGTTTTGGTGGAGTTGAGATACAAGGTTTTTATTCAGTTCCAGTCAAAAAAGGTAAGTATCCTTGTGTCGTTAGTTACATGGGATATGGAAGTAAGCCATGGGCACCTGGACCTAATGATAATCCTCATCGTGTGCTGTTTGTTTTAAGTACACGAGGACAAGGATTGTGTGAAAGTACTAATCCTTATGGAGACTGGGTAACATACAATTTAAATAATAGAGATACCTATTATTATAGAGGTGCTTTTATGGATTTAATACGAGCTGTTGATTTTGTTTCCTCACGTCCTGAAGTGCGCAAAGATGCAATTTTTGCAGAAGGTGCAAGCCAAGGAGGAGCTTTTACATTGGTTGCTGCTGCATTAGATAAACGCATTGTAGCAATAGCACCTTGTATCCCATTTTTGAGTGACTTTAAAGATTACTTCAATATTGTAAACTGGCCGGCTACTCCTATTCGAGCTAAACAATCAGAGATGTGGATGTCAAATGAGGATCTGTTTAAGGTGTTGTCTTATTTTGATGTCAAAAATTTTGCGCATATGATTCATTGTCCAGTTATGATGTCGGTGGGACTTCAAGACCCTGTATGTCCTCCTCACACAAACTTTAGTAGTTATAATTTGATTCGTGCCCCTAAAAGTTATTCTATTTATCCAGTTTGCAAACATGATGTCCCAAAGGAGTGGTGGCCCAAGCGTGACGCTTTCTTTGAAAAATATACTCCTAAAAAATAATTGTTCTCTTAATTAATAATACTAATACATGAAAAAATTACTATTAACCTCCTTTGTGTGTTTGTTGGCCATGCTGACTTATGCGCAAAATCTACCCATCAATGGTATTGTGATTGACTCCAAAACAGGTGATCCAATTATTGGTGCTAGTGTTTTAATAAAAAATAAACAATCAGGTACCATTACAGACTTCGATGGACGGTTTGTTTTAAAAGTGGAAAAATACCCGACTACTATTATAGTAAAATATATTGGGTACAAATCACAAGAATATGTTATGAAGTCTGGAAAGGAATTTACTATTCGTTTATCAGAAGATTCTGAGTTACTAGATGAAGTTGTAGTTGTTGGATACGGTAGTATGAAAAAAAGCGACATGTCTGGTGCTGTAGCTTCCATTAAGAGTAAGGATCTGATGACTGGTAATCCTTCTGATTTGAGTCAAGGTCTTAGTGGTAAGATTGCGGGTGTGCAGATCAATCAAAACGATGGTGCGCCTGGGGCTGGAGTAAGTATCCAAATTCGTGGTGCGAACTCTTTCTCAACCAATACTCAACCATTATTTATTGTTGATGGTGTGCCATTTGATGCTGGCTCAACTCCATCAAGTGATGCTAACAGTGGGAATAATCAATCGTTCAATGCTTTGAATTTTATCAACCCTCATGACATTGAATCTATTGAGGTGTTAAAAGATGCTTCAGCTACAGCTATCTATGGTTCACGTGGGGCTAATGGTGTTGTACTTATTACGACAAAACGTGGAGAACACGGTCATGACAAAGTGGAATTCTCATCAAATTTCACAATCTCTAAAGTAGCTAATCGTGTACATGTTCTTAAGCCAAGTACATATGCGTCATATATTAATGAAGAAACTTTGAATAGTGCGTATTACTATGGAACGCCTTATGGAAAACTACCTTACTCAGGCACTTGGAGTTACTCTTTGAATGCAGATCAAACCTACAATTACAATAATGGTACGTATAATCCATCTCCAAGTGATTTCGATAAACCAGGAATTTATACTGACGAATATGGTAATAAAGAAGTTGTTGGAGGAAGTAATTGGCAAGATGAAATTTATCAAGTTGGCTTTTCTCAAGAATACAATCTAAGTGTATCTGGTGGATCTGATAAGGGTTGGTATGCTTTTTCTGGAAATTATCTTGATCAATCAGGAACTATTAAAAATTCTGGAATGAAACGTTATTCTTTGCGTAGTAATTTGGGACGTAAGATTAATAAGTTTTTGGAGTTAGGAAGTAACATGAGCTATACAAATAGCGATACAGACTTTGCAAAAACAAGTGCTTATGATTATGGTGTGATTCGTAGTTCACTTATATTCCCTACAACTTTTACACCCGATATGGATACCACTTCTTCGGATGAATTGAATTGGTTGGCTGCAAACCCTGCTGAATATGTAAAATCGGCAAAAGATAATTTGAAGTCAATAAACTTCTTTAGTTCTTCTTACGCACAAATTCAATTCTTACCTTATTTGAAATTTCGTCAGAATGTGGGAGTTAGTTATACTTCTCAACGTCGCCAAACTTATTATAATCGACATACACAAGAAGGTAAGTCACCTGTAAATGGTAAGGCTGGACAAAGTGATAGTTGGTGGCAAAGTATGACAGCAGAATCATTGGTTACTTTTGATAAAACTTTTGATAAGATACATCATATCAATGCTGTTGCTGGTTTTACTATCGAAAAAGCTAAGAGTGGTTATAAGTCAATGACAGCAGCAAATTTTCCGAACGATTTGACTGAAGCATATGATATGAGTTTAGGTCTTGACCCAGGAGAACTTCAAAGTGGGGCTTCTGATCAGGCATTGCTGTCTTTCTTAGGACGTGTTAATTATACATTAAAAGATAAGTACATATTTACAACATCTTATCGTCGTGATGGTTCCAGTAAGTTTAGTGAAAATAACAAATGGGCAAACTTTTTATCTGGCGCTTTTGCTTGGCGTTTGAGTGAAGAAAAATTTATCAAGGATTTAGGTCTCTTTAGTAATTTAAAATGGCGCGTAAGTTACGGTCAGACAGGTAACCAAGCTATTAGCGACTATCGTACTATACCATTGTTATCCGTTTCTAATTATCCATTTGGTGGATCATCAAGTAGTGGCTTCTCAGAAGTTAGTTGGAGAGGACCAGTATCAGCTGATTTGAAGTGGGAAACAACTGATCAGTACAACGTTGGTATAGATCTGGGCTTTGATAGTAATCGATATACCTTAACAGCCGATTATTATTATAAGAAAACGAAAGATCTGCTTCAAGAAGTGAAGATCCCTAGTAGTACTGGTTTTTCTAATATGATGGTTAATAGTGGCCACGTGACTAATGAAGGATTAGAGTTGACTGCTCATGTTGATGTCTTTCGTGACACTCCTGTAAAATGGAGCGTAGATGGTAACTTGTCATTTAATAAGAATAAAATTGGCGGTCTAGAAGCTGATCAATTTGCAAATACACTTTGGTATGGTGCTGATGATGTATTTATTCAACGTAATGGTTGCCCAATCGGTGCTATTTATGGATATGTAGAAGATGGTTTTTATGATAATGAAGCAGAAGTACGTGCTAATCCATTATATACAAATGCTTCAGATGCAACTGTCAAAGGACTTATTGGTGAAATAAAATATAGAAACTTGGATGATGATCCAAAACTTACTGAGTCTGATAAAACAATCATTGGTGATACTAATCCTGACTATACGTATGGTATTACAAATACTATTCGTTGGAAAAATTTGACTTGCTCGTTCTTCCTTCAAGGTTCACATGGTAATGATGTCTTTAATGGTAATTTATTGGATGTGAAAATGGGTAATATTGGTAATATCCCAGAATTTGCATACAATTCACGTTGGACACCAGCAACTACAGACAAAGCAAAATGGCCTAAAGCGATTTCAGGTTATAATCGTACAATGTTGATTTCAGATCGTTATGTGGAAGATGGATCATACATTAAATTGAAGAATATTAATGTGTCTTATCGTTTTGATTTCAACAATGAGTATATAAGTAATTTGGTGCTTTATGCAAGTGCAACGAATTTATTTACCATTACAGACTATAGTTGGTTCGATCCAGATGTCAATGCTTTTGGTACTGATTCGTCAAGACGCGGGGTTGATATTTATTCCTATCCAGCTGCACGCACGTTCTCACTAGGAGTGAAATTAGGATTTTAACAACTTAAATAGACCATAATGAAAAAACATAATATAATATTCTTACTAGGGCTTGTATTTTTGAGTCCCCTAGCAGTAGTAAATACCTCATGTAGTGATGTATTAGAAGAAAAGCCTAAAAGTGCCATAGGACCTGATCAGCTAGGTGATTCAGACGAGGCTATTAGCCTATGGGTATCAGGTGTATACAATAAATGGTGTGATGACATGTTTCGTTGGGATAACTTTCCACGTGTTCTTGAGTTAGACAACGATTATGTGTCAGGGCCAGATTGGGCATTTAGCAATCTTGGAGCAGGTAACTTTCAAGGTGATGATCAAACTAATACCATGTGGACAGGTGGATATAGTATTATTAATCGTTGTAATTTGGCTATTAAACAGATTAAGGCGATGTCAAAATGTACTGAAGATTTTCAAAACAATGCTTTAGGTGAAATTTACTTTCAAAAGGCATTTGTGTATTTCATGTTGACAAGAGCTTATGGGGAAATTCCTTTGTTTGATAAAACAGTCAATGATGGAGCTGCATATAATCAACCTCGTCAATCTATTCCAGACGTGTATACTGAAATTATTCGTCTATTGGAAGATGCAAAAGATTTGATGTATACTAAAGATGAAAGCCGTTTTGAGCTTGGACATGTTTCAGCTGGGGCTGCTGCTGGACTTTTAGCTAAAGTATATGCTACTATGGGATCTGGGGCTCTTGGATCTGGAACAGAAATCGTTGTAAAGACAGGTGCAGCTTATACTCTAGACAATGAAGGGAACAAAGTATTAACTTACCCATCGTCTAAGACTTTTACAAAAGATGTTGTTGCAGGGTATGAAAATTTTGATGCTATTGACTGTTACACCAAAGCTGCAGCTTATGCTAAAGCCGTTATGGATGGTGATTATGGACACTATGAATTGATGGATTTTGATGCTTTATGGGATCGAAACAATTACAATACAGGCGAACATATGTTTATGATTAATGCCAAGTCTGGTGATGAAAAGTTAGGTAACCGCATTCATAGATGGTTTTGTGGAACGCCGAATGCTGCTGGAGTTATTCAAACAGGACTTTGGATAGGTCAGCGTCAACATTGGTATTTCCTTTTTGATCATGATGATTATCGTATTAATCAAGGAATTATTCATAAGTACCAGTATTATTATCAAGAAGAAGGAAATAATGCATGTTATTACCCTAAAACTCCAGAGTATACTTTGAAGGCTACAGGGTATGATACAAATGGTCAATACGTACAAGCTCCAGAAGCTCCTTATGATGATGGTCATGTTTATATATATAATGTGGATGCCACTGGTTTGGCTTTTACAACAAAATTTGCTGATGTAACAGATCCAACTCTTGATCGTACTGATGCTTATTATCCAATGCTTCGTTATTCTGATATTGTGCTTATTTATGCTGAAGCCATGGCAGAAATTTCAAGTGGAGTAAGTTCTGAAGCCATTAAAGCATTAAACACATTGCGTGTACGTAATAATAGTGTATTGGCTGTAACTAGTGGAGACAATGCTATTACTACAAAGGTGGCTTTGCGTTCTACAATCCTAGAGGAGAGAGCTAAAGAGTTGGCCTTTGAAGGTAACCGTCGTTGGGATTTAATTCGTTGGGGAATCTATCTTCAGGTGATGAATAGTATTACAGGAGGTTATGATGAATGTGGGGTCAATAAATCTCGTACTGCGCGTAATTTGTTGTATCCACTTCCTAATTCAGAAGTACAAACAAACGATGCAATCTCTGAGAATAATCCTGGATGGAATTAATCATTTATATATAGCACATGATGAAATCAATTAAAACATTATACAAATTATCTACAGTCGTTTTAGCGACTGTAGTATTGGCTGCATGCAATGACGTTGTCACTTATAACGATAATTATGATGATGGTATGACCTCTAAGGGGGCACCTGTTATTTCTGGAATATATGATATCTCAGATAATACAGTGTCTTTGTCTGAGGGGTCACTTGAGCAGATGCTTAAGATTTCTGGAGAAAACTTAAGCCATGTTGAGTCTATTTACTTTAACGATGTTATGGTAGACTTAAGTGAAGTCTATGCAACTGCAGATACGACTTATCTACCAGTGCCAAGAACACTTCCCACAGAAGTTACAAATATATTGACTTATACTACGGAGCTGGGGACAACAACTCGTGATTTTAAGGTACAGATTCCTTCATTGAAAGTTAAAGGGTTGTATAATGCCTTTGCGCTGCCTGGTGATACTGTTCAAGTTATAGGATCGTTCTTTGATCTTTATGGATTTGGTACAAATGAAGCTGCTACTTTCTCGTTGGATGGAGCAGTACTTCCACTTGATACTCTTAATCTAAATAGTGAGTATATGGCTGTAATTCTTCCAAAAGATGCGCCAGACAATGCAACAATAACTGTTTCTTATCCAAATGTAGACGGTCAGGGTGCTTTTTCAATGCCATATCGTAACATAAAGGATATTGTTTGGGATTTAAGTGATCCAAGTGCTTGTGGATTATGGGCTGGTACTGACTATATAACTGATGGTAGTAATGCGGCGGATCCTCAATTGTTATATAAAGACTTTATTCGTGTACAAGGTAGTTTCTCGGCTTGGTCATGGAATAATCTACCTTGTGGTGGATTTAATCTTACGGAAGATGCAGCGACTAACTTCAACAATTATCAATTAAGTTTTGAGGTCTCTTCTAAATCAGCGACTCCTTTTTATGATTCGGGTTCTGCTGGATATATTTTTCAGGTAAATGGAGGAAGCTATGCTTGGAATCCGTCAGCACAAGTAAGTTTTAATACTTATGGAGAATGGGAAACAGTGTCTATCCCTTTATCGACCTTATGTAGTTCGTACACTGCTGGGTGGACAAACTTGTTTATTATTCTTCAACCGAATGGGGACTGGAATGTAGACCATAGTTTCGCAAATATTCGTATTGAACCAATTATTAATTAATGATGAAAACTAGTTTTTTTTTAAGTATTGTTTTTATGGTAACTCTTAGTTCATGCACTAAACAATCAGATTCTAATCAAGCTATTTATCTTGACGCTAATCGTCCTGTAGAAGAACGTGTAGAGGATTTACTTCCACGTATGACTTTGGAGGAAAAAGTAGGACAGATGAATCAGTTTGTAGGTCTGGAACACATGAAGGCTAATAGCCAGACGATGAATGCAGAAGAATTGTCTAATAATACGGCTAATGCGTTCTATCCTGGGGTAGAAGAGAAAGACGTTATTGAGTGGATAAAGCAAGGATATATAGGTTCATTCCTGCATGTGCTTACTTTGGAAGAAGCCAATAGGATTCAGCATTATGCTATGGATAGTCGTTTGAAAATTCCTGTAATTTTTGGGATAGATGCTATCCATGGAAATGCTAATGCTCCTGATAACACAGTTTATCCAACTAATATTGGGTTGGCTTGTTCTTTTGATACGTTGATGTGTTACCATATTGCACGTGAAACGGCAAAAGAAATGCGGGCGATGAATATGCATTGGACTTTTAATCCCAATGTTGAAGTTGCTCGTGATCCTCGTTGGGGACGTGTAGGCGAGACGTTTGGAGAAGATCCTTTTCTTGTTTCTCAGATGGGTGTCGCGGCAGTCAAAGGCTATCAAGGTTCATTATCTACTGGTGAAGATGTTTTAGCTTGTGCAAAACATCTTATAGCTGGTAGTGAATCAGTTAATGGTACTAATGGCGCACCTGCTGATATCTCTGAGCGTACTTTACGAGAGTTGTTCATGCCTCCTTTTAAGGCTTGTGTAGATGCTGGCGTTGGTAGCTTTATGACCGCACATAATGAGCTTAATGGAATACCGTGTCATAGCAATGAATGGCTCATGGAAGATGTGCTTCGAAAGGAGTGGGGCTTCCAAGGATTTGTGGTGAGTGATTGGATGGACATAGAACATCTTTACGATTTGCATCATACAGCTTCCAGCATAAAAGATGCTTTCTATCAAACTATACAGGCTGGTATGGATATGCATATGCATGGAGTTAAATGGCTTGAATTGGTCACTCAATTAGTTCGTGAAGGAAAGATTAGCGAAAAGAGAATAGATGAATCAGTACGACGTATATTAAAAATTAAATTTCAATTAGGTCTGTTTGAGCATCCTTATGCTGACGCTTCAAAAAGCATGGAAATTCGTCTTTGTGATGAACATCGTAAGACTGCTTTGGAGGCCTCAAGACAAAGTATTGTGTTACTAAAAAATAATGGATTATTACCTTTGTCTAAGGAGGGGTACAAACATGTTTTGGTAACAGGGATCAATGCCGATGATCAGAATATCTTAGGTGATTGGAGTGCTCCTCAAAATCCTGATAATGTAACTACAGTGCTTGAGGGATTGCGCAGTCACTGTCCTAATGTAAATTATCAGTTTGTTGATCAAGGATGGGATCCCCGTAATATGGATCAGAAACAGGTTGATAAAGCTGTACAAGTTGCTAAAAAATGTGATTTGAATATAGTTGTAGCTGGAGAGTATATGATGCGTTTTCGGTGGAAAGATCGTACGTGTGGAGAAGATACAGACAGAAGTGATATTCAGCTAGTTGGTTTACAAAATCAATTAATTGAACGCTTAGTTGCTACTGGTAAACCAACTGTAGTAATTCTTGTCAATGGTCGTCCATTAGGAACAGAATGGATTGCTTCTCACGTAGATGCATTAATTGAGGCGTGGGAACCAGGGATGAGAGGTGGAACTGCTATTGCTGAGATTCTATATGGAGATGTTAATCCATCTGCAAAATTGGCAGTAACAATTCCTCGTAGTGTTGGGCAACAACTAATGGTTTATAATCATAAGCCATCTATGTATTTTCATCCATATACTTTGCATCCATCTACACCATTGTATTCTTTTGGCTTTGGTTTGTCTTATACGACTTATGCGTATAAAAACTTTAGAATGGATAAAAAAGAATTGCAAACAGTAGAGCCAGTTCATGTAAGTGTAGACGTAACAAATACGGGAAAACGATCTGGAGTTGAGATTGTTCAATTATACATACGGGATATGTATAGCTCTGTATCACGTCCTGTAAAAGAACTTAAAGGATTTTATCGAGTTGCACTTAATCCTGGTGAAACTAAGACGGTGCAGTTTACTGTAGAACCGAAAGATTTAGCTTTTTACAATAAGAAGATGGAGTATGTTGTCGAGCCTGGTGAATTCCAGATAATGGTAGGTAGCTCAAGTCAAGATAAAGATTTACTTGTTGAGTCGTTAACCATAGACAGTGAAACATTGATCAGTAAGTAGTAGTTTAATAGTAATTAGATTGTTTTAAGCAGTGGAATTTGATGGAAATATTTTGTGTGTTTCTAGCTTATTTCACTGCTACTTTTTTATAGGTATGGATAGGTGTCATCTTATTTGGCACTTAGTTGTGAATGAGATTTGTGATGGTTGTATGTTAATAAATTACTTCTTTTGAGAAGAGTGTTATATTAAGATTCTTACTTTGCAAACATGTGCATAAAATTTTAGGCTGAATTTATATCAACTTTTTGACAATACGTAGATAACTCTTTATCTTCGCCACGTATCAATTAATTGACCTATAATTATGAAGCATTTACTTATTCCAGCGAACTTTATTAGTATCGCTTTAATTGCTGTGCTTAGTTTTCTGTTTGTGTCGTGTACCAAGAAACAAACCAAAGGAACTAGTTATTTAACAGCTGAAAAAACGGCGGTATTTATGCCTGCTGGATTTGATTCCTTAGATTTTGTCCCTTCTGTTGCTTTAGTGAAGACATTAGATAAGGCTAGTGAAATTCCACAAAATTGGACTTTACGTCCTGTGTTTTCAACAGTAAATACCCCATATTCGACCATGTCTCGTTTAAATAATGATGGCAGTGTCCCCATGCGTTATAGAGCAAAAATTTCGGGATTAGAGGGTGTTGATTTCTATGGCACTGGTGAACAAACTGGTGATTTAAAAAGAAATGGTACTATTGTACCTTTATATAATAATGATAATTATATGTGGTCCAAGGGTCGCATGTATCAATCTATGCCTTTTGTGATGGGTGTACGTCCAGATGGAACAGCATTTGGTGTGATTGCAGATGCAACATCTCGTGGTGAAATTTCATTGAAAGATGGAGCAATTACTATGGATTTTGAAAATCATCCATTTAAGGTTTATATTTTTGAAGAAGCTAATCCTACCGATGTTGTTAGTCATTTAGCTGAATTAGTTGGTCATATGCAATTGCCACCAAAGTGGGCTTTAGGATATCAGCAAAGTCGTTATTCATATATGAGTGAAAAAGAGGGTAAAGACATCATGAGAACTTTTCGCAAAAAGAAGATACCATGTGATGTAATATGGTTCGATATTGATTATATGGATGGTTTTAGAATCTTTACTTTTAACAATAAAACATTCCCAAATCCTAAACGTCTAAATGATTTCGCACATAGTATTCACTTTAAGACGGTTTATATGATTGACCCTGGTGTGAAGGTAGATAAGGGGTACTCAGTATATGATCAACTAGTTGCAAATAAAGGATATGTTCTTAATAAGAAACCAGTTGTAGGAGAGAAAGACCAAGACGCAAGTACATCTTTAGCAGTGCAAGTCTCTGCAACAAGTTCACAAAGTGAGGTGAATCAACCACTAGCTATGATAGATAACGATCATGCAACTTATTGGTTGAGCAATATTTCTGATAAGCATCCAGCTGTAATCGTAGATTTAGGAGCTAATAGTGAAATCTTAAATATAGGTATTGAATGGCATAGTATACATTTTCCAGTAGATTACACTATTGAGACATCTAATGATAAAACAAGCTGGAAACTCTTTAATAGCATTAAGAATCAGAAAACTGGAGGTTTTGTTGAAGTACCTTATAAAGAGCAAACTCAGG
>Ga0116162_10001349_pt1 | contig 16178 bp, 14 predicted proteins | sample AD_UKC105_MetaG_FD_89875 | JGI IMG/M metagenome (GOLD analysis project Ga0116162, IMG submission 89875) | Active sludge microbial communities of municipal wastewater-treating anaerobic digesters from Hong Kong - AD_UKC105_MetaG | ecosystem: Engineered > Bioreactor > Anaerobic > Digestate... | reverse complement strand
ACCGTTCTATCCCGTCTTCGGAATTTCACGGGACGCGAAATTCAAAAGCGGCGGCCGAAATCATTCCTGAATCTCGCCCAGATATTGCGCCGCCGCGGTTGCAGCGATCGCTCCGTCGGAGGCCGCCGTCACAAGCTGGCGGAGGCGTTTGGTTCGCGTGTCTCCGGCCGCAAAGACGCCGGCCAGATTGGTTTTGCAGTCCTCTCCCGAGACGATATAACCGGATTCGTCCAGCTTCAGGCTGCAGAAGATGCTGTTCTTCGGCTCCATTCCGACGGCGACAAATACGGCGGACACCGGAAGCTCCGTGGTCTCCCCGCTCTGTACGTCGGCGAGGACAAGCGTATTCACCATCTTGTCGCCCCGGATCTCAAGCGGTTTCCGATTGGTAAGAATTTTTGCGTTCTCCCTTTTTTGCAGCGCATTGACCAGAATCTCCGAAGCGCGGAAGGTGTTCTTGCGGCTGACAAGATACACGGTGCGGCAGACACCTGCGAGATAGGCGGCATCTTCAAAAGCCGTATTGCCGGCCCCGACGATGGCGACGTCCTTTCCGCGGAAAAAGTTGCCGTCACAGGTCGCGCAATAGGATACGCCGTGACCCGTAAATTCCGTCTCTCCGGGGATCTCCAGTTTCCGTCTCTGGGCGCCATTCGCGATGATAACCGCTCTGCCTTGGTAATCGCCCTTGGCCGTGGAAACCGTCTTCGTCGTGCCGAACGCCGAAAATCCCGTCACTTCGGAGAAGATAAATTCCGCCCCGAGATTCTGCGCCTGCTGAAAGATCGCCATGGCATAATCCGCGCCGGCCATGCCGGGCATGCCGGGGTAATTTTCTACTTCCGGAGAAGAAACGATCTGTCCGCCGGGTGCCGCGGATTCGAATACCGCACAGGAAAGGCCCGCGCGTCTCGCATAGATGGCCGCCGTCAGTCCCGCCGTCCCTGCTCCGATAATCAAAATGTCATACATATCCAGAATTCCTTTCAGTTTGATGGTATCATTATTATATCACCGAACTGGTTTCAATACAATTTTTGTGGTAAAATAGGATGAAAATTAATATTAAGGGGAATGAAGGGAATCGGATTTGAGAATCGGAATCATCGACTTCGGGACAAACACGCTCCGACTCAATATTTTTGAGGCGGAGGACGACGAGCGCCATATCGTTTACGACGGCGTCGTCTATTCCCGTGTCGTGGAAAATACCGTCGATAACCGGCTGTCGCAGGACGGCATCGAGCACATCATCGAGGGCATCGAGGAGCACCAAAACGTCTGCCGGCATTATCGCTGCGACCGGGTGGTGTGCTTCTCCACCGCCTCCCTGCGCTATCTGGAGAACGCCGACGACGTGGTGAATCAGGTAGTCTTCCGCACCGGGATCTCCATCCGGCGCATCTCCGGAACCGAGGAGGCGGAATACGACTACTTTGCGCTCAGAAAGGTATCCGGCGCGGAATCCGGCATCGGGTGCGACCTCGGCGGCGGCAGCATCCAGATCCTCCTTTTCGGAAAGGACGGTCTGACCAAAAGCGCCTCCTTCCCGCTCGGCAGCAGCCGGATGGCAAAGGCCCATGTCTCCGGAGCGTTTCCCACCGCCGAAGAAACTGCGGCAATCAAAGAAGAGATCACCGCCGCGCTGAAAAAGGAGACGTTCCCTTCGGCCGAAGGGATGCTTTTTGCGATGGGCGGCACGGCGAAGGCCACCTTGAAACTGTACCATCAGGCCCTCCGTAAGGACGGCAACGTGATTTTGCTCGGCGAGATGGAAGCCATGCTCGCGGCGCTTTGCGGGGAACCGGAGGAGAGCCTCGAACTGCTCACAGATCTCGCTCCGGGGCGGGAAAGGACCCTTGCCCCGGGCATGGCGGTGCTGATCGGCGCGGCGGAATACTTCGGATGCGACCGGATTTCCGTCTTTAGTGTCGGCGTCCGGGACGGCCTGCTCGAGAGTCTGCTTAAAGAGGGAATCCCTCCTGCCGGCGGCATCTTCGCTTCCCTTCTCGGGGGTGCCGAAACAAACGATTCTCAATAACCCGTTTTGTTGCTTTTTAAGACGCCCCGGCAAAAGCCGCGGGCGTCTTTTATAAAGTGAGATTATAAAGATTTACGATGGCGTTCCATGTGCTCTTATCAAGTGTGCCGTCATGATACAGCGTCTTTGACCGGTCCTGGATATAGCGGAACAGGTCGGTCGTGGGACCGTCGTTGATGCCGTTCGGAACGATGCCGGCGAACTGCTCAAATTTCCGGCCGATGCTGAGCAGCATAATCTGTGCAAACCAGACGCTGATGCTCTTGTTTCCGGGCGGCGTCAGGTCGAGCTCGTCGCTGCAAAAGCCGACGATGGTCTTGGGCGGCCCGCTGCAGGAGGCCCGCACCCCATATTTCCGAACGATGTCGTCCCATGTTTGGTAATCCACCTCGCCGGTGGGATCGAGGCCGCCGCTGCGTTGATATCGGGAGACTGCGCTCGCCGTCTCGGGGCCGAAGATGCCGTCCGGAATGACCGCCGGGAGAAGGTCGCTCTCCTCCTGAACCAGCGTGCGGAGATAACTCTGCACCTCCGCCACGTTGGGATCGTAGTTATTCATCCGCGGCTTCCCCCGTTTCCTTGAGGTCGTAGCCGGGATAGCGGCCGGCCGGTTTTCCCGCATCCGTCTCTCTTAAATACTTTTGAGGCACGTTTTCCATGATGCCGGCAAAAATCGAATAGACCGCGTCCCAAGTCCTCCCGTCTACAATACCGTTCGGCATGAGGCCGGCAAGTTTCTGAAGGCCGATCACCTGATCCCGTATGCTCTTATCGTATCCGCCCGCCGCTTCCACCGGGCCGATCTCCTGATAAAACGCCGCAATCACGTTGACATAAAACCGCAGAAGAAGAATCTTTCTCCCCTTCTGGCCAAGATAAATCGTTTTGGGGCATTGCTTCGGAATATCCGAAAGCAGAATGCCTTCGCTGTAAAGATCGGAAAGCCGTTTGATGGAGTCATAAACGCGGCAGATCCGATACCAAGTCTCCGGCCCGACGGCTCCGTCCGGCGTCAGATCAAAGATCCGTTGGAACTGCCGGACCGCCTGTTCCGTATGGTTGTCGAAAACGCCGCCGGCCGGACTGATGAGCGGGATGGTCGGATAGTTCTGACCGATCCGGTTGAGGCGGTATTGAAGAAATTCCACTTCCCGGCCGCTGCTCCCAAGCTCCGGCATACAATCCGGAGCCTCTTCTCCATAGGACGGAACCGCTGCATTCTCGACGGAAACGTCCTCTCCGCAATAATATTGTATGATCTGGTGGGGTTGATACCCCTCGTTTGCCAGCGTCACCGTTCCCCATGGCGGAATCACGCCGCATGCGTCCATACAGGGCTCCCGGCTGCCGGTTTTTACAAGGTACTCCCGGAAAGACGTGTCGACGATGCGGCCGATCCCAACATAGCCGTTGTGGTTCCGGATAAATTTTCGGTCGTGTTCCGCGGTGGAAGTGACGTCAAAGTTGTAGCCCCGGCTCCGGTACCACCCCGTAAAGATCCGGCTGAGGGTGAAGGTCGCCAGAGCCCAGACGTTGGCGCGGAGGGCGTTTTCGGGCCATGTGGGATAGAGCGACGCGGCGGCGATGTTTTTGAGATAGTCCGGGAAGGGAATCGTCAGGTTCGCGGCGTTCTCATTCGGCGCGCCCAAATGGACGGTGATGAACTCCGGGACCGATACGTATGACTCATCCACCCGTCCTCACCTCCGGTGATGTTCCGGGTTTTTCTTCCGGAAGCGGCACCATCTCGATCTCCACAAGCGAAGTCTCGCCGCTGAACACATCCACCGCCCGATTCACCACCGGATAGTAGCTGGGCGCCCATGCGTTGACGAAACAGGTGATATAGGGAAGCTCTTTGCTCGGCAGCTCGGCGATCTCCCTGCCGACCGTCTTTACCGTGATTTTCGGCGTATGCCCCTCCTCGTCTGTCGTCTGGAGACTGAGCAGTTCCTTTCTCCCCAAAGTTTCTTTATAAACCGCAACATCCGAGCCTTCCAACGGGATCACCCCGTCCCCGACAAAGGTTTTTATCACAATATATCCTTCGTCCGTGAACTGACTGGGGACAGGCAGAATTTCTTTCAGGAGAGGATCGTTGCCGTCGATTGCGGTGGATGTATCCGGCCCGGACGGTTCCGCCGGAGAAACCTCGGGAAACGGCTGAATCTCCTGACGGGAAGAGGCCGTCTGCTCCTCCGTTTTTTCGACCTTCAATTCCGCCGTCTCTTCCGGTGCGGGTGCCGCCGGGATGATGTTCGTCGTCTTTTCTTCCAAATGTTTCTCCGGCTCAGGCATCCGTCTGGCACGACAGCGCTCCATCTCTTTTATATACTGTTCCACCATACCCGCAAAATTTGCAGATTTTTCGTCCATGGGACCGCCTCCGTTTCTGAAAATTTTATGAGCGGGTATAAAAAAATATCCCTTTCCGGAAAACCGGAAAGGGATATGGATGTATCCGCTTATTTATTGCCGCTGAAAAGCCGCATCAGGTCGTCGTCCAGAAAACTCGGCTCTTCCTCTTTCGCCGGAGCATCCTCTTCGCCGAAATTGAAATTGACGAAATCCGGAACCTTTCTGCTGCCCGGCACGTCGTCAAACCCGGTGGCGATGACGGTGATGGACATCTCGTCGCTCATGGCCGGATCAAGCGCCACGCCGAAGATCAGGTTGACATCCGGGCTGGCCGCATCGTGCACCATCGTGGTCGCGGTGTCGATCTCATCAAGACCGATGTCCGGCGAGGCGGTGATATTGACAATGACGCGGTGTGCGCCCTCAATGGAGGTCTCAAGCAGCGGGCTGGAGATTGCCTCTTTGGTGGCTTTCTCGGCCTTGTCCTCGCCCTTGGCATGGCCAAGGCCCATATGCGCGACGCCCGCATCCCGCATGATCGCACAAATATCGGAGAAATCCAGATTGATGAGCCCGGTGACGTTGATCAGATCGCTGATGCTCTGTACGCCTTGGCGCAGCACATCGTCCGCGGCGGAAAAGGCGTTGAGCAGGGTGATCTTGTTGTCGGAGACGGCTTTGAGTCTCTCGTTCGGGATGACAATCAGAGAATCTACATGCTCACGGAACGCGACGATGCCGCTCTCGGCCTGCTCCATGCGGTGCTTGCCTTCAAACGCAAACGGCTTCGTCACGATGCCGATCGTGAGCGCGCCCATGTCGCGGGCCGTCTCGGCAATGATCGGCGCGGCTCCGGTGCCGGTGCCGCCGCCCATACCGGCCGTGACAAACACCATCTGAGCACCTTTGAGCGCGGAGGCGATCTCATCCTTGCTCTCCTCCCCGGCTCTCTGGCCGATGGAAGGATCGCCGCCGGCGCCGCGGCCTCTGGTCAGCTTCTCACCGATGGTGATCTTCTGCGTCGCCTTGGAGGACTGAAGCGCCTGTTTATCCGTATTGATCGAAACAAATTCCACGCTTTCGATGCCGCTGTCGACCATGTGGTTGACGGCATTTCCGCCGCCACCGCCGACTCCGACCACTTTTATTGAAACGACTCGCCCGGTGTCGCTATCCATATCAAAATTATTCAGCATCCTGTTAACAACCTCCGTCCGGTTTTTAACTTCCGCGGGAACCTTCTCCCTTTTATAAAAATAGGATAACATTTTATGGGAGATGTTGCAAGAGGGAATCCGGCTGTTTTTATGTATTTTTATTCCTCTTCGTCGTCCGCGCCGTTCTGCGGCGAATTGCTCTCGAGCATATCCTTCGGGGAAACGGTCATGGCCTTTGTCATGACTTTTCCCGCCTCTGAGGCGTCGAGCAGGAAATAGCCCGTCTTTTCCAGACGCTCGCGGACCACCTCGTCGACAAATTGCAGTTTATAATCCAGTTCCAGTTCATTTCCGAGCTCGACATAGACGCGGTTGTCGTAAATCATGGCGATGTCCAGCGTATCGCTGAGATCCAGAAATCCGTATTCCGTCATACCGAGATTGTCCATATCGGCAGAAATCTCCTGCAGCAGCCCAAGTTTTTTGACATCCGCATCGCTCTGGGCCACGGTGCCGATGCCGCGGACGGTGATCAGGTCGTCGCCGGCGCTCTCGAGGCTGCGCTCCAACACCTTGCCCGTCGTGCTGACGAGCGTATAGCCGTCGGCCTCCTCCAGATAAGCGAACGGCACGGCCTCGGTGATTTCGAGCACGATCTCGTTCGGATATTTTTTCCTGACGGCGGCGGTCTCAATATAATTATAAACGGAGGCGATCTTGTCTCCGGCGGCTTCCCCGTCGATGCTGAAGAGAGCCTCCCCTTTCTTGATCCCGCTGGTGGAGATGACTTCCTCTGCGTCGTAGCGCGTCAGTCCTTCGACGGAGATATTCTGCACGACGAACAGCGTAGTCACGCAGTAATAGGCCGCCGCGCCGCCGATCAGCAAGGCCAGAAACACGTAAAATATTCTCAGGTTCTTCCTGCTTCCGCGGCGGAGCGGCTTCTTTTTCGGTGGTGGGGCCGGGCGCTTCGGCGAAACGGACCGTCCGGCGGCATCCGTCTTTGGTTTTGTCCGTTTTTTGGCTGGAGTACTCGCCGCGGAAGGTTTTCCCGCGGCTCCGGACGATTTTTGCGGAGCGGCGGCAGGCTCTTGCGCATGATTCGTTTTTTCAATTTGAATGACGCGATATTTCATGCTCCGTCTCTCCGTGTTTTTTATGATGTGCTCAATCTGATGCTTGAGCGGTTTTTTGTGAGCGAATGATGCTCATCATCTCCACGATGATGCGGTCGTTTGCGTCGGCGGCGGCGAGCTTTCCGGCGTTGCGGCCGAGTTCGGAAAGTTTCATCGGATCGTCGGTCAGCGCCCGGACGGTTTCGATCAGCTTCTCGCCGGTCAGATCCCTCTCCTCGATGACGACGGCGGCGCCATGACTCTGGAGCACCATCGCATTATAGTACTGATGGTTTTCCGCGACGTTCGGCGACGGAATCAGGATCGAGGCGCGGCCCGCGGCCTCAAGTTCCGCAAGCGTCATCGCCCCGCAGCGCGAAATCACAAGATCGGCCGCGGCCAGACAACGAGGCATGTCGTCGATATACTCGCGGAGGATCAGATTCGGATGTTCGTCCGGCTCGATGCCCTTGCCGCGGAGCAGTTCCTTATAATAATCCGGGCCGTAATGCTTGCCGGAGCCGTGAATATGGACGAAATCGCGCTCCCGGAGATGCCATGCGATCAGCTCCGAAATCGCCTCGTTGAGCCGCATGGCCCCAAGGCTTCCGCCGAAGGAGAGAATGCAGATCCGGTCGCCGACGCCATAGTAGGCGCGGGCGGCTCTGCGGTCCGCCGTAAAGATCTCCTCCCGGACCGGGTTTCCGGTGACGACATATCGCTTGCCCGCTGGCAGATGCTCTTTGCTCTCCGGAACGTCGAGCAGGATTTTGTCGACGTACTTCGCCAGCAGTTTGGTCGTCACGCCGGGCAGGGCATTGCTCTCCATGGCGATGGTCTTATAGCCCATTAGCGCCGCCTTGCGCAGCACCGGGCCGCTGACATAGCCGCCCATGCCCATTACAAGATCTGGCTTAAAGCTGGTGAGAATCTGTTTCGCGCGGGCCGAACTGCCGGCAAGATACCAGAGGGCCCGGATATTGTTTCTGAAATTGCGCAGATTGAACTGCCGCTGAATCCCGAGGACTCGGATCGGCGCAAATCTGTAGCCGGCCTTCTGCACGATACCGGCCTCCATGCCGCTCGGATTGCCGGCGAACAGAATCTCCGCATCCGGGTAGAGCTTTTGGAAACGGTTTGCGACAGCAATGGCCGGATTGATATGTCCGGCGGTACCCCCGCAGGCAAACAGGATCTTCATGGCGGACTCCTTTTTATAAGCAGCGGCACATAGCCGCAGCCCGGCTGTTTTTTTGACGGCACTTTTCCCTGCCCGACGGACGCCGTCCTCGGAAAAATGCTCCCACCCTCCGATGAAAAAGACCTTCATGGGCTTCCGGGCAGGCAGAAATATTTCTATCCAATACGGGGCTATCCTACCATCCTTCCGGGCGGAATGTCAACTTTCTTTTTTTCAAAAAAGGCGGATCTTCCGCCTTGTAATTTCTTTCTTAGCCGCCGTATCACTGCTTCTCCAGCGTGGAGGTGCGGGAGACGGACAGGATCACGCCCATTTCGCCGAGAAGCATCAGCAGCGCCGTGCCTCCCGAGGAGAAAAACGGCAGAGAAATGCCGGTATTCGGGATACTGTTGGTGACGACGGCGATATTGAGCGCCGCCTGAATGCCGACGTGGAACGTGCAGCCCGCCGCCAGCAGCGAGCCGAAGCGATCGGTGGAGCGGACGGCGATGATGAAACCGCGCCAGACCAGCAGCGCAAACAGAATCACGATGATCGTCGCGCCGATGAAACCCAGTTCCTCGCAGACGACGGCGAAGATGAAGTCGTTCTGCGGCTCCGGGATATATAAGTATTTTTGCTTCGAGTTGCCGAGTCCCGTTCCCCAGAGGCCGCCGGAACCGATGGCAATCAGGGATTGGATGGTCTGGTAACCGCTGCCGGAGTAGTCGAGATACGGATCCTGCCACATCTCAACACGGGTCTGGGCATATTCCAGCAGGTTCGGCGTAAAGACGACGACCGCGACCGCCGCGATGCCGATGCCCGCGATCAGCGCAAACCAGCGCCAGTTGGTGCCGCCGAACCACATCATCATCATACCGAGCAGACCGATCAGAATCGTGCCGGAGACGTGCGGCTCCAGAATCATCAGGATAGCGACAAGGCCGAGACAGACGCCGAACGGAAGAACGCCGTACTGGAAGGTCTTCATTTTGTCGGCGTTCTGCGCGGCAAAATGCGCAAACAGTACGATGATGGCGAATTTTGCAATTTCAGACGGCTGGAAGCTGTAACTGCCGATGTAGAGCCAGCGGGAAAATCCGGATTGGTCCTCGACAAACAGCACTGCAACCAGCAGAAAGAGCGTCACGGCAAAGAGCAGCAGGGAGTATTTCTGTAAAATTTTAAAATTGATGTTGGTGCCGATAAACAGCATCGCCACGACGCCGATAATCGCAAAGAAGAGTTGGCGCTTGATGTAGTAGAAGCTGTCCCATCGTTGTAATAGGCATAGGCATAGCTCGCCGAAAAGAGCATCACGAGGCCAAATGTCAGCAAAATCAGAACTAAAATCAAAAAAGTTGCGTCGATCGGGCCGCGCTGTCTTCTGCGCACGAAGAGCTTTTCCTTTGCCGCCGCGACGGGAATAAAACTCTGTAAATCAATGGTGATCGGTTTCATAGTCGCCTTTCCGTTTATCTCAGAATCAGAGCGCTTTGATCGCGAGAACGGAGACCGCCGCTCCGAGAAGCTGCACGATGGAGAATACGATGACGATTTTCCATTCGCTCCATCCGCACATTTCAAAATGGTGGTGAATCGGCGCCATTTTGAAAATGCGCCGGTGGGTCATCTTGTAATGAGCAATCTGAAGGATATCGGAGAGCGTCTCCAACACATAGACGATGCCGGCAAAGATCAGGATCACCGGATTGTTGATGCCGAAGGCCAGCGCCGAGATCATGCCTCCGAGAAACAGGGAGCCGGTGTCGCCCATGAAAACCTTCGCCGGGTGGTGATTCCAGAAAAGGAAGCCGATGCAGCCGCCCGCGAGAGCCGCCGCCATATAATTGACGCCGGTATAGGAGAGCAGCGTGCTCATCACCATAAATCCGCAGGCGCTGACAAAGGTCACCGCGCTGCATAGGCCGTCGATGCCGTCGGTCAGGTTGACCGCATTGACGGCGCCCACGATCACAAAGACCGCAAAAGGATAGTAGAAAACGCCGAGGTTGATCTGCCCGAGGAACGGGATCGGCACGGTTGTGGAAAGCGTACCGGTCAGATAGAGCCCGACGAGATAGGCCGCGGCGAGCAGGATCTGCCCCGCGAGCTTCTGCCCGGCGGAGAGACCGAGGTTGCGTTTTTTGACCACCTTGATGTAGTCGTCCATGAAGCCGAGAAACGCGAATCCCAGCGCCATCAGCAACCCCGCGGAAAAGCGGACCTTTTCCGCCGAGCCGGCATCTTTAATCAGAAAAAATCCGGCGACACAGGCGAGCGCCGTGCCCATGATGAACATCAGACCGCCCATCGTGGGCGTGCCTTCTTTATTTTTGTGCCAGCTCGGCCCGATATCCAGAATGGTCTGGCCGAAATTGAGCCTGTGAAGCAGCGGAATGAGCCATCTCCCGGAAACGGCCGTAACGACAAAGGCGATAAACGCAATCAGCGCTGTCTGCATGACGGATTCCCCCGATCAGTTTCTTCAGTCTTCCATGGTGAGGAGCTCGGTGATGTCCTCGAATTTCATGCCGCGGCTGGCCTTCATCCAGATCACGTCGCCCGGGCGGGCTTTTTCCCGGAGAAGAGCGGCCAGCGGCCCTTTTTCTGTTTCATAATACACTTCCGCCATGCCCGCTTCCCTCGCGCCCTGCGCAATCAAGGCGGCGAGCGGTCCCTGACAGAAAAGCAGATCCGCGGCTGTTGCGGCTTCCCTTCCGGCTTCGAGATGGCAGCTCTCCGCCACCACTCCGAGCTCGAGCATATCGCCCAGTACGGCGATCTTCCGCCCGCGGCACGGCATCTCCGACAACGTCTTCATCGCGGCCCGGACGGACTCCGGATTCGCATTGTAGCAGTCCTCGACGATGCGGATCCCCTTCCAGTCGATCATCTTCTGGCGCATGCCGGTCGCCTGAAATTCCGCAAGCGCCGCGGCCGCCCGTTCCGGCTCGACGCCTATGGCGACTCCGGCGGCCCATCCCGCCAACGCATTGCCGACGTTGTGGATGCCGATGCATGGGATAACCGCGGGAAAACGGCCCTCCTTCGCCACAATGGTGAACGAGGTGCTGCTCTCCGAAGGGACGATCCCCTCCGCAAAAATATCGGCAAACGGATCCTCGGTGGAATAGAAAAGCGTATGAAACTGTGGGAAAGAGAGCCCCCGCAGCAGGTCGTTGTCTTGATTGAGGAGCAGCGTGCCACCCGGACGGAGCCCTTCCAGAATCTCGAGCTTCGCCTTGAGGATATTCTCCCGCGAACCGAGATTCTCAATATGGCAGGCGCCGATGCAGGTGACGATGGAGACATCCGGTTTGGCCGGAACGGTCAGCTCGCGGATCTCCCCCGGCCAGACCATGCCGAATTCAAGCACCATGGCCTCGTAGCTCTCGTCGAGCTCCAAGAGCGTTTTGGGCACGCCGACCTCGTTATTCAGATTGTTCTCCGTTTTGAGCGTTTTATAGGTGCTTTTGACGACTGCGGCGGCCATCTCGCGCGTCGTGGTTTTGCCGACGCTGCCGGTCACGGCGATGACTTTCGGATGAAACCGGCTCCGGTGCAGCCCCGCAATGTCGAGAAACGCCTGTCGGGTCGTTTTGACATACAAAAGCCGGTCGGTGCCGTAATCGCCGTCCTTTTGCACAACGGCAAAAGCGGCCCCGTTCTCCATGGCCTTTTTCACGAAGGCGTGGCCGTCGAATTGTTTGCCGCAGAGCGCGACAAACAGAGAACCGGGCTGCACATCCCGGGAATCGGTACAGATATCGGTGATCTCGATATCCGGGATCTCCGTCTTACATTCCGCATGCGCGGCGGCGGCGATCTCTCTGAGCTTCAGCGGAAGCATACCGGTCTCCCCTTCCTTATTTTTCAGAATCGGCGGGCTTTGCGGAGGCATCGGTTTCCACGGGGGCGGCGGAGTTTGTGGAATCTTCGGAGTTCCCGGCATCTGCGGTTCTCACGGCGCCGATCCCCTTTTCGGAATCCATCCTCGCCAGAAGATCCTTTACGACGACCCGTTCGTCAAAATAGATGGTGCCGTAATCGAGCACCTGATAATCCTCGTGGCCCTTCCCGGCCAATAATAGAATATCACCCGGACGCGAATTTTCCAAGGCCCATTTGATGGCCTTGTAGCGGTCCGCCTCCACATGGTACGGCGTTTGAGTGCCTTCAAGGCCCTCGAGCGCCTCGTCGATGATCTCTTGAGGCGACTCGTTGCGCGGATTGTCGCTTGTCAGGATGAAGAAATCCGAGTGGTCGGCGACGATTTTCGCCATTTTGGGGCGCTTTGTCTTGTCGCGCTGGCCCGCGCAGCCGAACAGGGTGACGAGCCGGCTCTCTCCTTTATAGGCACAAACGGATTCAAGAATCTTTTCGAGCGCGTCCGGATCATGGGCGTAGTCGCAGATCACAGTGAAATCCCGCCCGGTGGGGATCACCTCCGCACGGCCGCTGACGCCCGCGCTGCTGTTGAGCGCCTCCACCGTCTGATCGAAGGGAATCCCGGCGTTCAGCGCGGCACAGGCGGCCATCATGGAATTCATAACGGAAAAATCGCCCGGCATGGCAAAGCTGATCCGTCCGATGAGCCCGTTTCCGACCAGCATATACTTGCAGCCGGTGGCGGAGAGATGAATCTCATGGGCGGTGAAATCCGCCTCGTCGTTATGAATCGAGACGGTCGTGACCGGACACTGCACGGAGGCGGCAAGCCTTCTGCCGTATTCGTCGTCGATGCAGACGACGGCTTTGTCGCAGAGGCCAAAGAGCAGGCTCTTCGCGGCAAAATAATTTTCCATCGTGCCGTGGTAATCCAGATGATCCTGCGTCAGATTGGTGAAAATGGCCGTCTCAAAGCGGCAGCCCTCCACCCGGTGCTGGTCGAGCGCGTGGGAGGAGACCTCCATCACGCAGTACTCGCAGCCGGCCTCCACCATGCGGCGGAACAGAATATGCAGTTCGGCGGGATCCGGCGTGGTATGCTTGGCCGGCAGTTCCATGTCGCCGATCTCATTATGGATCGTGCCGATGAGGCCGGTCTTTTTGCCGGCGGATTCGAGAATATGTTTGATGAGATAGGTGATGGTCGTCTTGCCGTTGGTGCCGGTGACGCCGATGAGCCGGAGCTTATCCGCCGGCCGGCCGTTGATGTTGGCGCAACAAACGGCATAGGCCGCGCGGGCATCCTCCACCAGCACTTGATTCGCAAGACCGGTGTCCCGCTCGGCGATGATCCAGCTGGCGCCAAGGCGTTTTGCGGCGCGGGCATATTCGTGCCCATCCACGGCGCCGCCTTTGATACAGACGAAAACGGAGCCGGGCTCCACCAGTCTGGAATCGCAGGTAACCGCTTTGATTTCCATATCCTGAATCGTTCCCGTATAATTTACGTCCCTCAGCAATTCGGATAAGAGCAAGGGATCACCTCCAACGATCTCAATTAATCTGCTTCGGAGTTTTCTTCGCCGGCCGTGCCGACGGTGAAGGCCACCTCCACGACGCTGTCCGGATAGACGAGCGTCCCGGCCTCCGGGAACTGGGAGTAGGCGATCTGATTGAGGGCCGTCTCGCTGACGCCGGTGAGCTTCAGTTTAAGGCCGGCGCCGATGATGGCGTTATTGACGTCCGTGACGCTCATCCCGAGAACATCCGGCACTTCCACCTGTCCCGGGATCACGCTTTCTTCCGTATAGAGATAGACCGTACCGCCCGCATCCATTTTCGCTCCGGCCTCCGGAACCTGTTTGATGACCGTGGTTCCTTCGCCGACGACGGAGGAGCTGTACCCCTTTTGGCGGAGGGTATTCATCGCGTCGTGAACGATGGATTCTTCCACATACGGGACCGTGCCGTCCATCAGCGCGAGTTCCTCATCCGTATAGACCGGCTCGATACCCATATAGGGCAGGATGTCCGCGAGCATCGCGCCGACGACCGGCGCCGCCACGACGGAACCGTACGGGTTTTCCATCTGCGCCTCATCCAGAAGCATCAGGATGACGATCTGCGGATCGTCGATCGGCGCAACCGCAAGGAAGGAGGAAACATACCGTTCCACGCCGTCTTCCGCTTTCTGGTCGAGTTTTTCGGAGGTCCCGGTCTTGCCGCCGATGCGGTAGCCGGGAACTTTTGCCGAGCGGCCCGAGCCCTCTTCGACGACGCCTGCGAGCAGCTCGCGGACGGTGGCCGAAGTATCTTCGGAGATGACCTGCCGTACCATCGTCGGCTCGGTCTCAGAGATCACGGTGCCGTCGGAGGAGAGCACCTCCGAAACGACATACGGCTGATACAGATAGCCGCCGTTGACCGCCGCGCAGACCGCCGTAATCAGCTGGATCGGCGTGACTTTAAACGTCTGACCGAAGGAACAGGAAGCGAGGTTGATCTCGGTCATGGTGTCGGGATCATAGAAGATGCCGGTACCCTCGCCGGGCAGATCGATGCCGGTCTCTTCCGTCAGGCCGAACGCCTCAAAATACTTGCAGAAGTTTTCCACGCCAAGACGAAGGCCGATGGTGATGAAGGCCGGGTTGCAGGAATTTCGTACCGCCTCGGCGAGCGTCTGCTGGCCGTGGCCCGCGGTTTTCCAGCAGGAGATTCTGCGGTCCGCCACCTGAATGGACCCGCTGCAGAAAAAGGTGTCGTTGACGGTGGTGGTGTTGGTGTCGAGCGCGGCGGAGAGCGTAATGATCTTGAAAACGGAACCCGGTTCATAGGCTTCGGAGATCGCCTTGTTACTCCATTGGGTGAACTGGGCCTCGGCTTTGGCCTCCGTTTTGGCTTCCTCCGTGGTCTGGCTGTCGACCTCCGCCTGCGCTTCGTCGGAGATCTCCAGCGGATTGTTCGGGTCGAAGTCGCCTTTTGTCGACATGGCAAGAATCGCGCCGGTATTCGCATCCATCACGATACAGGTACCGCGCTTCTGGACGCTATGTTCTTTGACGGCGATTTCCAGATTCTTTTCCACAAAGTGCTGAATTCCCTCGTCGATGGTGAGCTTCAGGCTGTTCCCGTCCTCGGAGGCATACATCTCCTCATAGTCATAGGGCATCTCCGTGCCCCATGCGTTTTTTGCGGAGACTACCTTGCCGGAGGTGCCGCTCAGAACCTTATCATAGTAGGATTCGATCCCATAGGCGCCGGAGTTATCCGAGTTCGTGAAGCCCAGCAGGTCGGAGGCGAAATTATCGTAGGGATAGTAGCGTTTGTTGTCCTCTTCAAGGTAGATGGCGGTGATGCCGTTGTCCGCGGCAAACTGGGTGACCTCCTCCGCCAGCGGACGGTCGATGTTCTTTTTGATCGTCTCATAGTAGGTGTTGCGCTCGCACTTGGCGCGGACATAATCCTCGCTGACGCCGAGCATCTCCGAAAGGCTGCCGACGATCAGCTCCTTTTCCGTATCATTGGAAATATCCACCGGAGAAATGCAGACCGTCCACGCCGTGGAGCTGATGGCAAGGATGTTGCCGTTGGCATCATAGATGGTGCCTCGGGTGGCGGAGAGCTCGGTGACTTTAAGCTGCTGTTTCGCCGCCTGCGCCTGATATTCCTCGGCGTTCACGATCTGCAGGTTGAAAAGGCGAAAGATCAGGCTGCCGAAGCCGATCAGCGTGACGGCGGCGGCAATGGAAAGGATCCTTTTTCTGGTGACGGCTGTGGGCGCTTTGTTCATGTTTCCTCCCGATTGATGGGAAAAGGCGGAGATCGCATCCGCTCCCCAATTATGAAGACAGCGCCGTCTTCCGCGAAGCGGCCAAAACGGCGCTACTGTTTATCGTATTAAGTCAGAACGGATTGTATGCCTCAAACAACCCGGTGACGCTCTCCCAAAGCGTGCCGAGCCAGCCGGTTCCCCTCTCGTCGGCCACCGCAATCTGATCCTCCGAAGTCAGGTTTACGTACTGCACTTGACTTGATTCGATCTTGGAAAGGCCAAGATCGTTCTCGGCGCTCTCTTCAAGCGTCTTGATCGAGGAGGCGGCCTCCAATTCTCCGGACAGCCGGATATATTCGGCGTTGAGCACCGTGAGCTTGTCTTGATAGCCGTTGGTCTCCTCAGTGAGCTCCGTGAGCACCACGCGGCTGTAAATCATCGTGACGCAGGCCGCGAGCACGATGACGACGAGTAGAATGGTTTTATAAGAGAGAAGCTGTTGGGGTCTGCGGCGGTTCTTTACGAGGCGCAGGGTCCTTCTGCGGAGATCCTGTTCCGTCTCCCCTGCGGATTTTCCGGCAAAGATATTGAGGTCATACGCTGCTTCTGCTGCCAAAACAAACCCTCCTCTTTTTCAGAGCTTTTCTATCACGCGGAGCTT
>Ga0116162_10001346_pt1 | contig 16180 bp, 9 predicted proteins | sample AD_UKC105_MetaG_FD_89875 | JGI IMG/M metagenome (GOLD analysis project Ga0116162, IMG submission 89875) | Active sludge microbial communities of municipal wastewater-treating anaerobic digesters from Hong Kong - AD_UKC105_MetaG | ecosystem: Engineered > Bioreactor > Anaerobic > Digestate... | reverse complement strand
GGGGAAGAGACCGAAGAGGATCTGCCCCAGTCCAAGCTGGTCACGGTGATGCTCGAGAACGAGATGCGGAAATCCTTTTTGGATTACTCCATGTCGGTCATCGTCTCGCGGGCGCTGCCGGACGTGCGCGACGGACTCAAGCCCGTCCACCGCAGGATTCTTTACACCATGTACGAAAACGGCCTCGATCCCTCGAAGCCTTACCGCAAATGCGCGGATACCGTCGGTTCCGTGCTCGGCAAATATCATCCGCACGGCGACGCCTCGGTCTACGACGCGATGGTCCGTCTGGCACAGGATTTCTCGCTGAGGTATCCGCTGGTCGACGGACACGGCAACTTCGGTTCCGTTGACGGAGACCCGCCTGCCGCCTACCGTTATACGGAATCCCGTATGGCGCGGATAGCCACGAAGATGCTTCAGGATATTGACCGGGAGACGGTCGACTTCATGTCGAACTACGACGACCGCCTTCAGGAACCTGTCGTGCTGCCCTCGCGTTTCCCGAACCTGCTGGTCAACGGCTCCACCGGTATCGCCGTGGGCATGGCCACCAACATCCCGCCGCACAACCTGCGCGAGATCACCGACGGCATCTGCTACCTGATCGACAATCCCGACGCCGGCCTCGACGAGTTGATGGAATTTGTCAAAGGCCCGGATTTCCCGACCGGCGGCATCCTGATGGGCCGGAGCGCCATTCGCGCGGCCTATACGACCGGGCGCGCGAAGCTGACCCTGCGCTCCCGAGCCGAGATTCAGGAATGGAAAAACGACCGCGAGCGCATCGTGGTGACGGAGCTGCCCTATATGGTCAACAAGGCCCGCATGATCGAGGAGATCGCAAACCTCGTCAAGGATAAGCGCATCGAGGGCATCAGCGATCTGCGCGACGAATCCGACCGTCGGGGCCTCCGGATCGTCATCGAGCTCAAACGCGACGCCAACGCGCAGCTTATTTTGAATCAGCTTTACAGTTACAGCCAGATGCAGATCACCTACGGCGTGATCCTGCTCGCGCTCGACAAGGGCCAGCCGAAGGTGATGACCCTCAAAGAAATGATGCAGTGCTACGTCGACTTCCAGCGCGAGGTCATCATCCGCCGCACGAGATACGACCTGAAGAAGGCCAAAGAGCGCGAGCACGTGCTCGAGGGCCTCAAGATCTGCGAGGACCATATCGACGAGGTCATCCGTATCATCCGCAGCGGCCGCGACGACAACGAGAACCGCCCGCGCCTGATGGAGCGTTTCGGCCTCTCGGAGATTCAGGCCAACGCCATCCTTGCGATGCGCCTCGGCCGTCTCTCCAGCCTCGACCGCGAAAAGATCGAGAGCGAGCTTGCCGACATCCTGCTCCGCGTACAGGATTACGAGGAAATTCTCGCCGACATCCACAGGGTCGACGATATTGTCAAGTCGGAACTGCGCGAGATCAGCGACAAATTCGGCGACGAGCGCCGCACCGAGATTCAGGCGGTCAGCGGCGAGATGGACATCGAGGATCTGATCCCGATAGAGGACTGCGTCGTCACGCTGACGCATTTCAACTATATCAAACGCCAGCCGGTTGATGCCTATAAACTGCAAAAGCGCGGCGGCCGCGGCATCTCGGGCATGACGAGACGCGACGAGGACTTCGCCGAGGACCTGTTCATCTGCTCGAGCCACGACACGCTGATGTTCTTTACGACGCGCGGCAAGGCGTTCCGCCTCAAGGCCTACGAGATTGCGGACAGCGGCCGCTCCTCCAAAGGCACCAACATCGTCAACCTCCTCCCGCTCGAGCAGGATGAGAAGGTCACTTCGCTCGTCAAGGTCGGCGCGCTCGACGAATCCGAGGGCTACTTCTGCATGGTCACAAAGAACGGCGTCATCAAGCGCAGCCGCATCGACGCCTATAAGAATATCCGCAAATCCGGCCTGATCGCGATCAACCTCGACGAGGGCGACGTGCTGCGCTGGGTCAAGATCACCTCCGGCGGCGACGACCTCGTGGTGGCCACCTCCAAGGGCATGGCGATCCGCTTCAATGAGCAGGACGCCCGCGAGATCGGCCGCACCGCGAGAGGCGTGCGCGCCATCAACCTCGACGAGGACGACTGGATCGTCGGCATGGAGATCGTGCGCGACGGCGCAAAGCTTCTGACCGTCAGCGAAAACGGACAGGGACGCCGCACCTCTTTCGACGATTACCGCCTGCAAAACCGCGGCGGCAAGGGCATCCAAAACTTCAAGAACGGCCGCGTCGCCGGCATCGGCGCGGTGGAGGACGACGACGACGTCATCCTCATCAGCAGCGACGGTATCATCATCCGCATGAAGGTCGACGAGATCAACGTCCAGTCCCGGTACGCGGGCGGCGTGCGCGTGATGAAAGTGACCGACGACAGCCGCGTCGTGAGCCTTGAGGTGCCGCCGAAGGCCTCGGAAGAGGAGACCGACGAAGGCGCCGAGGAAGAAGCGGAAGACGAAAATCCGGAAGAGGGCGTCTCTGCGGAGGAAACGGAAGAAACCGAATCCGCCGGCCCGGAGACCGGAGACGAGGACTGATTTTCATCAAAAAGCCCGGGGAGAAAAAATCTCTCCGGGCTTTTTTTGCAGGATGTCCTCCATTTTTGCATAATATCATGCTAAAGAGACAAAGAATAAAACCGACAAGTGTACGTGAATCAAGGACACAATCACAAAAAAAACGGACCCCCGAATTCCGGAGGCCCGTTTTTATTTTCTTGTCCGTTTGATCGGTCAGACTGCGGAGGCAAACACGCCGCCGAAGATTTTTTTGACGAAGGAGAACTTCTCCTTGCTGACGGCGGCCTTATAATTCTCACAGTTATAAATCTCTTCGTCCTTTGCCCAAGTGGGGTATTCGGGCACACGGTCTTCGATCTGGCAGAGAAAATCGTTCATCGAGATTGTGTACATAACCATTCTTCCTTTCTGATTTGGCAGGCGCGCTCTCCAACGGATCGGCCTGTTCATTCGTATTCTATGTTTTGTTCTTCATTCGCGGACATCATAGCATGAAGCATTTTAAAAATCAAGTGTTTTTTGAAAGAAATCCTGCAAAATTTTTAAAATCCGCGGCGATGTTTTTGAACGGAAAACAGCTGTGCGTTTTCGGAGGTCCGGGGGCGTTTTTTCGCCAAAAAGCGCCCGCCGGAAGGCCGACAGACAGAACGCGCCGGAAAGAGAACTCCGGGATGCGGCCCCGGGCTTTTAGCCGCGCCGCCCTTTTCGCAGAAGATACCGCGGGCGATTTTGAGGGCGGCTCTTCCCGGCCATATGTTTCCGTATAAAACACGCCCGCCAAAAGCGCCGGAAAAAGCCGAACGACGGGTCATCCTGCGAATCTTTTCCGGGCATCTATTTTTTTCGTTAAAAAGCGCCCGCCGGAGATCCCGGAGGGCGCTTTAGACAGCAAGTCTTGCCTGATCTATTTTTCCGTATCGTATTTCATGGCGGAGAGCACTTTCTTCATCGTCGCGATCGGCTGTTCGCCGGGCTTCATGCGGAAGACGAGGTGCGGCTTCGCGCTGACAAAATCCATCGTCAGGCGGCCGGCGAGTTTGCCGGAAGCCATGCTGACGCGCTCGAGATCCATCTCCTTCGGGTAAAAGTGCAGTTCGGTCTCCTTTTGGCCGATGTCCGTGATCCCGAGGGAGGAGGCGAGGTTCCGCAGGGTGGCGACTTCGATCAGGCCGAGCACCGCGTCCGGCGGATCGCCGAAGCGGTCGATCAGCTCGTCGATCACGTCGCGCGCATCCTCCTCGGAACGGATCGCCGCAATGCGCTTGTAGACGTCGATGCGCTGGTTGACGCTGCGGATATAATTCTCCGGAATATGGGCGTCGAGCGCGATATCCACGGAGCATTCCTCGGCTTCGGGCGGCAGAGGTTCTCCCTTCTCCTCCGCGACGGCCTCCGAAAGCAGCCGGACGTAGAGATCGTAGCCGACCGCCTCCATGTGGCCGTGTTGGTTCGCGCCGAGGATATTTCCCGCGCCGCGGATCTCGAGGTCGCGCATGGCGATCTTGACGCCGGAGCCGAACTGCGTGAAGTCGCGGATCGCCGCGAGGCGTTTCTGGGCAATTTCAGAGATCGCCTTGCCCGGCACGAAGGTGAACCACGCGAAAGCACGGCGGTTGGAGCGTCCCACCCGGCCGCGGAGTTGGTAGAGTTGGGCGAGGCCGAGGCGGTCGGCGTTCTCGACGATCAGCGTGTTGCAGTTCGGGACGTCGACGCCGTTTTCGATGATGGTGGTGGAGACGAGGATGTCGATCTCCTGATCGACAAGGCTTCGCCAGATCTCGGAGAGCTCCTCCTCGCCCATCCGGCCGTGCGCAAAGACGATGCGGGCGTCCGGCAGATCGGCTTGAAGCTTCGCGGTGCAGCCGGCGATATCGTCGATGTTGTTGTGCAGGTAGAAAATCTGCCCGCCGCGGCGCAGTTCCTTCTTAATCGCCTCGAGTACGAGCCCGCGGTCGTATTCGACGACGTAGGTCTGAACCGGGTAGCGGTCCTGCGGAGCCTCGTCGATCGTCGACATGTCACGGATGCCGCTCATCGCCATGTTGAGCGTGCGCGGAATCGGCGTGGCCGAGAGGGTCAGGACGTCGACGGAGGTTTTGAGCTCCTTGAATTTCTCCTTATGCGCGACGCCGAAGCGCTGTTCCTCGTCGATGACGCAGAGGCCAAGGTCCTTAAACGCCACGTCCTTCTGAAGGATGCGGTGCGTGCCGATCAGGATGTCGATCTCGCCGGTGCGCAGGCGTTTGAGGATGTCGGTCTGCTGTTTCGGCGTGCGGAAGCGCGAGAGCAGCTCCACCGTGACCGGGAAGCCCTCCATCCGCTGCAAAAACGTCTGATAATGCTGCCACGAGAGGATCGTGGTGGGTACGAGCACGGCGGCCTGCTTGCCGTCCATCACCGCCTTAAAGGCCGCGCGGACCGCGACCTCCGTCTTGCCGAAGCCGACGTCGCCGCAGAGCAGGCGGTCCATCGGGCGGGGCTGCTCCATGTCGCGCTTGACTTCCTCGATGCAGCGGAGCTGATCCTCGGTCTCCTCGTAAGGGAAGCGCTCCTCGAATTCCCGCTGCCAGTCCGTATCCGAACTGAAGGCGTAGCCCGGCGTATGCATGCGTTTAGAATAGAGGGCGATCAGTTCCTTTGCCATATCCTTGACGGCGGCCTTGACCCGGCTGCGGGTCTTCTGCCACTCCGCGGAGTTGAGCTTGCTGAGTTTGACGGTCTTATCCTCGCCGGTGCCGATGTACTTGGAGACGAGGTCGAGTTGCGTGACCGGGACATAGAGCATGTCGGTGCCGGCGTAGCGGATGGCGATGTAATCCTTGACGACGCCGCGGATCTCCTGCTTGACGATGCCGTCGTAGACGCCGATGCCGTGGTTGACGTGGACGATGTAGTCGCCGGGCACGAGATCTTCGAGGCTCTTGAGCGGATTCTTCGCCTTCCGGGGGCGGCGCTGCTTTTTGGCGGCGCTCTCGGCGGTTCCGGCGTGGCTGATGACGGCGATTTTGGCCGTCGGGAAATCCATGCCGGCGCTGAGCGAGCCGGGCAGCACGAAAACCTGACCCTTTTTGACGAAGGCGTCCTCCGAGCAGATGGCTTCGATGCCGTTGGCGGCGAGATCGGAGGAGAGCGCCTTTGCGCCGCGCTCCGTGCCGGCCAAAACGACGACCGTGTATTCCCGCAGCAGATAGTCGCGCACGTCGTCGAGCAGCAGGGCGAGCTCCCCGCTCCAGAGGGAGAGCTGGATGCCGGCAAAATCGACGACCGTGCGGATCGGCAGCTCTTGGATCGTGCGCAGGAAGATATCCATGAGCACGGTGTCGGAGGCTTCGAGCTGCGCGCAGTATTCCTCGAAGTCGAGAGAAAATTTGTCGCAGCCCGGGAAGAGGACGCCCTCCTCGTAGAGCATGGTGAGATCCATGTTCCACTGGCTCGCGAGGGTTTTGAGGATCTCCTTCTGGCGGATGAATTCGCTGACGAAGACGGTGGCGCCCTCGAAATAATCGAAGAGCGTCGCCGGGAATTTATAAATCAAAGGGAGATAGCGGTCCGGGGCCGAGACGGAGAGCCCGGCCTCGAGGCGCGTAAGGTCGGCGTCGAGCTGTTTTTTGACGGCGACGCCCTGCTTGCCCTTCTGGAGAATCTTTTGTTCGATCAGAACGGCCCGGAGCTGCTCCGGCGAATCGGGCAGCACCTCTCTCGCCGGCGCGATGACGGCGGAATCGAGCTCCCGGGTGCGGCGCTGGGATTCGATGTCGAAATGGGCGAGCGAGTCGATCTCGTCACCCCAGAATTCGGCCCTCGTCGGCGCGGCGGCCTGCGGGGAATAAAAATCGAGGATGCCGCCGCGGATCGAGAACTGACAGATGCCGTCGACCTCGTCGCGGCGCTCGTATCCGGCGCGCACAAAGCGGGCGGCGAGCTTCGTAAGATCCTCGGAGGCTCCTTTTTTGAGCACGATCGTATTGTACGCATAGGTGCCGGGCGGGATGGTATATTGGAGCGCGGCCTCGGAGGAGGCGGTCACCATGCGGCAGGTTCCGGAGAGCATGCTGCCGAGCACGGCAAGCCGCTGGTGCTCATATTCGGCGGAGGCCCCCTCCGCGCTGCGGAAGTTATAATCCCGCGCCGGGTAGACGAGCGCCGTTCCCTCGCCGAGAAGCCGGTTCAGATCCTCGGCGGCGCGGACGGCCGAGACCTCGTCCGGCGTGATGAAAAGAACGGGTTTGCCGGTATGTTCGGCGGCGGCCGCGGCCAGCAGCGCGCGGTGAGGGCCGGCGAGCCCGGCGGCAAAAATGGGCATGGCAAAACGCCGCCCAAGCGCGTCAAGCACCTGTCGGAACTGCGTGATGCCATCCATGAGTTTCAGCAGCATAGAATCCCTCTCATGAAAGTTTATTGAGAAAATTGCGGAATATTTACGGAATATCGCCTGCCTCGCCGGGGCCTGCGGCAGCCGTTTTTCGCGAAGGCGGATTTGTTGGAGAATCAGTTATACTTCGCCATAGCCTCTTCGATTTTGCCGTCCAAAATGAGCCCGATTGCGGCGGCGGCGCTGTCGAAGGACGTGTTCAAAACCGTGAGCTCCGCGTCGGAATACTTCGAGAGCACCCAGTCCGCGAGATCGTAGTTGGGGTTCGGCCGTTCGCCGATGCCGATCTTGACGCGTGGAAACTGGTCGCTGTCCGTCTGGTAGATGATGCTCTTGATGCCGTTGTGGCCGCCGTCGCTGCCCTTCCTGCGGATGCGCAGTTTGCCGAGCGCGAGGGTCGTGTCGTCGTAAACGACGATCAGATGCAGCGGATCGAGCTTATAAAACTCCAGAGCGTCCCGAACAGCCTCGCCGGAGTTGTTCATAAAGGTGGAGGGTTTGAGCAGCAGCACGCGGTGGCCGCCGAGCGCCGCCTGCGCCGTCAGCGAGCGAAATTTGATTTTGTCGATTTTGACGCCGCAGGCGGCGGCGACACGGTCAAGCGCCATAAAGCCGGTGTTGTGCCGGGTGCGAAGATAGTCCTGCCCCGGATTTCCGAGGCCGGCGATCACAAATTCCGGCGGGCCGGACGGCCGCTCGATTTTCTTGAATAAATCAAAAATATCCTTGATGTCTTTCATCGTATTCCTGTGTCCCAAGCCACGTTCTCCCTGCGCCGGCCTCGACGGTCGGCGGCACGGAGAGCGGGCGGGCGTTCCCCATTTTTTTTGTTTTGAAAACGGCCGAAGATTTTTCCGCCGCCGGTTCCGGCAGCAAAACGAATCCGCCGGGCGGGTTTTCCAAGCTCAGTGCGCCTCGAGCCACGTCTTTCCGGTGCCGACTTCGACGGTCAGCGGCACGGAGAGCGGGTAGGCGTGTTCCATCTCGTATTTCAAAATTTCCGCGGCGCGCGGGGCGTCGGTCTCCGAGGCCTCGACGATCAGCTCGTCGTGTACCTGAAGAATCAGCCTTGCGTTGAGCTTCTCCTCGGCGAGACGGCGGCTCACCTTGACCATCGCGAGCTTGATGATGTCGGCCGCCGCGCCCTGAATCGGCATGTTGCGGGCGACGCGCTCCCCGAAGGCGCGGATGTTGTGATTCGAGGAGTTGAGCTCCGGCAGCGCGCGGCGTCTTCCGGAGAGCGTCTCCGCGTAGCCGTTTTTCTTCGCGTCCTCGATGGCGCGCTTCATATAAGCGTCGACGCCGGAGTAATGGGCGAGGTAGCTGTCGATGTACTGCTTCGCCTCGGCGGTCGTGACGCCGATGTTGTTGGCGAGCGAGAAGGCGCCGATGCCGTAGATGATGCCGAAGTTGACGGCCTTCGCGCGGCTGCGGAGCTGATGCGTGACAAATTCCTCCGGCAGATTGAAGACCTGCGCGGCGGTCTGGGTATGGATGTCGGTGCCGTCGAGAAAGGCCTTTTTCATCGCCTCGTCATCCGCAATATGGGCGAGCACGCGCAGCTCGATCTGCGAGTAGTCGGCGTCGATGAGCACGGAACCCTCCTTCGCCCGGAAAAATCCGCGGAGCCGGCTGCCGAGCTCGCTGCGGATCGGGATATTCTGGAGGTTCGGTTCCAGCGAGCTGATGCGGCCGGTGCGCGTCTCCTTCTGGTTGAAGCGGGTGTGGATGCGGCCGTCCGGGGCGAGCGCTGCCAGCAGCCCGTCGACGTAGGTGGAGCGCAGTTTCGTCAGCTTGCGGTATTCAAGAATCCGATCGATCACCGGGTGGTAAGAGCGCAGATCCTCGAGGATGTCGGCGCCGGTGGAGTAGCCACTCTTCGTTTTTTTCTTCGCGGGCAGGCCGAGATCCTCAAAGAGCACCTTGCCGAGCTGTTTCGGCGAGAGAATGTTGAATGTTTCGCCGGCGAGCTCGTAGACTTGCTGTTCCGTGACCTTGATGCTTTCGGAGAGCTCGTCGCCATAAGCCCGGAGCCCCTCCGGGTCGATCTCAAAGCCGCAGAGCTCCATGTCGGCGAGCACCTTCGCAAGCGGCAGTTCAATATCGTTTAAAAGGGAATTTTGATTGTTCCGGTCGATCTCGCGCTGAAGTTTCTGGCAGAGCGAAGGGAACGAGGCCATCCGCCTGATTAAGTCCTCGTGGCCGGAAGAATCCCCGGCGATTTCGCGCTTTTCCGCGCCGTAAAGGGCGGATAATTTTTCCGGGGAATAATCGTCGCCGGTCACGTTTAAAATGTATCCGGCAAGACCGGTATCCATGACACAGCGGCGCACGTCCGCTTTTCGGGCGTCGGCCCAGCGGCAGAGAAATTTAAGGTCGTCGCAGAGCTTCGGGCAGTCCGAGGCGAGAAACCCGGAGAAGGCGCTCTCAAAAAAGAGGCCGCTGTTCTCCACGAGGTAAATCTTTTCGCCGTCGGAGAATGCGGCGGCCGTGATGTCGTCGCCCTCCGCCTCGGGCAGGAGATAGGCGCGTTCCCATGTTCCGCAGTCCGCGAGCGCCGTGACGTCGGCGGCGGAGAGCTGGATCGGAACCTCCTCTTCCTCATGCTCAAGGGGCTTTTTCGGCACCTTGGAGGGGTCGAGCCCGAGCTTCTGCGGCATCTTATACATCTCGAGCTTCGCGAGCAGGCTACAGGCGGCGGCCTCGTCCGGTTCCCCGCGGAGGTAGACTGCCGGGTCGAGCGGAACGGGCGCGTCTTTGGAGACGGTGCCGAGCGTGCGGCTCAGGTAGGCGCTTTCCTTTCCCTCCTCGAGCTTTTTCAGAACGCCGGGCTTGAGCCCGAGCTCGTTCAGATGGTCATAAACGTAATCGACAGAGCCATATTTTGCGACGAGGTCGAGGGCGGTCTTCTCGCCGACGCCGGGTACGCCCGGGATGTTGTCGGAGGGGTCGCCCATCAGCGCCTTGACCTCGATCAGTTGTTTCGGGTGCACGCCGTAGGTTTTGAAAATCTCCTCCGGGCCCATCAGCGTCGAGACCGGAGAGCCCATTTTGGTGGAGGCGAGGCGGACGCTGACATGGTCCGTCACAAGCTGTAAGGAATCGCGGTCTCCGGTGGAGATCACGCAGTCCCATCCGGCCTTTTCGCAGGCGTCGGCGAGCGTGCCGAGGATGTCGTCCGCCTCGAAGCCGGGCGACTCCAGAATCGGGTAGCCGAGATCCCGCAACAGTTCCTTAATCAGCGGGAACTGGGCGGAGAGCTCGTCCGGGGGCTTGTGGCGTCCGGCCTTGTAGGCGTCGTAGAGATTGTGCCGGAAGGTCGGCCCGTGCATATCGAATGCAAAGACGACGGCATCCGGGTGCACTTCAGAAATAGTGGCCAGAAAAATGTTGAGGAAGCCGTAGACCGCGTTGGTATAGAATCCGCTCCGGGTTGTGAGGAGCTTGATGCCGTAGAACGCGCGGTTCATGATGCTGTTGGAGTCCACCGCCAGAAGTTTCATCGCGCCGTTTCCTTTCCATAAGTTTCATAAAGATATTATAGCATAAAGAAAGGGCTTCTGCTATAATTGATATAGAGAATTGTTGCCGAAGCCAGAAAGGATATCCGGAATGAAAAAAAGATTTCCCGTTCTCCTGCTTGCCCTGCTGATAATGCTCTGCTCGTGCTCCCTGTTTGAGGAGGAGCCGGGCGTGATCTCCTCGGAGGGCGAACTGGTTGTTTCTCCGGCTCCGGAGAGTTCCTCCGAGGCGGAGACCTCCTCCGAGGCGGCAAGCTCTTCCCTGCCGGAATTTTCGGAGGAAGCGTCCTCCGAGGCGGAATCCGCCGTTTCACAGGAGCCGGCCGCGGCGCCGGAACTTCTGCTCTCCTCCGATTCGACCGCGCAGGGCAGCTATTTCGTCGCGGAGATCATCGGCTACACCGGGGAGGAAGGGCCTTCCTACACCGATCCGTTCGGCTATGAGCGGCAGTTTTTCGCCTATGAGGACCGGTGGCTCTCGATTGTCCCGGTCAAATGCGCGGCGGAAGTCGGGAGCTATGTGCTCTCGGTTCCGGTCGGGGATACCGTCTGCAAGGCGGCTTTCTCCGTCACGGAGACGAAATTCGCTTATCAGTATCTCGAGGTTTCGGATGAAGTCGCGGACCAGACGCTCAACAATCAGGCGGCCTCCGACGAATATTACGCGATCATCGAGCCGCTGCGGGATACGGCCTCGCCGGAGGTCCTTTGGGACGGCACGTTTATGAATCCGCTTGGCAAGACGCCCTATACGGTCACGACCAGCTTCGGCCTCTGGCGCGATTACAGCACTGGGGCCTCGGAGCGCCATAACGGCATCGACATGGCCTGCGCGGCCGGCACGCCGGTTTATGCCTCCAACGCGGGCACCGTGCTCTACGCGGGTTATTTGCAGCTCACCGGCAACACCGTGCTCATTGAGCACGGCTTCGGCGTCAAGACGTGGTATTACCATATGAGGGCGCTCTATGTCGAAACCGGAGATACGGTCTCGCGCGGCGAGCAGATCGGCGAAGTCGGTACCACCGGCCTCTCCACCGGGAATCACCTGCATTTTGCCGTTTCGATCGGCCGCGTCTTTACGGATCCGTTCGACCTGCTCGGCTCGGCGCCAAAACTCCTGTTTTAGATATTGGGAGACGGCGTTTTTCGCCCGGGGATGATTCTACGGTTCCGGCCGGCCAAAAAGCGGGATGTGATCGTTCCGGTTCCTGCGTCTTTATGGACCCGTTCGATCTGCCCGGCTCGGCATCAAGCCGCAGGATTGCCCTATAAAGGTACTTCCATATTGAACTGATATTTACCATGTCCGGAGACGGCTGCGCCGAACCTGATTTGGGGCCGGCGTTTTTTTCCGGGCCGCTTTGGAGTTTATTTCCCCGCTTGATTCTTTGTTTTTAAGGAGGGCCGAAGATGAAGCTCGGCAGCCTTGATTTGCCAAAAACAGCGGCTCTTGCCCCGATGGCGGGCGTCGCGGACCGCGCGATGCGGGAGCTCTGCCGCGAAATGGGCGCCTGCTGGGAGGTCTGCGAGATGACCTCCTCCAAAGGGCTCACCTGCGGCAGCAAAAAAACCGCGGAGCTTTTGGAAATTACCGAAAAGGAACGCCCCGCCGCCGTGCAGATCTTCGGCAGCGAGCCCGCCGTAATGGCCGAGGCCGCGCGGATGGCGATGGCGTTTCGCCCCGACGCGATCGACATCAACTTCGGCTGCCCGGCGCCCAAAATCGCCGGAAACGGCGGAGGCAGCGCCCTGATGAAGGACCCGGAGCTCGCCGGAAAGATTGTGCGCGCGGTCGCAGATGCGGTTCCGGTGCCGGTCACGGTCAAATTCCGCGCCGGCTGGGACGAGGAACATAAAAACGCCGTGGAATTCGCAAAAATCTGCGAGGCAAACGGCGCCGCCGCGCTGACCGTACACGGCCGCACGCGGATGCAGATGTACGCGCCGCCGGTGGATATGGCGATCATCCGGCAGGTCGTGGAGGCGGTCTCGGTGCCGGTCGTCGGCAACGGGGACGTGGATTCGCCGGAGGCCGCGAAACGGATGTATGAGGAGACGGGCTGCGCGCTCGTCATGGTCGGCCGGGGGGCGCTCGGCAACCCGTGGATCTTCCGCCGGATCGAAGCCTACCTCCGGGACGGCACCCTGCTCCCGGAGCCCACGCCCGAGGAGCGGATGGATATGCTGCTGCGGCATTCGCGGCTGCTCTGTACTTATAAAGGCGAACATATCGGCATGAGGGAGACGCGGAAACACGCCGCTTGGTACATAAAAGGCATGGCCGGCGCGGCCTCGTTCCGCCGGGAATGCGGCGAGCTTTCCGCGCCGGAGGATCTCGAGCGGCTCGCGGAACGGGTTCTCTCCGGCAGCCGATGAGCGATTTCCGGAAGCGTGGAGAGATAAAATCAACTTTCCGTAGATGGGAATATATGGATGATATGCATTCTGCAAAAATGAATATCCGGGTGCTCCGCATATCGGAAAAAACAGAATATGCACGTTTTCCAGTTTGTGGAAATCTGTCGAAACACATACCCTAAAGTATGAAAAAAAGGCTTTCCACCGAGAACAAATGTACAAATCCATATTTAAAGCCGTTTGGTGGATGAATCGGTGGAAAAAGTGGAAAACCACCGGATTTCCGCCTCGCGGAAGACAAAAAGCAGGGTTTTCCACAATTCGGCGGTTGAAAATGTTGAAAAGTGCTCAAAAAATCCCCATTTTTAAGCGGATGAGCACCTCCAAAAACTGATAAATTCCAACATTTGGAAGTGGAAAACGACAAAGCGAGCACCGTTTCGACAGAGACGAGTTTATTTTCAGCGGAGGGAACGGAATGAATTTTTCATCGCCGATGGAACTGTATATCCACATTCCGTTCTGCGTCAAAAAATGCAGCTATTGCGACTTTTATTCATTTTCGGCGGCGGAGGACAGTTTCCAAAATTATACCAATCGCATTTGCGGGGCCGTTGAGCACTACCTGAGAAGGGCGGCGCGGCCCATATCGTCGGTCTATTTCGGCGGCGGAACTCCGACGCTCCTCGGCGCCCGGCGGCTCATCCAGATTCTCGAGACGGCGAAGGCCTGCGCCCCGTTTCTGCCGGAGGCGGAGATCACCGCCGAGACGAATCCCGGCGTCGAAGCCGATTTCGCGGAATTGCGGCGGGCGGGCTTCAATCGGCTCTCCATCGGCCTTCAGTCCGCGGAGCAAAATGAGCTTACGGCGCTCGGGCGGATTCATACCGCCGCGGAGGCGGAGGAGACCTTTCGCCGGGCGCGGGAGGCAGACTTTGACAACATTTCCTTGGATATCATGCTGGGCATCCCTTATCAAACGGAGGAATCCCTGCTCCGGACGCTCGCTTTCTGCAAACGTCTCTCGCCGGAGCACCTCTCCGCCTATCTGCTGAAGATCGAGGAGGGCACGCCGCTCGCCTCTTCCCCGCTGCGGGAGCGCTGTGCGGATCCGGATACGGCCGCCGCGCTCTATGAAACCGCTGCGGAGAAGCTCGCGGAATTTGGCTATCAACGGTATGAGATTTCAAATTTCGCAAAGCCCGGCTTCGCGTCGAAGCATAACCTCGGCTACTGGCTCGGCACGGATTACCTCGGGCTTGGACCATCCGCCCACTCGCTGATGGAGGGCCGCCGTTTTTATTTTGGAAGAAGCTACCGGGACTTCATGGAGAAGGATTTTCCGGAGGCCGAGATCGAGGAGGATGCCGGCGGCGCACCGGTCGGCGGAGATTCATCTTCCGATATTCCGGTCGGCGGGTGGGAGGAGTTTGCGATGCTGCGGCTGCGGCTGGAGCGGGGCCTCTCGCTCACGGAACTTTCGGAGCGTTTTCCGGAGGCACCCGCCGGGGAGATCGGGAAGCGGGCGGCGTCTCTTGCGGCGCATGGGCTGTGCGTCTGTGAGGATGGCATCGTGCGGCTCACGACGAAGGGATTTTTGCTCTCGAACCCGGTGACGGCGGAGCTGCTGTACGGGTCGCCTGAGGAGACGGGCGCCTGACGCTCGAAGTTCACTTCCCGGGTCGTCTGAGGCCGCTTGAGGGCGGCTGTGCGGCCAGGGCAGGGTTTCTCTTCGGAGGATTTACAAGAAATGAGGAACGGAGGCGCGGCATGGAACGGAAGCTGCTGACAAAAAGAGATGCGCTGCTGGTGATCCTCGTGGTGCTGGCGGCGGCCGCGGTGGTGCTGGTGCGGAAATATGCGCCGGCGGAACAGTACCCGGTGGCGGTGGTGACCGTCGGCAGCGAGGAGGTCATGCGGATCGACCTCGCGGACGCACAGGACGGCATCATCGAATTGGGCGAGCCGGACGTGCGGCTCAAAATCGAGGACCATAAAATCTGTTTTTACGAGGCGAGCTGCCCCGACAAGATCTGCGAGAACACCGGCTGGCTCTCGAAGGCCGGCGACACGGCGGTTTGCATGCCGTACCGCACGGCGGTGAAGCTGGTCGAACCATAAGGAGGACATCATGAACGGAATCGGAAACTACGGAAAGCGAAAACTGAAAACGCCGCTCTTTGTGACGCTGGGATGTGTTCTGCTGTTGCTGGCGGCCGGGCTGACCGTCTGGCTGCTGCCCGCCGCAGAGGGAATCCGCGGCCGCATCGCCGAGCTTTTCGGATGGGGCGGGATTCAGTCCGGCGAGGAGGAACTCACGCAGGAGGAGACGCTCTCCGACGAGCTGATCTGGCAGAGCGCCGCCGCGGCAAAGGACGATCTCACCGCCGTTTTCACGACGGACGCGGGCTCCTTTACCGTGAAGCTAAAAACGGAAAGCGCGGCGGCCGCAAAATTTGCGGAGCTCGCGCAGGAAGGCGCCTTCGACGGGATGACGATCGACCGCAGCGTGAAAGAGAGCTATCTCCAGACCTCCGTCGTCTCCGGGGAGATTCCGGAGGAGGATACCGGCCTCGCTCCGATTTTCGGCGCGGTGGGCTTTGTCTCGGAGGACGGAGAACTTTCGCTCTTCTTTGTCACGGCGGAGTCCCTTTCCGCCGAATCCTCCGCCTTTCTGATCGCGCAGGACCTCGGCAAGCCGGTGACGGAGCTTTATACGAACCGGGGCGGCGTCCCGGAGCTCTCCGGTGCCGGTACCGTCTTCGGACAGGTCGTCTCCGGGAGCTCTCTGCTGACGGCGGCGGCCGCGGCGGAGACCTCCGATTGGACGAAGGGCTACACGCTCGCCTCGCCGGTGACGATCACCTCCGTCGAAATCGTGGAGCCGGTCCTCCCGGAGGAATCCTCTTCGGAATAAATTCGGGGAGAAGTCTTCTCCGAACAGACTTGGAAGAAATTTTCCTCGGAATAAGCATGGGAAGAATCTCCGTCGGGGGGAGCCCGGAGAGGGACCCGCCGAGAATACTGGGAAAAATCTCCGCAGCCGTTTTTGCGGTGAGATTTTTGTGACGGGCGGTTTTCTTCCGGCGAAGGGAGTGCTCCGGCGGGGATGCCGGGCATGCGGCCGCGGCGCCTCTTTGACAAAAAAATTTGCCAAAAAGACAAAAAAGGCCTCCATTGGGCCCTTGACGAAAAAACTGCGGGCCGAACGGATTGACTTGCGGGGATTTTTCATATAATATGATAGCGAGAAAAATTGTTTTCAATGAGGAAAGGGAAAAAAGCATGAGCGACGAGAACGAGAAAGAACTCGAGACCCCGGAAGAAGAGACGGAAGAAAACGAAGACGAGTATGGCCCGGATATCCTGACCCTCGTCGACGACGACGGCG